>Ga0114970_10002493_pt1 | contig 13714 bp, 15 predicted proteins | sample M_140205_XF_Meta_FD_87030 | JGI IMG/M metagenome (GOLD analysis project Ga0114970, IMG submission 87030) | Freshwater microbial communities from Lake Montjoie, Canada to study carbon cycling - M_140205_XF_MetaG | ecosystem: Environmental > Aquatic > Freshwater > Lake | place: Lake Montjoie... | reverse complement strand
ATATCAGGTGATAAAAACGAAGGATTTTCGCTTGATAAAGATGCTTCAGCCGAAAATAAAAATGAGGGTTTTTCGCTTGATAAAGATGAAAGCGTAAAGCCTGAGACATCAGGTGATAAAAACGAAGGATTTTCGCTTGATAAAGATGCTTCAGCCGAAAATAAAAATGAGGGTTTTTCGCTTGATAAAGATGAAAGCCCAAAGCCTGAGACATCAGATGATAAAAACGAAGGATTTCCGCTTGATAAAGATGATGACGATTCAAAAGGTAAATCTACAGAGGTGAAGAAAAAATCGCCGATGATTTATGTACTAGTGGCCCTTGCGGTAATAGGACTGACAGTTTTTTTTATAAATAAAAATTCTAAATCAACGGCACCTCCTTCTGATAAGGTTAAGGTTAAAGATACACCTCCAGTTGTGATTGATACCCCCGCCCCTGTGGATGAAGATACAGTTGCTGTTCCACAGCCTCCTATTGATGTTCCTCCTATTATTGAAGTTCCTCCTATAATAGTTAAATCTCCAAATACAGGTGAAGTATTGACTGGTACGTTGGAAGAAAAAGCAAAACAAGTGATTAGTGGTGCCTTTAGTAATGGACCTGGCAGAAAACGAGTATTAGGTGATCAATATGAGGAAATACAAGCTAAAATAAATGAATTATATAGGGCTAAAAATTAAGTTATAATAAATTATAATTCATGACAGCTGCGATTGTAAAAGTTATTATTGGGATGTTCATATGGATGGTTCTTCCTACTTTATTGTACAAAAAGAAAAAAAATAAGAGTACCGGCCCTCAGTATTTCGTTTGTATCACATGCAAAATTATAGGAATAGCAATTGTTGTCCTATCGATTTTGAATTTTTTGGGGAAAATTTTGTCATAATAATGCTGATAATTAAATCAAATATATTATTATCTCATGTTACTAGTGTGCTATGCTACTTATTTTTACTTATCAGTTGTGGTCCTCTTGACAATAAATCTTCTAGTAAAAAGGACATAGAATCGGACTCTAAAAGCAGCACGAAGAAAGGGATAAACTACGCCGGTATTTTAAATCAGTTAGACCTTAACAGACAACTCATAAAACTGAGTCATCACATCAATACGTCTGCTAATGAATATTTACCTGTACTATCCGTTGATGAGAAAACAATGTATTTTTCAGCAATGGATAGATCAGGTTTTTTTGATTTTAAAGTAGATTATACAAAACAGCAATCATCCGGTGGCGAGGATATCTTTGTATCTGAATCTATCGATGGGATGTGGACGGATGCAAGGCCTATTCGTGTTTTAAATTCAAATAGCCACGAAGTAGTTTCTCAGGTACTAAGAAATAATGATTTATTAATATCTGCAAATTTTCCTGAAAAATTAGGTCCCAAAAATGGAAACAAGGGTGCTGAGACTACAGATTTGTTTTTAGCAAAAAAAGGTAGAAGTGATGATTATTCAATTATCCATTTCCCAGAGCCAGTGAATTCCATTTTTGATGAAGCAGATGGCTTTATGTCAGAAGATGGTTCTTTTATTCTTTTTGTGTCCGACAGGCCAGGGCACGTTGGTGACTATCATAAAAAAGGTTGGAAATGGAATTCTAGCTTTTGGGGAAATACGGATGTATATGTTAGTTTAAAAAATGGTGATTTTTGGTCTGTACCTGTTAATTTAGGTACTAAAGTTAATACAAGTGGTGCAGAAAGAACACCTTGGTTATCTGCCGACGGGTTAACATTGTTTGTTAGCTCAAACGGCCAAGAAGGAAATCGTACAGACTTAAATATTTTTGCATTCAAAAGAACGAATAAAAATAGTTGGACTGAGTGGGAAGGTCCTTTTTCTATTACTGATGCCAACTCTAACGAAGATGATTGGGGATATAAAGAAACAAAATCTGGCGACGCTTATATTGCTAGAGCAATTCCTTTAGGATTTAAACCCAGCCAAGTTGGCGCTTCTGGTGATGGTGGGATTAGAGAAACAAATTTTAGAACTGGTTACGAACTTAATGGTCAACAAAACGCCTCTCTAATTTCTGAAAATACCACTGATATTTACCTATTGAAAAAATCAAGCGAGCCAATTTTTAATATGCCAGATGTTTTTTTTACTTTTAATTCTTCGAGCCTTAAGCCAGATATGTGCAAAGTTCTTGATCGACTAGTAGATTTAATCAAACAAAATATGAATTATACAATAAACATTCAAGGTCATACAGATGACAGCGGAAATGATGGTTATAATTTAAATTTATCAAAAAAACGCGCGCAAGCCGTTAAACAATATCTTTTACAAAATAACGTCTCAAATTCAGTTATTGCAGAAGGATTCGGTGAAAGAAATCCTAAATATGATAATACAGATGTCATTATAAAATCAAAAAACAGAAGAGTAGAAATTTATTTTAATAATTAATAATCAATCATAAACTAATCATGAATAATTTAATTAATACCATTTTATCAAGCCCTGCATATACTTTTGCAGCAGGAATTACAATTGTAATTTTACTTTTTCTTTTAATTAAAAAGTTTTTTAAGTTTTTCGCATATGCGTGTGTTCTTTTTATTGCCTTCTTAGCCTATGTATATTTTACTGGTGGAAACGCAAAAGAACCTATAAAAAATGCAAAAGCTAAAGGTGCTGAAATAATTAGAGAGGGAAAAAAATTGACTCATTAACAATTAATCTAAAAATGATGTTACATACATGGAAATAGAGAATTGCTATTTGAACACGAAAAAAATAATAATAAAGCGAAGATTTGTGGTTACTCATAAAAAAGTAGTTATTAGAATTTTAAAAAAAGAAAATAATGTCTACTAATGAACATATCGAAAATTGGAATGAATTGACCTCATCATTTGAAAGCAGCACTATTAAGCATTATTCCTTTGATTTTTGGAATACTATTGCATATTCAAATCCAATTTTCAAACAAAAAAGAGCCGAATACTTTCGAAGTACATTAAATCAAAATTATACCTTACAAGAAATTAATAATGCCTTTGAAAAAATTGGTCGTGCATTCAATATCTTATTAGAAACTGGGGCGCTTACGACAGCGCCTGGTGTCTTATATCAGCAGATTCTCAATGAATTAAAATATTATCACTTCATAGATATCAATCGTTTATTAGAGGATATTGAGTCTATTTTTCTTCAACATCCCCCCATTATAAGTGAGGGATTTACAAACTACTATAACTCAATTTCTTCAATAGGGAGTACATTTTCAATAACGAGCAACACAGCTTTCATATCAGGCGAAATAATCCGTAAGTATTTGCGTCAAAAAGATTTAATCGATAATTTTCAATTCTGTCTTTTTTCTGACGAGGTTGGCTATGGTAAACCTAGTTCACAGATTTTTGGACAGTTATTTTTAAAGGCGAAAAGCTACCACACCAATCTGCTGAGCGATCAAATTATTCATATTGGAGATAATAAATTAACTGATTATATGGGTGCTAAAAAATTTGGATTTGAAGCATTTCATATTACAACTCAGTATTCATATACTCTACCTCGCTATTCAGTTCATAGCATAAAAGATATGGATATACTACCCTTTTCTTCAGAAGAATATAGTAGATTTAAATTTGGCGACTTTAGCATTGCTGAAAAATATGGTATCGAATTATTCGAGTACTTTAAGACGTTTCATTTACTGAAATTTGATGAGATACCTTCGAGTATAATTGTATATAGCAGCCCATATTCCACTATCCCTACTTCCAGCTATTATATGACGCAAGTTTTCGTAAAATCATTTGAAAACTTTATCCAATCAAAATATAATCAAAATATAGAATTAAAATTCGGGAAAATTAAACGCTGCCAAACCTACACAGAAGACTACGGCGCAATGACTGCGATTCAAAGATATGATTTAATTAAAAATGACACGTATATTTTTGCTGATCTACCTGATACAAAAAGTCTTTGTGTTTTTATAGATGATGTTTCAATAACAGGGTCTCATCAGTTTGTCATTGAAAACATGATGACAAAAAACAAACACACTAACAAAAGTATTTTTCTTTATTATGCTAAACTAGATAATTCAAAAATACCAGCGTCTTTTGAGAATGTAATTAATTTTGCATACGTAAATTCTATAGACAAACTTTTAAATATTATTATTTCAGAGAACTTTAAAATAACAACTAGAACCATAAAATTCATTTTAAGTATGTCTGACTTGGACTTGGATTATTTAATAAAAACGCTAGTTTCAAAAAACCAATCTGACTTGCTAATAAATATTCACAAAGTTGCTGTTGAAAATGGCTATAATGACATCGATTTATATAAAAAGAATTTGAATATTTTAAATTTTCAAATTGTTAGTTAAAATTTTAAATCCTAGTTAAACAATAATCAAAAAGAATAATTTATATTATTTAAGCTAACTTTGATAAGATAAATATGGCTGACATACTGCAGAGCATAAATTAAGGAGCAGGTCAATAAGTAATTATGTTATTATCTCACAAAATTATTTTTTTCTAGATATATTCGTAATTATAAACTTATATTGCACTTTTAAATCTAACCCATTTTTAAAACAAAAACACAATGATAAAAACAATTAATAATTTAACCGCATTCTTCCTGACAACAATTCTATTAATTAGTTGTAATAACCGATCTGCAAGTAATCAAGAGAATACGCCTAAAAATGGAGATTTAAACAACACGTTTACAGAAGAAGGTAATACAGGAGAATTAACACCTGAACAAAAATATGAAAAAGAAAAGGAAAAATTATTTGCAGAGGGGTGGCAAGAACAGGATGTCCAAAATGGACAACTCCCATCGTGCTATAATTTTAAACCAAAAAAAAGTAAAGTCAATAATTATTTAGAAGTTTTTGTTGGCAGCGGGACAGATGTTTCAATAAAAGTAATGAATTTAAGCACGGACGAGTGTGTTCGCTATGTATTTATAAACAGTGGTTCAACATACTCCATCAGAAATATTCCAGAAGGACGATATTATCTAAAAATAGCTTATGGAAAGAATTGGTTGTCAAAGGTAGAAAGCGGGCAATGTATTGGCAAATTTACACTAAATGCTACCTATGAAAAAGGAGAGGAAGTTATGGACTTTACTATTCAACATTTGGCAGATGGTAAAAGTATTCCAAGTTTTAGATTGCAATTAGATGTCGTATCAAGTAATATCTCTAATTCTTTCAGTTCTCAAAATATATCTGAAAGTGAATTTAATAAATAACAAAAAACCGGTGCTAATACCATCAAAATAGTTTATACGCAGCTAATGAACTTCTAGCAGCAGCTGGGAAAAATCATTGTTCTGAGGTTGATATTGCCATTTTTATGCGGGGGATGAATTTGACAGGTTATCCAATGAATATTTTTTATAAATTTATAAATGGTAATGTCGCATTTAGCAATTGGACCTATGTTTGTATTGGTTTATCATTGAGTTTGGTTTAATAACCTGAGATTCTTTGTTAATAACAGAAAAAGATGTTTAAAGTATCTGGTACAGGAATTATTTCTTCCTTTGGCGAAACTAATAACCTGAGAGTCTGTGTTAATAATTCACCAAAAGCAAAGCATTTTAACTTTGATAATGAAATGGCATTGAACAAGAGTTATAACAAAGATGCACTGCAGGAAGAATATTTTGTGGTCGAATCTTACCATTATTATTTAAATCGAGTAATATTGCAGAAATCCTTTCAAATAAAAAATATGAGTTGGTTAATTAATAAGAACAAGTTGGAGAAAGAATTTGTATTTAAGTCATTTTCAGAAATTATAGCGAAGTTAAAAGAGGTATGCATAATTGCCGATTTACTAAAAGACCATCCTGATTTTTTAGTGTATGATTATCAAAAATTAAATTCTCATTATGCACCCATGATAATGGAAATAAGATTGCAGAAAAAGACTATGTGTTGGCGGAAAGATTGGATGATGTTTTTTTAATCATCCGTTGATTATTTCATACAAATTCATATCTTTAAATAAGTGAAACAAAATTTCGTTTCTATAGATGTTATAGGTCATTTTAAAAGAAGAACGCCTAGGGAAAATGCAAGTGAATTTGTATATTCGTAATTTACATTACAATCTGAAAAAAAATGTTTAATTCAATAGAAATGAACCGAAATAATTTGACCATAATGGGAATTAAATTTTCAGACTTAAACACATTAGAAAATACTACAAATGCTTTAGGTAGTAATATGTTTGAAGGTTTTAAACCAACACCTAAGGGAAGAGAAATCATAAGAGATTATGTAATAGGAAAAATTTCATTAAGTGAATTGGTAATATTTGCCAAACAAAAAGCTTATGTCTAATTCATATAAATATAGTGACCATGATAATTCTTATAGAGGCCCTGCTGCAGGACTAATAAAAACCCTTCAGGCATTATGCAATATAGAAAAGCGATATCATAGAGCTTGTAAAGAGCAGCATCCTAAAAATAGAACTAAATCGGAAACACTCAACTATTATTTAAATTAAAAAATGAATGCAAATAAAATTATAATTGTACTACTTCTTCTCATTTGTATTACGTGCCTTTCCTCCTGCGCACCCGCAGGATATGAATCGAATGAAGCAGGTTTTTTTTCAGGTATATGGCATGGATTTATAATTATATTTTCCCTCATTGGGAAGGTGTTTGGGGCTGATATTGGTATTTATGCGGAACATAATACGGGATTCTTCTATTGGTTTGGTTTTATAATTGGCCTAGGCCTGCTTGGCGGTGGCGGAGGTTCTGCTTCTAGGAGATAAAATACAGTAAAATAAAGTTTTTTTTTTAGAAGCTACTGACAAGTTTATTGACTGCCCAATTGAAAGAGTATATGAATAAGTAATTGAAGGAAATAGAAATAGAAAAATAATTAAAATGGCAAATAACAATATATCAATAAAGGCAATCAGTGAATTACTGAAGTACAATTTCTTTATTCCTTCCTATCAAAGAGGATATCGTTGGACAGAGCAGCAAGTGACCGACTTATTGAATGACATTAACGAATTTTCACCAAAGGAAATTGGAAATACAACCGAAAAAACGTGGTATTGTTTGCAACCTATTGTGGTGAAACAAAAAGATGAAAATGAATGGGATGTGATTGATGGCCAGCAACGACTTACTACAATTTATTTGATTTTACATTATTTGAATCAACGATACACGGAAGAAGGTAGAACGAAACTTTTTGCATTAGAATTTGAGACTCGAGAAGGTTCTGCTAATTATTTAAAAAATAAATTGGGAGAAAAAGAAGAAGACGATACAAACATTGATTATTTCCATATTTCAGTTGCCTATCAAACTATAAATAAATGGTTCAAAGAAAATAAAGTTGAAAAATCATTTGAATTAAAATTCAATGATTCTGCAAAAGTAATTTGGTATGAAACTTCAAAAAATGAAGACTCGATTGATATTTTCACACGAATCAACAGCGGAAAAATCCCTCTAACTAATGCAGAATTAATTAAAGCGTTATTTTTAAATAGTTCAAATTTCACAGATGCAGACTCTGAAAAAATGCGTTTGAAACAATTAGAAATTGCCTCTGAATGGGATAGAATTGAATATGCCTTGCAAGATGATTCATTTTGGTATTTCATTAACAAAAAGGAAAACAATTTAGCCACAAGAATAGAGTTTATTTTCAACTTAATGGCAAAACAGCAAAGTGAAGATAAATATGCTACATTTTATTTCTTTAATGAAAAATTTAAAAACAAAATTGAAAAAGATATAAACGATAATTGGAACGAAATAAAAAAGTATTTTCAAACACTTGAAGAGTGGTATAGTGATAGGTTGTTGTACCACAAAGTCGGCTATTTGATAGCAATTGGAAAGGACATTAAACTAATTATTCAAGAAAAAGGAAACAAATCAAAAACAGAATTTTCAACCTGGCTAAGGGAAGAAATCGAAGGTGTCATACATGGAGTTAATTTGGAAGAATTGGAATACAATGGAAGATATGTTCGTGAAATTCTGCTGCTTCATAACATTCAAACAATGCTAAATAAACAAAACGAAACGAATCGATTTCCATTTGATCGCTTTAAAAAAGAATTTTGGGATGTTGAACACATACACGCAATTGCAACAGAAGTGAAAGTGAAAAAGGAAAACCAAATTGACTGGATTAAAAACAATTTTATCAAAACTGAAAACCATAAAAATGACACACTAAATAGACAAATTGAACAAATTATAAATTCAGAAAACACAGTTGATGAAAATGAATTTGATGATATTATTGATTACGTCTTAGGGGAAGAAGATAATAGCATACGAAATCTTTGCTTGCTGGACCGAAGCACAAATCGTTCATACAAAAACGATGCTTTTAAAGAAAAAAGAAAAAAAATAATCGAAAGAGAAATTAACGGAACATTTATTCCTATCTGTACCAAAAATGCTTTTATGAAATATTACTCTTCAAACGTGAAAGATATTGAAATGTGGAACGAAAGCGATAGATCATCATACTTCAATGAAATAAAAGAAGTTATCGACCAATATTTACCTAAAATGACAATCGTAGAAAATGAACAATAATCAGACATCAGAAAAATTAACTTTTCGTGAGTTGATTAGCAGATACACTATCGAAATTCCTATTATTCAAAGAGACTATGCTCAAGGCCGAGAGGACAAAGTAGATCTTAGAACTAATTTTTTAAATGCTTTAGTTGAAGGTGTCAATGGAAAATTATTGGAGTTAGATTTCATTTATGGAAGTGTAAAAGACGCTGTTTTTCAGCCCCTCGATGGACAACAGCGCTTAACTACATTGTTTTTGTTGCATTGGTATATTGCTGCTAAAGAAAATAAATTAGATAATGAACTAAAAAATACATTATCAAAATTTTCCTATGAAACACGCACCAGTTCACGTGAATTTTGCAATGATTTAATAAACAAAAAAATTAATCTGAGCGAAGAACAAGAAATTTCTGAACTAATTATAGATAGCTCATGGTTTTTTCTTTCTTGGAAGAGAGATCCAACGATAAAAGCAATGCTTAAAATGCTGGATGCTATTCAAAAAACCTTTTCAAACAAAAATGATGTTTGGGAAAAACTAAATAATATTAGTTTTAATTTCATTGAGCTTCGAAACTTTGGACTTTCCGATGATCTTTATATAAAAATGAATGCAAGAGGGAAACCACTTACTGATTTTGAAAATTTCAAGGCGAAGTTTGAACAGTACATAAAACAACAAGATTGGGAAATAAATTGTCAAGCAAGCGAAACGTTTTCACATCAGATTGATACAATTTGTACCGATTTGTTCTGGCATTTCCGTAATGAAGAAAATATATTTGACGAACAAATTTTAAATTATTTCAGAACATTTGCGCTAAATTCATATACGCTGAAAGAAAATGTCAAAGATGATATATTTCGACATACTGTTGATTTACTAAGAGGGAAGCAAAATGACATTTCTTTTCATAAATATTTGGAATTAGGCTGTTTTGATAACGATTATTTTAAAATACTGAAATCAGTATTCAACAAAATATCGCAAAAAGAGGGTTTAAAAACTTTTCTTCCCGATACCACTTATATAGATGAAACGAAAATTTTTAGTGATGCAATTAATAACAACCTATCATATCCTGACTTGGTCACTGCGTTTGCATATTATCAATACATAGGTTCGGAAGAAAGTGTTGAAGCAGAAAAATTGACCAATTGGATGCGCATCGTCCGCAATCTTGTGGAAGGTAGTAGACCTTATTTATTTAACAATGCGAATGAATTTGCAAATGCATTACGTTCAATAAACGAACTATTACCTTATAGAAATTCTATTGTTGAACATTTTGCTCAAACACAAAATAATTCACTGTCAGGTTTTATTAGCGAACAAATCATTGAAGAAAAACTAAAAGCAAAACTCTTCCAAAGCGAAGAATGGAAAAAGGTAATTATCGAATTTGAAAACCATTCCTATTTTAATGGCCAAATTGGCTTTCTATTGCATTGGTCTACCTTAAATAATGAGCCTAATTTGCACACTTTTACCAGGTACACTGAAAAATTAAAGGTGCTATTTGCAAACAATGGATTAAGCCAATTTGAAAATTTTATTTTTGAAAGAGCCTTATTAGCTACTGGTAATTATTTACTGCATAAAGGTAGAAATTACAGTTTTTTAATAACTAATGAACGTGATATAAGTTGGAAAAGATTACTGAGAGATAATAACGAAAAACGTGAAATTTTAAAGCGGCTCCTAGTTACTATATCCATAGATACTTTGGAAGAAGATTTGCAAACCATTATCAACGATTTTAATGATGCCGACGATTGGCGATTCCATTTCGTTAAACAACCTGAAATGATTGCAGCTTGTGGAAGTCAAAAACTCATACGTTTCAATGAAAATAAAGAATTTTCCATTCTTTTATTAGGTTCTTCAACGACTAGCGGATACCATAAAGAATACTACTCCTACTCTCTTTATGTTGCATTAAAAAGCAAGTTAGTAAATGCTTCATACGTCGACCAACGTTCTGCAAATGACTGGAAGTACTTTGAATATAACAATAAGCAAATCGCTTTTGATTGTGAGACGACAAAATTTATTTGGACCCAGAACAACGATTGGGGAAACAAACAAGAATTTAAAAATAGAGCAGATGTGCTTTTACAACTAACCCAATAGAATAAACAATATAGCCAAAAATTATTGCTGGAAATCTTAAGTAGTTATCTAAAAAAACTTACTTTTATTGAAATTGGTTCGTGAAAAGATTTTAAAAAAAATTAAAAGTGCCTATCATCATGTAGAAACTTTAAAAAAGAGTCAGAGGTAAAAAACGATGGGGACACATACAATTAAAACAGAGAAAATATAAAAGTGGAGACCAGAAACCACCTAAAAAAAAAACGGGGATTCTTCTAAAAATCCTTAAAGAAGATAACTAAATTTAACTAATTATGCATTGTAAAAATTGTGGAAATCAAATAAATCTTTAGTTCAAATAACAAATGCAACTTTTAGCTTTGACGGGCTAAAAACTTCAAACTAAACATACAGCAATGAACCGAATTATTTTTAACATTGTAGCAAATAGTCTTAAATTTATTGGACGTAAAACCGGACTAACGTATAATGAAATAAATATAATCGTTTATTATTTTGGCATTCCATTTTCTTGGCTATGTCTTTTGGACCTGCTATTCAACTTCCATTACTTTAAAATAACTTTTGCAATTTTCACTTTGGGTTTCATTGTTGGTTGTAGAGATTTTAAGACATACTCTGACTTATTATTTAAAAAATCAGTTTCATTTTTAAATTATTTCAATAAGTTTGGCAGTAATTACATTGTATCTTCGGTATGGATTTGTGTATCGTTGCCAATAGCTATTTATGCAATCTTACTATTCTTGCTGTTGAAATGAATGTATCATAGAAAAAAAAGGATGAGACAAGAAAATCGCCAACTTCTTGTAGTATAAAAACCTAACCTGAAATATGAAAAAAATATGAAAAAGTTTAAATATTACCTGAAACGAATCTATCGTATAGCTCTCAGCTACCAAAAGCAAGAAGACACAGTCTGGACCGACCTAAAGAAACTTCATGCGGCTGCTAAATGGAAATCTGGCGTCTATGAAAAAGAGAAATATATTGAGGCTATCTATGAAATCAGTGAAGAGCATGGAGCTGTTTTCTATTACATGATTTATGATGGATGCTACCATTGCAGAGTTAAAACAGTAGAGGAATATCCTATAGATCTAACGACCGATGTATTCATTCTTGCAACACATTTCAATAATATATTGACGAACGGAGTTGTATTAGTGAATGCAAATAGTCGCTATGTAGAATATCATCAAAAAAGAGATTTGTTAGTTCCACTTTTATACAATAGTGAAATATATACGCAATTGATGCAACATTATAACACGTCAAAAGATATTTACTCGGCATTTCAGCGACTTGTGATTGAACAAGAAGCCCCAGCCATCATCATTGCAGATTTCATAAAAAACAAAGTAGAGACAGATGATGAGGATAAATTGATGTAAGACCTGAAATTAAAAATGCAAATTTCCAACGAGTTAAGAAATATTATAACGAATATTGACAAAAATAACAACGTATAAAACCCCTACAAAAATGATGGGCTTTCGCTTTCTAAAAGCAATCTACTATTAATACTACCAAACTTGGGGACAACAACGTAAATAAAAAATAAAGCGGAGCAAGCCGAAAATCCATTAAAGAGTAGGCAACTAATTAAAACTAAATTTTATGAAAAAGTTCGTTTCTGAAAACTGGTACAAATTGATGATTGGTTCATCATTATTCATGGCCTCATTTGGATTTATGGTGCATTCTAGTACTTCTGCCATGGCAGATAGTAAAGACAAGTTTAAGTTCGTAGAAACGAATGCTGATGGGTCTATTAACGTAAAATTATCGGATGAACAATTAAATAAAATTATCCCAAAAAATGCAGATGGATCCATTAGTGTGCAACTCACGCAAGAGCAATTAAAAAAGATAGCACCTCCAGCTAGCAGCCATGGGCAGGACGTTGTAATTGTTGGTTGGAAAGAGTATGGTAGAAATTTTCGTGAGTTGAATGATGACGGCTATAACTATCAAGGTCTTCCCGTTCGTTCAAATTAAAAAGTCCTTTGGATAATTTGGATATCTAAAAATAAAATGTATCTTTCAAAAAAAATAGCAAACAAGTATGTACCTGCCGCTTAAGTTATTCATTAACAGTTATTTTCGGGAGCGATTGGGTATAATGTTTATTAAATACATTAGCGTAAATAGATATGTTGGATATATACGCGCCACTTAGTAGCAGTGAATCTAATTGCGTTTAGCAATACGTTATATGCAAGTTTAAAAACCGACACAACGTGAGCAGACAGAAAAGAGAACCACAATTAATTCGGTTTGACAGTTATAAAGACGACAAACTAATTTATAATTGCTTAACAAAAGTGGAGACTAGCAACCACTCTAAAAAACGGGGCGACATCGAAAAGCCAAACGAGTAGGACAACTTAAAAAAAGTAAAAAAATGGCTGAAATAAAAAACATTGAGGGACTTTCGGTTGATGACATAAATAGAGAATTAAGTAATGGAGCAAAATTTGTTGTTTTTCAATACTGTTTTTCAATTATTGTAATGACCTTTAAACGTGGAAGTGATATTTATTTTATAAAAGCAGGAGAATCCACGATAAAACATAGTATTGGTTTCACATTAATAACCTTGTTTTTTGGATGGTGGGGAATACCATGGGGACCGATTTACAGCATTGGAGCATTATGTGAAAACCTGACAGGTGGAAAAGATATGACACAGGAAATATTAAATTCAATGAACTCGAATAACCAATAAAACAAGCACATCGCAAATCTGCGAAATGTTAAGGGCATATTAAAAATAAAAAACGCTATTTGTATTAAATTAATAAAGGTCTTAACATCCCATTAGTTTTAAGTTTAAAATGAATGAAAGTTAGATCTTTACATTTATAATAGAAAATTTCTTTATCACTTTCATTAAATGAATTTTTCAATAGATTTTAAAACCTAGGCTAGTTTAATAAAAAAATATATTTTGGTTGATAATTTTCTTTTTCTTATTGAATCTTTAATTTTTTAAAATTTAAATTTTT
>Ga0114970_10002492_pt1 | contig 13715 bp, 12 predicted proteins | sample M_140205_XF_Meta_FD_87030 | JGI IMG/M metagenome (GOLD analysis project Ga0114970, IMG submission 87030) | Freshwater microbial communities from Lake Montjoie, Canada to study carbon cycling - M_140205_XF_MetaG | ecosystem: Environmental > Aquatic > Freshwater > Lake | place: Lake Montjoie... | reverse complement strand
AGCAGGAAAGCAGGAAACCAGGAAAGCAGGAAAGCAGGAAAGCAGGAAAGCAGGAAAGCAGGAAAGCAGGAACGTAGAAAAGAAAGGAACAGCATCCCATAAACGGCAGCGAAACCGTTCAATTTTTTCACGTTCATAATTCCGGTTTTTGTGTAGTAACCCAACGCTTCTTATACGTTTTCGGCTTCCGGGGTATTGGAAATACGTTATGGTTTTTATGTTTTTTATGTTTTACAGTGTTTGGGCTGTATTTCTTTCCAGAGCAATACACATTCATAAAATCTATGCGACCTGTAACGATTGAAACAAGAGATTTCATAGAATAGCTTTCAAGCAAGGACGTAATCACAGGAGATTGTAAGAAATCCAAAATGCGTTTTCGATGTATAGTTTTCCAGCGGTCACACACAGTTTTGAAATTTAATTCTGGGTCTAATAAATCCATAAAATATTTCGCTCGTGTTTTTACAGAATACTCTGCCATAGTTTGAATATTCGGAACATTTCGTTTTGTAAAAGCCTTTCCTTTCGGTTCGCCCTGGGCTCTATACAATAACGCACCGCCCAAATCAATAACATATAGATTTGTATAGTCATATGACCCGTCGCTCAGTTTGGGTACAATGTAATTTTCGTAATTCTTCGCGTCCCAATTCGCAAAGAGGGCATGGACGACATAGTCACGCTGTATTGTACTTTTAATACGTTCTGTTTGTTCTCTTGTACGTCCCTTGATATTCATAGGTATTTCACCATCAATATATTCAAGTAGAATACCGACGGGTTTTGTATCGTCGTACGTCAGAAATACATCTGGAACGCGTACATCAGCAAGTTTATACACTTTAAACGCAATATATTCATTGATTGCGTGTTTCACAGATATTCCAGTTTTATAAATATACAGTGTATCTTTATAAGTTACGACTTGCGCCCCAGTACTACCTCCGAGTTTGATAGTCTCGTTCATACGTAGGTCTTTGAATTGGACTGTGTCCATCCTATTGTGAGGTGATTTATTCGGCACGTTGTTTTTTTAGTTTCATCGTTTTTCGTCGCCACGTTTCAATACGTTTGGCTAATTTGACCGCGTCATACATCTTTTGATTCTTACATTTCGTTAAAATTCCCTCTCGTAAATAACTGACTAAACTTAAGCGTTGACTGGTTTCATCTGTAGGTTTCAGCGGGCTATTTCCATGGACCTGGTGCACGTCCATGGCTAGGAAATCACCTGTTCGGCAATCTACTGCAACTCCGTATTGAGGAAATCCTGTAAATGCGCCTTCGTATTTCGAACCGTGTTCAATAACGACCAAATTACCGAACCCTTTCTTGAAATCACCACTATCCGTATGTGCTGCTGTACGGAAATTCAAATTCGTAGTGACTGTGGAGAAAGCGGTTCCTTCGATGTGAAAGGCTGTTTGTTTTGCTGCGGCGCGTTGCTCTTTATGTTCCTCGGGGCAAAGTAGCTTGTATTGCGCATCAATTTCTTTTATAAGGGGAATTACTCTACGCCATTTCTCAGGATAGCGCGATGTGAACGATGTTAAGCGACACGGACCGGGATACTTGATACCTGAATTTCTAAATATAGCTTTTTGACTCATAGCCCATTTGTCAAAATATCCAAGAATATTGGACATCACTGGATTTTTATTACCCGTTGCTAAACCCTTATTTGACCCACTCGCTATACCGCGGTCCGTCGAGGTCTGTTTCATAAAGTCCTTCAAAGCATCATACGCATCGTCAATGGCTTTCTTAGACAATACGTTTTTACGAAAGCGTAAGAGTAATTCCCCATCTTCTGTATATACGTCCGCATCCTCTTTTAGAACAACCTTAAAATCCTTTTCTTCGATAAAGTGACTTTGGTAATCAAACATTGCGGAATCTGGCATTATTTTTTTTACTGTATAAACGGGCACTTTACCCATTTGTTCCCTATACAAGTTTATTATTTTTTGTTCGCATTATTCATACGTTATGGTATTTCCAACTTCGTTCGCGTGAAGTAAATGAACAACATCTAACGAGTCCTTACGCCCTAAGCGCATCGCGCGTCCAACAATCTGTGTTTCTAATTCAGCGGTCATTCTATGAAATAGAACAACATGCGTCGCAATTTCAATATTCAGACCCGCGCCCATATTTCGCGCATTTAAAAATAGAACATTATACTTTCCATTCTTAAACTCCGTAAGAAGTTTATTAATACGTGCTTGCGATCCATTCACCGTCGCAAACCGAATTTCATTCTCACGCAGTGTACTTTCCATTCCTTGAAACGTCGTATCGTAGCCGCTAAACATCAGCACTTTCGCTTTCGGATGCTTTTTCATAAATCGCAAAAAAGAATCGCGTTTATTCATCATAAGCGTATCTGTATCTGATATTATATTCTCTTCGGGTGCACCGGATGCTTTTTCACCAACAACCTGTATGTCTTTCAAATCCGTAATACGTGAGCGGCAGAGAGGACATGCACTAACGCGTTTCAAGGATTGGCATAGACACGAAAAACAGAATAATTGACTACAACATGGCGTAACGGCTGGATTACTAACTTCACAATAACAAATTGGACACGTCTGTTCTTCAGCTTTTTCTATACGTTCTTGAATTGCGGTGATACGACTTTCAATACTCGCAATTTTCTGTTCGCACGCTTCCAACGCCTTCTGTTTTGCCGAATCAGCACTATATGTTATTGTTTTCTTATATTCGTAGGTTAATTTCGCTTGTTTCAATTCTTCATAGAGTGATTTTGTCACCGCGCTCGTGATTTCTGTACTCGTCTGCGTACTCATACCAATCGATTCAAGAGCACCCTCAAGGTCACCCGCATTCAATCGCTCAAGAAGATCCGGTGAAATAAACGTATCTAGTACACGAATATTTGCTGGTGTCGTACAAATTATATTTGTATGTGTGACCGTCGGTGTAGAAAAACTTTGTTGAATATACTCTTCTGAATTATGAATTATCAATCGCGCTGCTTGACATCCAACCGCGTTAATCGCAATTCCCGCATATCCATTGGATATTGAACACATGCGACGTACTATATTAATATGGCGACACCCTGCTATAGATAAGTATTGATTCGACCCATTGAGTTTCATAACACGTTCTACGACCGACGGAGGTGTTTCAGGAAATGGAGAATACGCAGATGTCACATTTAAATACGTTCCCGAAGCAAATACTAAATTCATCCAACTCGCTGTAATAAACCAATAAAACAACCCGTGTATTTCATCATAATCTGTAGAAATCGAAATTGTATCGGCTTCATCAATAAATACGCGTTTCCATAAAATACGACGAACAGGATGAAACTGCTTGAATGTACTCCACATTGTAGAACTTACAAACAAAGCATCGTATGTTTCAATATCCTTTAGCGTATCTTCATGTGCTGCATCTAACTTTTTCTTGATAAATTTCGCTTTTAGATTCGTATCTCGCAATACGTAGGTTTCCCATTGTGTAATAAGTGCGTGAGGTACAATAAATAAGGAGGTTGTATAGGGTGTTAGGACGTGTCCTTGCGCAGTCCGTAATTGACTACGCGTTCTCAATAACCCTACGTCCCGTCCGTCACCTAACGAAGAACCACGACTCCAATATTCTGTATAGTTCGTGGACGGCGCGGGTGCTTTTACTAGCGCGAGCGCGGTGAGGGATTTTCCTGAGCCGACGCGGTCACCTAAAATACCGTAGGACGAAAATAACCGCCCACCGACTACATCACCTGCTATACTTCCTACATCTATTCCATCGCATTTCGCTTGTTCAAGATGTAGAGCAGCGCTAACTGCGCTCTGCTGATGCTGTAATAAGGGCATCTTAATCCACGCGGGTGTAGCTACTTTTGGGCTACTGTTCGTTAATTCTTGACTAAACAGTGCTTCAAAAAATGCCCAAATCTTTTGTCGTGTTGGTATGGACATTTCTAAACGTCTCTTTGCTTTTCCAGTTTTAGACCGTTGCTCCTGTTTTGTATTCTTGTATTCTTTCGTCGTTGAAAACAATAATAGACAATTATAAAGTAGATGTATAAAGCATTACATCGTGATAATCACATACTATCACCTGATGCTTACAATATCGTCTATAAACGTGTAAAAACAGGTGCTCCTGTACTTTCTGCGACACAGCAATTTACTATACAACTCGTAGCATCACAATTTGTATCCGATATTCTGTATATACCCAAACCTCTGTCTATTCTTGACTTTTATACATATAGTATGGATATGATATGCGATTATAAACTCATAAATCCCGATTTATTACTAGACACCCTACCTGTTTTGAAAGAAATAATACGCTTTCTAAATTTCATGATTTCAAACAATTATTATGTATGTGGATTTCACATGTTATTGGATGCACAGAATCGTATTGCACTTATAGACTTCAGTCACGTAGGAATATTTTCAGGAAATATGAATACCGCGAATCCTTTGTTTCCTATAATTAAATTTCCAAAAGACAAGAAACTCTATACGTTTCACGATGCTTTACAAACGCACGGATTTCGGTTTATGTGTATTACCCATCCAATGTATATACAAAACGATAACGACAATATTTCAGGATCTGATATTTCAGGATCTGATATTTATGTTAATGATGAGTCTAAACATTAATTTCATTGGAAACTTTAATTATGGAGTGGCCGAAAAATCTCACAAAATCCTCAACGCATCCACCTGTGTCTATTTTAACACCTACCTACAATCGTCGCCGATTTATTCCTTGGTTGATTGAATGCGTACGAGCACAAACGTATCCTAAGGACCGCTTTGAATGGGTTATTTATGATGACGGAACCGAAAAGATAGAGGATTTGATTCGTCCGGTTGAAAAGGAACTCAATATTCGCTATTTCCAATCCGATGAGAAAGTCAATGTAGGTGCGAAACGCAATCGTCTTCATAAAGAAGCACGTGGTTCTATTTTTGTTACGATGGACGACGATGATTGGTATGCCCCCGAGCGTGTAGCGCACGCTGTACAAACATTGATTGGTAAGAAGGTTGATGTTGTAGGTAGTACCCGAAATCATCTCTATTATACGGATAATGGTGAAGTATGGTGCTGTGGTCCGTATGGACCGAATCATGCGACCTTCGGTACTATGGCTTACACGCGTGCCTATGCGCTCAAAAACCCTTGTGACGAAACGATAAAATTCGCCGAGGAATCAAAGTTCTTATGCGATTATAAAACACAGTTAGCGCAACTAGATCCAATGAAAGTTATGTTGGTCATGTGTCATTCTGAGAATACCTTCAGTAAGCATAAACTTCGTGAAACTCCCAACGATTTCATTCGTAAGACAGGACTCAAGTTGAAAAATTTCGTAAGGAGTGCTGAAATGCGTGAATTTTATTCAAAGGCGTAAGAAAACTTTATAGTAGTGACCAGTAGAGTGATGTCACTATTTGGTGATTTAACAAAGTTAAATCCGTTTCAGTTTCGGAATAGCGGATACACGAGTTCGAGTGTTACTTCATCGTTGTCTATTTTAAATAACGAATGGATTTTATACGTTTGTGTTGCCGTTTTCATCGTTATTGTATTATTTATGCTTATGGGGCGAACGATTGATATGAGTTGGTTGAAGTATATAGACCCTAGACCAACGAATTGGAAAATTAATCAACGCGCGAAATTATTCTTTCCACCAGGACCACAATTTTCAAATATGATTGTGACCGTTGATAAATCTCTACAGGGAATGGAAGATGATATATATAGTATGATTTTTGATTTTGTATTGTATGAATCGCGAAATTACAGATCGACTGAAAGCCCCTATCGGCATATTCTTCACCGAGGTTCCAATGAATTAACAAAAGCGACGGTAGGCGGTGCACTTCTTGGTGGTTGCTCAACAAACCCATCCGGTGAGTTACCACCGTTTGGATTACCGAAACGGTTGAACCCCGGTGTATTTCTAGACCCAAATACAAACGATATTCTTATTTTTGTAGATACAATCAAAGGGTCTGAAACATTCCGTGAATCCTTACGTGTTGTTGATATACCGTTGGATACACCTATTCGTATCGGCATTGTTATCAATAAACGTGTATTGGAAGTCTATATAAATTGCCGTTTAGAATCTACAAAGGTTTTACAAGGCGATCCGAAACTTGTTGAAAATGAATGGTATGCTATTGCGGGTCCTGAAGGTACGAAGGCGCAATTACAGAATCTGTATGTTTGGAAAGAATCGTTGAGTAGCGATGATATGAAATCATTATGTCCTGGACCTCCTACATTCTCCAAATTACGTCCTATATGTTCGAGTGCCGATGAACCGCTGGATAATGGGCGAAATTCGTCAAAAAAGATAGCCGCACCTATATCACTTGGCATAGCTTCGTCGCTTTCGACGTGTGGAAAGTAATTTGTCATAAGGTCGGATAGCTACAATTTATACTATAAGAAATACCAATAAAATTAGTATTATAAACAGAAATGTAATTTATGTTTATATTTTCTTAATGATACTAATCTAGTTTTATTAGTTTTATTGGAAGGGGTCGAAGGGGGGAGTTATCCCCCCTTAATTTGTAAGGAACTGGTAAGGAATGGATGACTTCGGTAACTTTGACGCTAGAAGGATAGGCGGTGGTTCTGGTTCTGGTTCTGGTTCTGGTTCTGCGACTGTCTCCCCTACGGCGTTATGGGTATTCGCAATAGTCGTTATATTGATAATCGGTGTCGCTGTCTATTGGTGGTTTCGCCCGAAAGCAAAAGATGTTACTGTTATGGGACCCTATATTTTAAAAGCCACACAAAGCGCAGAATCCACGGTCACTGTCTTCAATCAGGCGCAAATTGAAACATCTCTCGGTAACAATTTTACGCTGAGTTTCTTCGTCTATATGTCCGGCGTAAACCGTGAAAATATTCCTATTGGGGGTCCAAAAGGAGATTTCCGTTTCAAACCATTCTTATATATACTTGGCGTCGGTGATGTATTACTAGACCCTGTGCACCAAATTGCGCGTATTCGTATCAAACCTCTAGGTTCTACCGGATTTTTGGATAGGGATGGCATAGTAAATATTGATGTTGAAAATTTTATGATTGAACGTTGGAATCAATTGACGATTACAATAGAGGGTCGTACAGTGGATGTCTACATGAATGGTGCACTTGCGTCATCGACTCTATTAGCAAATCTACCAATACTAAACCCAGTCGGCGTTCTTTTAGAAACATCTCCGGATTTCGCAGGGCAAGCAGGTCTATTCCAAGGCTTCCCATTACGTTTAAAAGAAAATGAGGTTATTCGTAACTACAAACGCAATACGGACACACGTGGAAAACCGCTCATTCCCGATACACCCTTTTCAATAGAAGATGTCTGGAAGGAATTAACAAAAAGTTTATGTGATATCGGATTTTGTGGATTACGTATTGAAGTTGGCGGATTGGAATATGTCGATTACGAATACGCATAATCGTTTGGAATAGAGTCGTCTGTAAAGAATCTTTTGAAGACTCTTTACGAACGTGAAACGAGCGCACCAATAATTTATGGCTGTACGGTAGAAGCGTTATGGAAGGACTACGAGCTTTAGCTAGCAATAATCGCGGAACAATTATGAATGTTGTATATCTTATCGCATTCTTCGTAGTCATCTACTACTTATACAAATTCTTAATTCAGGGTTCCGACCTTGAGGTCAGCATCTTGGAAGCCGAGGTTGATGCTAACAAGCCGCAAGTTCTCATTATACCCAACTCGAATCCCGATGTTCGTGTGAAATATGGTGGTGAATATACCATAAGTTTTTGGATGTATATCACCAGCTGGGATTATCGTGCGGGACTACCGAAGAGTGTATTACAAATCGTAGATAGTTCGTTGCCGAAGAGTTCGCTATTTACATCCGTACTGTACCCGAATGAGGCGAAGATGATGATTCGTATTCATACGGACGGACAAAAGGGTGAGCAGACGGATTACACACTCAATAGCAACTTTGAGAATCTTCTTTCCGGACAAGGAGGCGCGCAGATGTTTGCGCCCAGCATTGGATCGCCTATGTGCGATTTACAAGATATTGACTTACAACGCTATATCAATGTCACCGTCAGCGTCAATGGTCGCATCGTAGATGTCTATTACGATGGCAAACTCAATCGTTCGTGTGTATTACCCGAATTACCCAGTGCACCCGCAACAGGCGTACAATCTGTAATTATCGGTCAGAAGGGCGGCTACGGTGGTAAGATTAGCGGTATCCAATTCTTTGCGTACCCCTTAACCCCAGACCGCATCTACGCTATTTACCAAGCGGGACCTGGTGGCGCTGCGGGTTTTATGGGTTATCTTGCCGATAAACTCGGTATTAAACTTACATATTCCGGTGCGAACAATGTACAAAAAACAGCCGTGCTCAACTAATAACTATAAAGAATGCTTAATTTATTTCATTCGTATATCACAACTACAATAGTATTGATATACTTTTCATACAATTGTACATTTTTTCATTTTACCGATATCATTTCTATATATAGTAAATAGAGGCAAAATGGAATACGCAGCAGCTCCGATAGGATTCATAATGAGTCGTGGTCTTGTATCGCAGTTAATTTTGACGATTCTTACAATATTCGTGGTATATATAATTATTACTATGTTTGAAGTCGTTGTCACTACCGTAAAGAAAATGAGTCAACAAACAACGGTGCTCTTTGCGGATACTACACCCGGCAAACAACTTATTGTACAGAACCCCGATGCTGAGAAACTCATTTACAACAGTCAAAATGAGAAACAAGGAATGGAATTCAGTTATTCCATGTACTTGTTTATATCGCCCGATACGTTTGAAGCGACAGTACAAGAAACCTGCGGTGCGTCCAACAATAAACCGACCTATCTCAAACATATTATGCACAAGGGGTCCAAAGATGGCTACCCTCTTATGGCTCCCGGATTATTCGTAGAGGGTAATAAGAACACACTGCGTCTGTATATGAATTCTACTACGAAACCCGATAACTACGTCGAAATTCCCAATATTCCTATCGGTAAGTGGTTCCATCTTGTCATTTCGCTAAAGGGTAAATACTTAGATGTATATGTCAATGGTAACGTAAGCGTTCGCCACCAATTCGACGTTGTACCAAAACTCAACTTTGGTAACGTGTATGTCCTTTACCCCATACAATTCCCCAAGGCTGGTAATCGTATCGAGACGAATTTCCGCGTTGATAACGCGGCGAAAGGTATGGTATCGCGTCTCAATTATTACGCGTACGCGCTCAACTATTCGCAGATTGATGCGTTGTATCGTGAAGGACCTTCTAAGGTTATTGTCAGCAATTCGTACACTGAAGTACCTCCCTATTTCCACGATGATTGGTGGGTGAATAAGTATTAGACTGTTGTAGGGATGGATAAGTCCATAAAGTCCTATACGAATCACAATAAAATTAGTATTATGAAAATGGATTGAATTCATTTTTATAATTGCTTATATTGACAATTTCAATTTCCGGATAGCATTGGCACTGCGTAGTGGGGGTTAAAAAAAGGGGGGGCGGTAGCCCCCTCAGACTGTTGTACTTACTCCGGCGGTTTGTGGGTGGACCCGAGTTATAATTTCATCAACATGTGTATCCAGCATTTTGATTAAATTACCACGTTCCTCACAAATAGAATCAATCATAGATGCGTCTAATGTATCAGGTAATACAATCGGTGTATCAGCGTCAATATCAAATTCTATAGCAGTACGAAATTTATACAATGTATTATTAAAACGACTTATTATAAGTCTAGATAAAACGGAAAATGCTAAATGTATCGACGCAGACATACTATAACCCGCCGAATGAAGTTTATTGTTCTGCGTATCCGTAAGAACATAGTGGCAACCGTAGATAATCTTCATCATTTCCGATGTCGGAATATTTTCATACATTTGTAAAGCATGTTTTGTTTTCACAGGTACACATTTGCGACAGATATAATGTAACTGAATTGTTTTTGAACAATTCAGTCTATCTAAAATAGCTGTATTCATATCACCCCCTCCAATAATCGCAATATGAATATCAGGGTTCAAGGATGCTATTTTTTCAATGGGATTCATAATTGGAAAGCAAGGAAGTGCCCATTTATGATAGTTTCTCACAAACGGACGCGTCGCTATATGATTTTCAAACGCTATTGAGGGTTTACGGTTCATTACGCTATGGTCTATGCAAATAATTTTGTTTCGAAGTTCAATATCCCACGTATCCGCTATTTGTACATCGTCGTCTGTTGTTATAAATAGTATATCATAGGATTCTTTTGTAAGAAGTAATCGTTTTCTATTCGTAGTGTCTGATGCGTTGAATTCCAAAAAGGTTAATTTTGTAAAGTGTGGAAATAACGCAAGATATACCTTGAACCAGTCATTCGAATCTTTACTTTCTGTGAAAATGTCTAACGTTATTCCACGCTTTTGACAATAATGGATAATATAACCAAACATTTCAAAATGAAAAGGGAACCCGTTAATAATTGCGGCTTTCATTCTGTTTTACACTCATATAACTTTTATTTAGACCCGATTTCCATCATCGTTCAGAAAACTACTTCGCAAACTTGAGACCGCCCAAACCATTTGTAATATCTAAAAAGTTCAAGGTTTCTACAAAGACTTGTAATTCATATGTATAATTTGCTAAATAAGGAATCGGTTCAACATCTACATCTAGTTCAAGTCTGTCAATACGACTCGTATTCAGCGTGCCATTGGGTTGTTCAACAGCCGACGAATTCAATGCGAAACTGTATGTGTGTAAGGGATACATTTCCGATTGACTCGCTAGACTGTAGTCCTTAAAAGGCGCAGCATTTCCATTCAAATAACGATACGGTACATATTCTGTGTAATACGAAGAGTCAATTGAATCATATAAAGGAGTACCATTCGCTGTCATGAAAACATTACGAAGAATACGTCGTTGTATTCCCGCAAGATTTATTCCAGAACCACCTATTTGAATAGGAATACCATTTGCTGTGACATGTTTGGGATAATTGGCAAGTGGGAATGCTACAGGTCGTTTCGCTCCCTGTTGATAAATCCAATTCGTTAAATTTGTAGGTTGATTGCGGTAGGGTATTGCGTCCGAACGTCGCCCAAAATAGACAACACGTGTCGCAATATTGTGCACATCCAAACGATATGTATTGCGTGTGTTAATTCCGTAAAATTGGAAATTCTGTATCTGCCGAACATTGTAACGGAGCGTTTTTTGTACAAAAGCACGTTGTTCTTCCTGTGTAACAAAGGTATAGGTAGCTTCTAAAGTCGCATTGAGCGGCCAACCATCGTTAAACGGTGCCGTCCCGAAATCCGTTAAAAAATGTTTCATAGATCCTGATGGGTCGTACGTATTACCATATAAGTTATTCAAGGATTCTGGTAAAGGTCCATATAATGCTGGATTCCAAACATTCGGATATTGGTCTGTTGGAATATAGGGTAACGATTTTGTATTAGAACGGAGTCGTACGCCACTTACATCTAGAATCGTATATAAATCGCGTATCGGGCGCATCTTTATTGTAATTTCAGCATCGTGATACTGTAACGCAATAAGTGGTAACGAATTGGAAATATAATCGCTAAACCATAGTCCGAGTGGTATTCGTAATATACGACCCGGAATACTCGGGGAATTATTTTGCGTTGCTCCGCCTACTGTCGCAATCACATTGGGATACGGATTCGCAGGATTCGTAGAATCAGCATATAAGCCGTTCGCAGGGTCAAAATATTCCGGTGTATCGCCAACCATGGCACGCCACTGTTCGTACTTATCATCCGACATATCCAACAATGCACGTGCGCTTATCCAATCACTATTGAATTCTTGGATTGTCTGACCACCAATCGTAAATGTTATCGTATCTATCAGTCGCACACCGATTTGTCGCACCCAGGCAAATTCATAGACACGGTTTAATGTAAAATGGATACTATCGGTTGTAGATATGAAGGCTTTGCTAAATATATCCGGTAATTGAACACGCAATACTAGGTCACTTAATAAATCACCTTGTCGTGGTATGGTCGTTTTTAATAAGATAGGCGCATCCATCAAGAGTAGGTCCGGACCTTCTAAGGGAATCTGAATTGGTTCTTGTGAAAAGTGTGTATATTTCTTATAGACTTTATAAAACCACGTTGTTTCTGGATTTCCGTTGAGTTGCGCATTTTCATTGCCATAACATACGAGTGCTAATAAACCACCCGGCATACTACTCATGGGCGAACGTATTTGATAAGGTATGGCGTACGCAGCCAAACTTTTTAACCCACCCTCAATAAATGAACAACAATCTATTATCAAATAGTGAACCGACACAGAATTTGAATATGTATTATATCTACGGTGGTATCGCTGCGCTATTGATTGTCTTAGTTGCTGTTGGGAGCTTTCTAACGTATTCGCAATGGCATGCATCGCCGTGGTATAGCGACCGTGCGGCTGCGTATCAGAATATGTGGACGTGGTGGAATCCACCTTCGTCCGCATTAAATACGAGCGGATCTCTTCAACAGGTTTCTACGGGAATTCTACAACCCGCAGCACCCGCAACGAGTAGCACATCCGAACGTCATCCTGAAGGACCGTCCGAATCCTGGTGTTTTGTAGGTGAAGATTTAACGGGACGCTATTGCTTGAAAGTACCTTCCGATGTAAGTTGTGATGCGGAACGTCTATTCCGAACACGACGGGATTGCGAACTTCTTCCTGCCAATAAACTCACAGCAGGTATTGTAACCCGTAATGGGACAGATATGAAACCATTAAGTTCGTTAATGCTCTCGTAAAGCCGAATAACTTTATAACATCGCCCAGTAGAGTATGAGTTTCTTAGAACGTGTTATAAACCGGGTTACGAGTAACCCGGAAGCCGATGCGGCGTATAATGCACAACTCGCAAAAAATCGCGAAGCCTGTACAAAAGAACTCGCAATATGGCAAACGAAATCAAACGAACTTAGCGTCGAGGATTTTAAAAAATCCACATTGCCAGAGGATTTACTCTATTTCAAACAATTTATTACGACTCGTCTCGCTGTTTTACGACCTAAATTGCTATCGCAAGAAGCGATTGATGCTCTCAATGCTACCAAAGATACGGAAAATTACAATCTTATGATGACAACCCGACTAGACCGTACTCAGTTTAAGAAGTTGTTAGAAATGGGAGATCCATTCTATAAACGGGCGGTTGATGATTTTAAAGAGCGAAAAATACCTGAACCACCGGAATTTAAACAACTTCTCGCAATTGCGCATGACGGTTTAAAATGGTTTGATATAACTAAATTTGTGGAAAAAGATGTTTATGCGGATAAATTGAAAGAGATGGAAACGAAAGGGCGTGAGATTTTGATAAAACTCGACGCGGATTTAAGAAATCCGGATGCAGTGAAAGCTGCGGCGGTAAATAGACATAATGCGGAAATGGATACATTTAGTATTCCACGTATGATTGCAAAAATTCTTGGTATTATTTTTACGATTGTTGGTTCATTTCTACTCATATTTCTTGGGCTATTTGGCGCGTCACTCGCTACAAATTTGAACTTATATCGCGGTGCCTGGTTTCGTGTCTTGTATGCAGTCTACGGATTCTTATATTTCTTTTTAGT
>Ga0114970_10002489_pt1 | contig 13718 bp, 10 predicted proteins | sample M_140205_XF_Meta_FD_87030 | JGI IMG/M metagenome (GOLD analysis project Ga0114970, IMG submission 87030) | Freshwater microbial communities from Lake Montjoie, Canada to study carbon cycling - M_140205_XF_MetaG | ecosystem: Environmental > Aquatic > Freshwater > Lake | place: Lake Montjoie... | reverse complement strand
GGCGCGATCGACCGTGAGCGCCTGCAGGCTTGGTGCGAAGGCCGCACCGGCTTCCCGATGGTCGATGCCTGCATGCGCCAGCTGCGTGCCACCGGCTGGTTGAACTTTCGCATGCGCGCCATGCTGGTCAGCTTTGCGTCCTACCACTTGTGGTTGCACTGGCGCGAGCCAGGGCTGTTTCTGGCGCGTCAGTTTCTTGACTTCGAGCCCGGCATCCATTGGAGCCAGATGCAGATGCAGTCGGGCACCACCGGTATCAACACATTGCGCATCTATTCATCTACCAAGCAGGCGAGCGACCACGATCCTCAAGGCCGCTATATCCGGCAGTGGGTGCCGGAGATCGGAACACCGACTTATCCGCTTCCGATCGTCGAGGAACGTGCGGCAGTGGCGGCAGCGAAAAACCAGTTGTATGGGCTGCGTCGGACCCGCGAGTCGCAGGCCGAGGCCAACGCTATACAGGACAAGCATGGCTCACGAAAGAGTGGCTTGCAAGCGATCGCAAAACGCAAGCGCCGTGCTCCGGCCGCCCCGGATGGCCAAGGCCGGTTGTTCTAGCCCGCTTTCACAAACCCGGGGGCGGCGCGCGATGAAGCGCTGCGGGCCAGGCCTCCGTCATCCGGCCGCCGGGCCGCCACCCCAGCACTCGAGGCTGCTGGCGCTGACTTGAGCCTTGCCGAGTACGTTTGAAATGCCTACGTACAAGTTTGGCGGGCGATCGCTTGGGCAACGGGGGCAAGCTCCGTGACGATGGCGCCGTCACCAGTCACCAGCCACCAGCAACAGTCTCCAAAGTCTTGTTACCAGTGCTCGCTGCCGGGCTCGCCTTTGAACGGGCCCGCCAGTTCGGGCGTGATCCAGCCACCGTAAAAGCCGCCGGGCTGCGCGCTTACTGCCGCGCCGTCGACCCGGCAGTCGAGCTGCGCCGGGTAGAAGGCCACGCAGTCCGCCAAGGCCTCGGCGCCGGCCAGTGGCTGCGGGTAGCTCCAGGCGACGCCGGGCAGTTCGCGACCGCCGCACACCAGCGTCCAGTACTGTGCCGGGCCCTTCCATTCGCAGAACGAATTGCCTGCTGCGGGCTGCAGCAACTGCCTGTTAACGTCGTCCCATGGCAGGTAGAAGCTGGGCGGGTGTCCGGTTTCCAGCACACGCACGGCGCGGCGGGTGCGCGCGACCTCGACGCCGCCCCAACACACCACCACGTCTCGGACGTCAGGCGCCAGGCACGGTGGGCGCGGGAAGTCCCAGACCGAGGTCTGGCCCGGCCCAGGTGGCGCGGCAAAGTGCGGACGCGCCTGGCCTCGCCAATGCCACTGCTGGCGCGCCGAGAGGATCCAGTCGGCAGGCTCGGGCATCAGTTTTGCCATTTGCAAATGGACGGCGGTACGTCCATCGCCGCAGCCCGTTCATGCAACTCAGGTAAGAACTTGTTCGACTTCTTCATAGCGCCATCTTCTCAAGAATTGGCGCCTCCTCAAAATCGGGGGCGATTCACCCCGCGTCTTCGGTTGGCGCCGTGTCAGCCCCTGGCGCAGCCGACATGGGTGGACATTGTTGGTGGGTACTGTTGTTGGGCATTGTTGTTGGGCATTGTTGTTGGGCAGTACCGTTGGCCGCTGTTAGGCTGCGGCTCAATGCAAGCACCACAAACACCTCGCCCCCGGCCGCGCCGCCGCGCCCTGATGGCCGTGGCACTGGCCGCGCCCCTGTTGCTGGCTTTCTCGCAACTGCGTTTGCTGCCGCAGGACCAGGGTGTGCTGCTCGTGGTGGCGGGCACGCCGATGGACCTGGCGGGCCGGCTGCAGAGCGGCTGGCAAGCTGTGGTACGTGATTGCAGTGCGGTGCAGCACTTGCATGCCGGTTCGGCTGGCTGGATGCAGGCCCAGCAGGCCCTGGCCGCGCACAGCCCGCCGGCCTCACGCGGGGCCAGGCCTTTACAGTTGCTGCTGCACGCCAAGACCGACGGCGACTGGCTGCTGGCCGAGGTGCTTTGGGACGGGGATGGCGCCTTGCCCACGGGCGCGCCCTTGGACCCGGCCATCGTGCCACTACGACGCGGGTCTGCCGGCCTGCAGGTGATCACCGAAGGCGTGTGGAGTGGGGACACCGGCCCCTGGGCGGCGCCGGCATTCATCCGACGCTGGCTGCAGCGACAGGTGCCTGGCTTGCCGGCGGACTTGGCACTGTGCCTGGATCCGCAATGGCCAGCGTTTGCGCGTTGAACGGCGCTCAACAACCCGCCGCCGGTTCGGTGGAGTTGCGGCCCATGGTCGGATGGCTCTAGCGTGGTCTTGAAATCGATCATCAGCCGCAGCGGTGACCAGTTGTTGGCGTCGACCTCAAAGTGAGTTGCCGCGCCGACTGATTCTCAGGCTCCGCACGGAGGCACCCGCCAAGCCAGCGCAGGTCGGAGCCGGTTGGGACTGCGCGGCAGTCCGTCATGTCTCGGACTTTGGCCAACAGCCTCAAAGGCGCATGTCCAGCGATAGATTGAACTGCGGCTTGGTCTGGCGGTCGATGCGGGTGAAGTCGCCATTGGCCAGCAGCGTGGCGGTTTGACCGTTGGGTGGACCAAAAGGCTGCACGCCGGAACTGGCCGCCAGCCGCATCGACAGGCCCGGCCGAAAGATCCATTGCCCGAACAAGTCCAGTGTTCGAGTGCGCGAGCGTCGCTGCAACTGGTCCAGCGTGAGCTGGGTGTCGTAGGGTGGATTCAAGCTGATGCTGCCGCCCACATTGAGCGGTAGGCTGACAAATCGATTGTCAAAACCCAGCGTGGTCGACCAGGGCTGCTGGCCATCGAGCCGGTTGTCGGGGCCGGGCAGTGCTGCCACCCGTGAGCGGTAGAAGTTGATCGAAGCGCGCAGGTTCAAGGTCTTGGCATCGGCCAGCAGCACGGGCATCAGCTCGGTGGCGCGACCCTTGACCTCCAGCTCCAGGCCGCTGGTGGTGGCCGACGAGAAGTTCAGCGGCTGCGCCACCCAGCGCGGTACGCTGGCCCAGGCCACCGGTTGCAGCGTGGTCACCGTGCGCACCAGGCTCGCGATCTGGCGATGGAAAACACCCACGCTCCACAGCCCGCCGGCGGGCAGGTATTTCTCGAAGGCAATGTCCAGCCCGGTGGCCAGTTCGGGCGCCAGCGCCGGGTTGCCGATGCGGTCCGGCGCCAGCTCCGTGTTGCCTGCGTTGGTGTTGGTGAACTGGCTGTTGACCGATGGCCGCGCCAGCAGCGTGCTCAGCACGGGTGCCTTGTAGCTGCGGGTCAGACTGGCGCGCACCATGTCTCGGCCCTTGGGGTCTAACTTGTAGGTCAGGTGCCACAGCGGTGACAGCACGCTGCTTTCGTTAATCACCGGTGCGGCGTTGCCGTGGCTTTCGGTGCGGATGCGCTCGTTGCGCAGCCCCAGGTACATCTGCAGCGCCGGTGAAATCTCCCATTCGTCCTGCAGGTAAAAAGCCTGGCGCCGCACCTGCGCATCGAAGGGCTGGCCTTCGAAGTCGGCCAACACCGGGACGCCTTGTTCGGTGACGGATCGCTCCTCCAGGCGGCGCTTGGCCTCAAGATCCCAACCGACCGTCAGGCTATGGCTCTGGCCCAGCAGCCAACTGTACTTGCCGGCCTGGCTGAGGCCTTCTTCGTCGCCATGGCCCACCGTGCGCAGCCGCTCCGAGCCTTGGCGCAGATTCACAACATTGAGGGTCCACTTCGACTGCTGCACGCCGGCACGCAACTCAACGCGCTGGTCATCGCGAAAACGATTCGTCCAGGTCAGGTTGCCGCGCAGGTTTTGCCAAGTGCCTTGCTGCTGGGTGTCGTCTTCCAGCACCGGCTGGCCAGACAACACATGGTTCTCCTGGTTGGTGCGGTTGTGCCAGTACCCTTTTTGAGCGAAGCCCTGCAATGCCAGCGCCTGCTCGTCGCTGATCTTCCAGTTCAGGCGCGGCCCGAGGTTGTAGCCCCAGCCCCACACCTGCTGGTGGCCCAGCTGCTGGGCATGCGCCGGCAGGCCGTCGATGCCGGGCATTTGCCGGTCGGTGGCGCTGGTGTTTTCTCGGCGCCATTCGAAGAGCGACACCGGCAATGACAAGCCCAGCGGCCCCTTGGCCTCACCCAGCGTGAGGTTCAGGTTGGCCCTCGGGCGCTGCTTGCCGTCCGTCAAGCCCAGGCGCAGATCGCGCTGCGTGCGGCGCGGCGCGTCCTTGAGGATGATGTTGATGCTGCCGGCAATCGCCTGCGCACTCTGGTCAGCGGTGGGCGCACGCAACACCTCGATGCGCTCGATTTGCGCGGGGCTCAGTTGATCGAGTGCGAAGCCCTGCGGCGCGGGGTCGCCGTTGATCAGGATCTGGGTGTAGCCGGCACCCAGACCGCGCATGCGCGGCCCACCGGCGCCGACGCTCACGCCGGGCAGTCGGCGCAGCACGTCCAGCGCATTGGTGTCGCCAAAGCTGTCGAGTTCGTCACGGCCATAGATCTGCTTGGCCACGTTGGCGGCCCGGCGCAGATCGGTGGCGCCTTGTCGCGCGGCGATTTCCACACGCTGCACGCTGCTGGACTGCGGCGCGGGGCCATCGCTCTGGCCGGGGCCGGCATCCTGCGCCAGCGCTGAAAGCGGGCCAGCCAGCAGGGCCAGGCAGGCCGCCAGCGCCAACGCAGCGGGGTGGTCGGGGTGATCACGATCGTCAACACTCAAGTATTTCTCCAGCATTGGGCCCGCGCAGGGGGCAATCAAGGTGCGTATGCTGCCAGAAGTGGCGTCAGCCGCGCGCGTGCGATGCGACGCAAGACGGGTCGCGGCAGCCGGACCTGAGGACGGCGCGAACAGCTGCAGCGACAACCCGACGGCTGCCAGCGAGGGCTTTTTCAGAGGCCGGTGATGCGATGTCCTTCGAGCAGGATCGCCATCTTGCTGACCTTGCCAGCGCTGGCGACCAGGTCGGTGGCGATATTGAACTGGGCCATGCCGATCACACTGCCCTTGGGTGTGACCTGGAAGACGTTCTTGAAGCCTCGGCTGGTCAGCAAGTCCGGGTAAGACATCGTGATCAGCGGCACGCCGCGTCGCTCGTTGACATCCGAGATCGCCAGCGTCAGCGCCGAGGCGAATGCGCCCAGGATTGCGCAGCAGTTGTTCTCGGCGATCAGGCGCTGTGCCACTGCCGCGGCGTTGGCCGGCGCCGAGCTTGAGTCAGCTCGCGCCATCTGCTCGGATTGGCTCGGTTCTGGCGCTGCTGATTCTGTAGTCTGTTGATCCGGCTGTCAATCAGGGCTCAAGCTGATTGCCAGATTGTCTGACAAGCCATAAGATCCAGGCCATGGTCGTTTCACTCACGCTGGTCAAGCCGCAAACCCTGCGCTCGCGGGTCGAGGACAAGCTGCGCCAGGCCATCGTCAGCGGCCAGCTCAAGGCGGGCGAGAAGCTGATCGAGCGCGAGCTGTGCGAGATGCTGGGGGTCAGCCGACCTTCTGTGCGCGAGGCACTGCGTCGGCTCGAGGCCGAAAAGCTGATCGTCATCGTGCCGCACCGCGGGCCTGAGGTCGCTGCCATCACGCTGCAGGAGGCGCGCGATCTGTATGCGCTGCGCCGGTTGCTCGAGAGCTTTGCGGCGCATGAGTTCACCCGTTTGGCCAGCGACGAGCAGGTCAAGCAGCTGGCCAAGACTGTTCGCCGCTTGCGCGAAGCCGGCCAGAAGAAGCTCACGGCTGGCGTACTCGATGCCAAGACCGAGTTCTACCGCATCCTGCTCGAGGGCTCGGGCAACGCACTGGTCAGCGAGATCCTGGGCGGCTTGCTGGCGCGCGTCAGCCTGCTGCGAGCCACATCGCTGATGCTGCCTGACCGGCTGCCGCGCAGTCTGGACGAGATAGACGCGCTGCTGGCCTGCATCCAGCGCCGCGATGCCAGGGGCGCGCAGAAGATCTCGCGCCAACATGTTCTCAACGCCGAGCGCGCCGCGCTGGGCGTCTTCAAGCAGGCCGGCCCGGCCCGCGCAGTTCCATCCCCCACCATCCCCCCACCATCCCCCCACCCACTGGAGCCCTCCCATGAACCAAGACGCATTCGACAAAGGCCTGAAAACCCGCCGTGAGGTGCTTGGCGCCGACTATGTCGACGCCGCGATCAAGAACGCCGACGACTTCAACCAGCCGATGCAGGAGCTCGTCACCGAGTACTGCTGGAACGAGATCTGGAACCGGCCCGGCCTGGACCGCCGCACCCGCAGCATCATCAACCTGTCGATGCTGACCGCGCTGAACCGCCCGCACGAGCTCAAGCTGCATGTTCGCGGTGCGATCAACAACGGGCTGTCCAAGGATGAGATCCGCGAAGTGCTGTTGCAGACCGCGATCTACTGCGGCGTGCCGGCGGCGATCGATAGCTTCCGCGGTGCCAAGGAAGTGTTCAAGGAAATGGGGATCTGAATGGCCGCGGCCACTGTCGGATTCATAGGCCTGGGACAGATGGGTGTCCCGATGGTGCGCAACCTGCTGCGTGCCGGCATCAGCGTGCTGGGCTTCGACCTCAACCCGCAGGCGCTTGCGGCCTTGGCCGATGTGCCGGGCTTTAGCGCTGCATCCTCGGCCGCGCAGCTGGCGCGAGACTGCCCGACGCTGGTGTTGATGCTGCCCGACAGCCGGATCGTCGATGCGCTGCTGTGGGGTGAGCCCGCTGCCGCGCCTGCCGCCGGTCTGGCAGCGCTGCTCAAGCCGGGCCAGTTGTTGATCGACATGGGTTCGTCCGACCCGGTGTGCTCGCGCGACAACGCTGCGAAGTTGGCGGCGCTGGGCATACGCTTTGTCGATGCGCCGGTCTCGGGCGGTGTGCGGCGCGCGCTTGACGCCAGCCTGGCCATCATGATCGGCGGCGAGCCTGAGGCGGTCGAGCAAGCGCGTCCGGTGCTGCAGGCGCTGGGCAAGACGCTGGTCCATGTCGGCAGTGCCGGCGCAGGCCACGCCGTCAAGGCGCTGAACAACTATGTCTCGGCATCGGGATTGCTGGCCGTGTGCGAGGCGCTGGTGGCGGCTGAGAAGTTCGGCATCGACCCCAAGCTGGTGAATCAGGTTTTCAACGCATCGACCGGCAAGAACAACACCACCGAGCACAAGGTGGAGAGTTTCATGCTGTCCGAGGCATTCAACTCAGGCTTCTCGCTGGCCTTGATGCGCAAAGACCTGCAGACCGCGCAGGGCTTCATCTCGCGAATGGGAACGCCGGGCGAATTCGCGGCGAACTGCCTGCAGACCTGGACCGCTGCCGAGGCGGGGCTGGCGCGCGGCGCAGACCACACGGCGATGTTCAAGTTCGTGCGGGATGCTGTGTGAGCCTGGCGCAGGATCGGGCGGCGATCGGCTTGGCCTTGCTCGCCAAGCACCCCGATCGCTTTGTCGGCGCGTTGTTGCTCGAAGCACCTTATTGCTCGCCCGGCCTACGCTCGCCCTATCTCAAGCAGCCGGAGGCCCATGGCCGCATTTGGCGCAGCCGCTGCGCGAACTCTCGGAACAGTTCAACCCGACCGCCAAGGAGACCATGCTATGAGCCTCAGAACCTGGGAAGCCTATGCGATGCGCTACGCCACGGTGCCGCGCCGGCGCAGCGAGATCTTCATCACCAACGACTTGCACGACGAAGCCACCGACATGGACTACTTTGTCTGGTTTCTCAAGTCGGGCGACGAGACCATTCTGGTCGACACCGGCTTCAATGCGCAGGCGGCGCGCCAGCGCCAACGCCATTTCCTGCGCTGCCCGATCGACTCGCTGACGGCTGCCGGCATCGCGCTGGCCGACATCCGCGAGACCGTGATCACGCACGCCCATTACGACCACGCCGGCAACATCCGCAAGCTACCGGGCACGCGCTTTCACCTGCAAGAGCGCGAGATGGCCTACGCCACCGGCAAGGACATGCGCCATGCGTTTTGCAACCATGCTTACGACGCGAGCGATGTCTGCGACCTGGTGTTCGCCAATTTCGACGGTCGGGTCGACTTTCACGAGGGCGACTACGAGCTGCGGTCAGGCCTGACGGTGCATTGGGTCGGCGGCCACACCCGCGGGCTGCAGATCGTTCGGGTGCACACCGATCGCGGCTGGATCGTGCTGGCCTCTGACGCGTCGCATTACCTCGAAAACCTGCGGCGTCGCTCGCCGTTTCCGATCGTCGTCGATGTGGCCGACATGTTGCGCGGCTTCGAGCGCATCGAGTCGCTTGCCGATTCACCGCAGCACATCATCGCTGGCCACGACCCGCTGACACGAGCGCTCTATGCCAGCGCCGGACCGGCGGGGCTGGAGATCGTGTCGCTGACCTCGCCGCTGTGACGGTATTTGACTTTTCAGGAGCGAACGACATGCCCGATCGAATCTCTACCCAGCGCACCAAACCGGTGTCGCGCCGTTGGATGGGGTGCTTGCCCATCGCGCTGGTCGCGCTGGGCTTTGCCGCGCCGGTGTTGGCGCAGTCCGATTACCCGGCCAGGCCGATCACCTTGGTGATCCCTTTCCCGCCAGCCGGCTCGACCGATGTGCTGGGCCGATTGCTGGCGCAGTCGCTGGGCAAGGCGCTGCAGCAGACCGTGGTGGTCGAAAACGTTGGCGGCGCAGGCGGCACGATAGGCGCTGGCCGGGTCGCGCGCGCGCTGCCCGACGGCCACACGCTGCTGTTCCACAACATGGCGCATGCCAGCGCGCCCGCGCTCTACGCCAAGCTGCCCTACGACCCGATGGCCGACTTCGAGCCGCTGGGCATCGTCACCGAGGTGCCGATGATCCTGGTGGCGCGCAAGAACTTTCCAGGCGACAAGCTGCAAGACATCCTGGCCTATGCCAAGGCCAACCCGGACAAGCTGAACTTCGCCCATGCCGGCGTCGGCGCGACCTCGCAGCTGTGCGAGGTGTTGATGAAGTCGGCCACCGGCGCGAAGTGGACCAGCATTCCGTACAAAGGCACAGGCCCCGCGCTGAACGACATGCTGGGCGGCCAGGTCGACCTGATCTGCGACCAGCCGGCCAGCACGCTGGGGCATATCAAGTCCGGCAGCCTCAAACCCATCGCCGTGGCCACGCCGGCGCGGCTGAAGTCGCTGCCCCAGGTGCCGACCTTCGCCGAGTCAGGATTGGCCGGTTTCGAGCTGGCGGTCTGGCACGGTTTGTACGCGCCCAAGGGAACGCCCAAGCCCATCGTCGACAAGCTGGCTGCCGCGCTGCAGCAAGCGCTGCACGACGCTGCGCTGGTCAAACCCTACCAGGAGATGGGCGCGTCGATCGCCAGCCCCGAGCAGGCCAACCCGGACGCGCTGCGCCGCTTTCTCAAGGGCGACGTCGAGCGCTGGAAGGCGGCGATGAAGAATGCCGGGATTGCGCCCGAATGAAGCGCTGACCCCGTGCCTCTGGTGGCGGCCCGAAGTCGGGCCGTCCTTGCTGGTGGATCAGATCAGTACCAAAGCGCTGGCCCTGACCACGGTTCCGTGATGGCTGGCCTTGGTAGCCGCCGCCCGGTGCCGTTTACTTCACCGCAGGTGGGCTGGCAGGTCGACCCACTCGCCGAGTCCTGTCAGGTTCTCGGGCAAGCCTGCGATCAGTGGGTATTGATTGAAGAATTTGAAATTCTCACGAAAATTTGCAAAGCCCTTGCGCCACCACATGCGCTGACGCTGTTCTTCGGGCGGCAGATCGGCCTCGGTGGCGCCTTTACCGCCAAACTCTACGCGGGCTGCCATGGTATTGTGAAATGCGCCTTGATGATAGACCGGTCCGATAAATGCGAGACCGTAACAAAATAGCACGGTCGACATCGTCGCATATTCTTCGAAAAATTTCTCGTAACTGTAGTCCCGGTAGCGCCGGGTCTTGGCCATGAACTGATTGTGGAATGCCCGCAATACCTTTTGCAGATTTTCGCCGGTGTAGACTTCGGGCAAGACCGAGCCGCTGCTCATCAGATAGGCCAGATCCGACGGCACCGGGCCGCGGAACATCAGCTGGTAGTCGATGCACAACCAGCCGTGCGGATATTGCTGATCGGGCGGGCAGAAGAACAGGTTGTCGCCCCGCAGATCGCCATGCGACAGCGTACAGGTTGCGCCGTTGGCTGGATTTACTTTGTGGAAGAAGGCATCCAGCCTATTGGTGAACATCTCGCAGATTCCCGGGCCACCCAGGTACTCATCCCAGCGGATGGCACCGGCAAAGCTGTTGACGCCCATGTTGCTGACCTTGTCGGCGAACTTGGCTGCTGCTGGCATGCCTGTCTTGTAGATCGCCAGGTTTTTCTCGGAGGTCCACAGTTCGACGCCGATCTTCGCGAGTTGGTCTGCTTTGGGTCCGGTGTCGCAACCCTCCCAGGCGACGGCCATATCGACCAAGCCCGGGATCATTTTCAGGACCTCGCCCAGGTTCAATTCCTTCTCGCGCACCTTGTGCGTTGCAAAGGTATCTGCATCGTCCATCACCAGCACCCAGCGGTCATTGACCGGGTCCGATGCGGCGAGGTGGACTTTGGGTCTTGAATAGAAATCTGCCGCCGGGAAGGTATAACCCGCGATGTCCTTGGTGAACATGTCGCGCATGGCCTCTTTGGGCAACAACTCGAACGGCGGCCAGGTCTTGACGATGAACGAGACTGGCGCGTCGGTGGGGTTCTTGTAGCGGCATTTGACGCGTTTGATCGCCGAGAAATAGCCGGCTGTCATGCCGACATCCTGTTCCTCTTGCGAGACCACTTCATTGTCCGCGGCGATCGCGCCGCTTTGCCGCAAGACCTGGGTCATGAAGTGCGCATCGGCGTCAGCCAGACCTTTTGGGAGTATCAGCGCAGAGGAATTTTTTGTCATTTTATGAATTAAAGTTAAATATTCTAAAATTAATATAAATTTAGTAACTGGTGAATTGTTCTATTTCTTGGGAGGTGTCGAGCTTTTTCCGCGGTCCTTGTTGGCGGGTTGTGCATTGGCCTGCAGCGCGGCATTGGGGCTGGCCTGACGACCGGCACGCAAGGCCGGGATCGATCGCCCACGCATGCTGCCGGGGGCGGGTGAAAGCGACTCTGCGCCGCCACCGGCGCTTGTTGCCTGTGGCGGCGGATGCCGACGCCCCGCGAATTTCCACCTGAAGCCTGCTTTCAGTCCTTAAGAAAACCTTAAATAACCCTTAAAAGTGAAGGTCTTGCTGAAGCGCGCCTAAAGCCTAAAAACAGTAGACTGCGCAAAACGCGGAAAGCTCTATGCCAGACGCTGCACCCCTGGACTGCCCCGATTGCCGGTTTGGCCGCTTCGAGCTCCGGGCTGCTGATCGCCTGTTGCTGGCCGACGGTCATGTGGTGGTGATTGGTGGCCGCGCTTTCGACTTGCTGATCGCGCTGGTCGCCCATGCCGGGCGCTTGGTCAGCAAGAGCAGGCTGCTGATGCTGGTCTGGCAGGGCATGGTGGTCGAGGAAAACAACCTTCAAGTGCAGATCTCGGCGCTGCGCAAGCTGCTGGGTCGCGATGCGCTGGCGACCGTTCCTGGCCGTGGTTACCGCTTCGATTTGAAGGTCCAAGGCGTCCGTGGCGCCAAGCCTGTGCTGGCGTCGACGCTTGGCGAGCTGGCTTTCGATGGCGCCGCGGTGGCGCGTGCGCGTTCCAATCTGCCGGCGCGGATCGCGCCGCTCTACGGACGGGCATCGGAGGTGGACGCGGTTTTGGCGCTGATGCATCGGCATGCCGTCGCGACCATCGTCGGCGCCGGGGGTATTGGCAAGACCAGCGTGGCGCAAGCGGTGGCCGCGCGGATTGCAGCCGATCGAGCGGCCGAATTTCCGGACGGTGTCTGGTGGGTCGAACTGGTGGCGGTTGCCGATGGCGCGTCGGTCGCGTCAGCGGTGGCGCGGGTGCTTGGCGCGCAAATCAGCACCGAGCGGCCGGCGGTCGAGACGGTCGCCGCGGTGCTGGCGCCGCTGCGGCTGATGCTTGTGCTCGACAACTGCGAACACCTCACCGATTCGGTGGCCAGCTTGGTCGACACCCTGACCGCTGCCGCGCCCGGATTGCAGGTGCTGGCGACCAGCCAGGAGAGCCTGAAAGCGCGCGGCGAACAGGTCTACCGATTGGGCACATTGGCTGTCCCGGCCACCGACGCCGATGCGTCCCAAGCCGGCGCGGTAGAGCTGTTCGTCGCGCGGGCGCAGTCGGTGAGCCCTTGGTTCACGCTGAGCACGGAGAACACCGCTGCGGTCGTTGAAGTCTGCCGCCGGCTGGACGGCATTCCGCTGGCCATCGAGCTGGCTGCTGCGCGCATGCCGCTGCTGGGTGCCGAGGGCTTGCGCGCGCGCCTGGGTGAGCCCTTCAAAGTGCTGACCGGCCGTGCGCGCAAGCCGCTAGGCCGGCACCAGACGCTGCGCGCGACGCTTGAATGGAGTCATGGCCTGCTGACGCCTGACGAGCAGACCGTTTTCCGCAGGCTCTGTGTGTTCGCGGGCAACTTCACGCTCGAGGCTGCACAGCATGTGGTGCAGGATGCGCGCATCGATGCCTGGGCTGCGCTCGACCTGTTGGGCGTGCTGGTCGACAAGTCGCTGGTGCTGGCCGAGGGCGACCCGGTGCCGCGCTACCGATTGCTCGAGACCTCGCGCGCTTATGCGCTGGAGCGGCTGAATGCTGCGGGCGAAAGCGACGCGGTGCGGCTGCGGCATGCACAGGCGCTGTTGAGTCTGCTGACAAGTTTTGAGACCGTGGACTTGTCGCTGGATGCCTTGTACGCCGGGGCGATGGCGGGCGCCGTGGCAGAACTCGACAATCTTCGCCAGGCGCTGGCTTGGTCCGCAGGCGCTGCTGAAGGCGCGGAATTGGCCATCGCGCTGGCCGGCGAATCCCTCGCGGTGTGGAGCGGCGCTCATTTGCAGTCCGAGGGCCTGGTGTGCCTGCTGGGCTTGCGGCCGCTGCTCCAGGGGGGTCTGCCGCCGACCATTGTTGCGCGCTACTGGCTCAATATCGCCGAGCTTGGCATGTTCTCGACCCGACGTGAATGCTATGACGCTGCCCATATCGCCGCCGACCTCTACCGGCAATTGGGTGACAACGGTCTACTGTTTGATGCGCTGATCCAGGGGGCGGCCCAGGGCATTCGCTTCGGGACCCTGGAGGCGATTGCGGTGTGCATCGAAGAAGCGACCGGGCTGGTCGGTCCGAACTGGTCAGCAACGCGCCGCGCGATGTTGGAGTTTGTGCGCTGGCGCTGGCTTTGTGCCCAAAGCCGGTTCGACGAGGCGATCGCCGCTGCACAGCGGCAGGTGGAATACCTGCAGCATGGCGGCCATGAGATCGCCATGCACAAGAGATCCGTGTGCTACGCCTATGTGGAGAGCCAACTCGGGCAGGACGATGCAGCGCTGGCGCACGCTCAAAGCGCGATCGCGCGGCTTGAGATCCTCGGCGCCGGTTTTGAGACCGGCCATCTGTGGGTCGTCGTGGCGACAACGCACATCATGCTCGGTCAGATCAACGATGCCGTCGCTGCGTGCCGCACCGGCTATGCGATGTTGGCGCGCATCGGCGATCAGCTTCGCATGTTCAAAGTCTTTGCGCTGTGCGCTGCGGTCCAGGGTCGGCTTGGCGATGCGGCGCGCACCGTCGGTTTCATTGAAGCCGCCCGCACGTCGGTCGGCTCCTTGGGCGACCCGCAATGGACCCGGACGAACGATCTGCTCAAGAGTCTGTTGGTGGCAGGGCTCAGCCCAACG
>Ga0114970_10002487_pt1 | contig 13721 bp, 8 predicted proteins | sample M_140205_XF_Meta_FD_87030 | JGI IMG/M metagenome (GOLD analysis project Ga0114970, IMG submission 87030) | Freshwater microbial communities from Lake Montjoie, Canada to study carbon cycling - M_140205_XF_MetaG | ecosystem: Environmental > Aquatic > Freshwater > Lake | place: Lake Montjoie... | reverse complement strand
GAATTTCAAATTTTTCATTCATCCCATCAAAATTAGGGGTAAACGCATTGGGAATATGAATATCGGAAAGGTGATTACTCCAATAGTCAACCAAATACGTGGTACTGTCTGAACAACCCACGCCTCGATTTATCACCAAAATCACCGGATAAATCCCCGAAATATCATAGGAATGTGTGGCATTGGCTGAAGTAGATTCTGTTCCATCATGAAACTTCCACAAATAGGTTCTTGAATTTAAGGATGCATCTGAAAACAAAACATTGTCGCCACAAGGATCAATGCTTGGACTTATGATGGCCTTCACTACTGAATCTGCCACCATCACATCCAGAAACACCGGAGGGCTCTGACAAGTATACGCTTCGGCAATAACCATAAAGGTTGTATCTGATTGGGGGCTCACCATGATAGAATCTGCAGTACTCGCATATGGATCCCAGTGATAAATCAAGCCACCCGTTGCCTTGATGGTTATGATGTCACCTAAACACATCAATTTAGGCCCACTGATGCTTACACTGGGCATTGGATGAACAATAATACGAATGCTATCTGTCAACGAACAAAACCCATCCGTTACCTGTATATGATAAGTTGTGGTATCGGTGGGTGTTACCGTAATACTCATGGTAATCTCCTTGGTTTCTACCCAATAATATTGATAAGAAGAATTTCCCAAAGCGGAGATAATCATACTTTCTCCATCACATATTTGGGTACCATTTCCAAGGGTTGTAAAAACAGGATAAGGCATCACGGTAATGGGAATACTTGCCGTATTTACGCATCCATTGGTATCCGTTACATCAATCGTATATGTGGTAGTTAGAGAAGGATTAACTTTCACAACAGGGGTTGTATTGCTGATACCGCCTCCGCTCCATTGGTATATTACCGAATCGGTGCTCGAAGAAGTAAGTGTAACCGTATCTCCTTTACATAAATTGCTTTGACCTGTTAAATTCAAATTGGGTATTTTATAAACAGCAACCGTAATGGTATCTGTGTCTTTTCGACACCCCCCATTATAAGCCACTACATAATAATCTGTTGTAAGTGTTGGACTCACATTTACATTCTGAGTCTGGGCGCTGATTCCTCCACTCCATTCATAGCTATTCCCTCCGCTTGCAGTAAGTAAAATACTTTGCCCTTGACAAACCGAGGTATCAGAAATAGAAGCCAATACAGGAACTGCATTTACAATTACCGAGTCAACCAATGTATCATTGCAACTGGAGTTATAACCTATTAAAGTAACATAATAAGTACCTGGTGCAGAATATACATAAGAGCTATCCCAAGCACTGCTTCCGTTTCCATCTCCAAAATCCCAATGAAAAGAGGTGGCTGCTGTTGATGCATTTTTAAAAATGATGGTATCGCCTAAACAGATGTCTTTTGCAGATTTTGTAAAAGACACAACAGGACTCACATCCAACAACAATTTCAATGCAAAAATATCATTGGTACCTCCACTGTTGTTTTGCTGAAAGGCAGCCGGAGTAGTAGGAAAATCAACAGATTGAGACTCTCCAATCACATAAACGGTATCTGCATCAGCAACAATGGCACTGCCTCTTTCATAGGCACTGCCACCAAAATAAGAAGAATATACCAAGCCCGAACCTGATGAATTGAGCTTGGAAATAAAAACATCTGAACCTCCATTGTAGGTTTTATCATAGGCACATGAGGTAACCGGAAAATTACTTGCGCAAAATCCGGTCACAAACGCTTCTCCTGAATTATTGACATCTAGGTTGTATCCGCCATCATCACCCGAACCACCGAGATAGGTAGAATATACCAATGAAGCCCCTGAAAAATCAATTTTACTAACGAAGGCATCTGAAACGCCCCCAGCAAAAATACTGCTATAGGCACCAGGGGTGGTAGGAAATCCAAGACCTGCGATACCCGTTACATAGGCCTCTCCGCCTCCATCCACTTTGAGGGATGCTTTGCTCATATCATCAGAAGGTCCTCCTAAATATCCTGAATATAAAATATTGGATAAGCTTGGATCAAACTTGGTTACGGCCATGTCAAAAGCCCCACCATTATAAACAGGACCAAAAGATCCAGGTGTAACGGGAAATCCCCCTGCAGTATAACTCAAGACATACACATTAGATGCTGCATCCAAGGCTATTCCTTGTGCACCATCCTTCAGCGCTCCTCCCAAATAAGTACTTCCTAACAAGGCGGTGCCAGAATTATTCAACACACAAACAAAACCATCTAAGTCTCCGGCATTAGCGGCCTGATAGGGAAGTGGACCGCCCGGTATCGGAAATGGCAAGGTGGCACGCGCCTCACCGGCAATATATACATTGCCAAAAATATCTTTTTTTAACATCATCGGAATTTCTTCATCAACACCTCCAATAAATGTACTGTAGATAAATGCGGTTCCTGTACTGTTTAATTTCAAAGCAAACATATCCGCAGCTACAGGCGTTGCATTTGAAATAGACTGATAACAACCGGGAGTAGTAGGAAATGCACCATATGTAAAACCGGTAATATATGCTTCATAGGTGCTGTTATCGATATCAATGCCATAACCGCCATCCAATTCACTACTTCCGAAAAAAGTAGAATAGATTAAATTGCTTCCGTCTTTATTCAACTTCAAAGCAAAAGCATCATAGGCACCACCACTATAGGCAACATTATAAGCACCCGGTGTGACTGGAAAATCCAGGGAAGAAGTCCATCCTGTGCAATATATATTTCCCTGATTGTCCTTCGCCATGGCACCTAAACGAAACTGATCATCACCGGTACCACCAATCAATGTCGAATAAAACAAAGCAGGATCAATTACCAAAGGATAATTTTTATCATACGATTGCACTTGAAAGCAAACCTTGTTTTTATCGAGAATGTGATACTGCGCTTGAACAATTTTTCTCTTTCCATCAATATCCTGATAGGCCAGTGGAATATTCTCCACAAGGTCATTGAGCTTGTTATGAATGATTAAATCACCATTTTTACAGGCTTCCAGCTTCTCGATGCCGGCATATTTCAATACAATGTCTTTGATATTTCCACCGGGTTTCACAACAAAATCATACTTGATTTTTTCATTCGTGGAATAATATTTTACATCAATGTTTTTGTAGATTTCTTTATAGACAAGTGTTTTAAAATCTTTGATATCCGTTTTCCAGGCAGCAGCATCGGTGCCTACTAAATAATTTGTTTTGGAATCCAAGGGATCAGACTCTTCAAAAAAAGAAGAGGCATTGGCGTTGACAAATTCAACATCCATATTCATTAATTCTACTGAGCCGGTAAGCGTTTGGGCGCTGTGATTTTTTATCTTCTCATCAACGGCATCACGATTTAGATTTCTTACAAACTGATAGGTTACTTTATGGGGCTGAAAAAATATATTCGAAGATCCTCCTCTGATAAAATAGTTACAGGCTTGATGGGTGATCCCTGTATTTTTGGTAATCACCAAGGGCAAGTGCATTGGCGACTTGCCATCAATACCTGCTGCTGAAATGGGTTGTATAGGGGATAAAATTAGTAGGGTAAAAAAACATAATGCACCTATAAAATTTTTCATCATTTATTATTTATTTCTCAATTCAATTTACTTCTTCATAATCGATGTAGTCACCATCATCCTTTTTATTTTGATTTTGGGTATCGATTTTTTGTATTTTGATCGTTCCTTCCTTTTCCCTAGGAGCTTCAGGCGCCCTATTGTTGTTTTGAGGCCTTTGCACATGAATGAACACATTGTTTCGGAAAAGTCTGAAAAATATGAAAAAAACAACCAATATTAAAATAAATTCCTGCATTAATTTACGTATTGAATTTTCACTTGCTGAGATACATGGATTTTTCCTTATAGAGATGTCTGAAATAAGGATCCTCCAAATTTTTAATAAACCTAATGGCCTCTCCTGTAGATTTCATTTCAGGACCCAATTCTTTGTTCACATCTGGAAATTTTTCAAAAGAGAAAACAGGTTCTTTGATGGCATAGCCTTGCAGCTGAGGAGAAAAAACGAAGTCTTTGACTGCATTTAATCCCAGCATTACCCTTGTAGCCATGCGAATATAGGGTTCTCCATAGGCCTTTGCAATAAAAGGAACCGTGCGGGAAGCCCTTGGATTGGCTTCTATAACATATACTTTTCCGTTCTTAATGGCAAACTGCACATTCAAAAGCCCTTTGATATCCATCGCGATGGCAAGCTTTCGGGTATATTCAGCCATTTGACGCGTTACTTCTTGTGACAAATGGAAAGATGGCAAAACGGAATAGGAATCTCCGGAGTGAATGCCTGCCGGCTCAATATGTTCCATCAAACCAATGATATAAATCTCCTCCCCATCGCAGATTGCATCTACTTCTGCCTCTTCAGCCCTATCCAAAAAATGATCGACGAGAACGCGGTTGCCGGGCAAGTTTTTTATCAGCTGAACCACTGCACTTTCAAGATCTTCATCATTGATAACAATGCTCATCCCTTGTCCTCCTAGCACATAAGAAGGCCTTACCAAAACCGGATAACCCACCTGCTGAGCCACTCGCAATGCTTCTTCAGCCGATTGCGCTACACCATAATCGGGATAAGGAATGTCAAGACTTTTCAGCAAATCGGAAAAACGCCCACGATCCTCTGCCAAGTCCATGCTGTCGTAGGAAGTGCCAATGATTTTTATTCCCTTTTCATGCAGTTTTCCGGCTAGCTTCAATGCCGTCTGACCACCTAGCTGAACGATAACACCCAAGGGCTTTTCATGTTCAATGATTTCAAGAATATGTTCCCAAAAAACAGGCTCAAAATAGAGTTTATCAGCAATATCAAAGTCTGTAGAAACCGTTTCCGGATTGCAGTTGATCATAATGGCCTCATAACCTGCCTCTTTGCAGGCAAGCACGCCGTGCACACAAGCATAGTCAAATTCAATACCTTGCCCTATTCGGTTTGGCCCAGAGCCCAAAATAATGACCTTTTCTTTCGATGTAACGATGGATTCATTAGAAAAATCAGGAGACAATTGTGTTCCTGTTAAAGTCTTGGGTCTTTTTTCGAAACTGGAATAGAAATATGGCGTGCGGGCCTGAAATTCTGCCGAACAGGTATCCACCATTTTAAAAACCCGATGCACACCGATCTTTTTGCGATACACAGAAACGGCATCTTCGGTGGTATTTCCCACTATATAGGCCAATTGCGCATCTGAATACCCCATCTTTTTTGCTGTAAGCATGAGAGCTTCTGAAAAGCCTTCTACATTACCGACTTTTTTAATTTCCCTTTCCATCAAAACAAGTGCTTGAATTTGATTGAGAAACCATTTGTCTATTTGGGTGTGATTGAAGATGGTATTCACCGGAATACCGATTTCCAGAGCTTCTTTTATCAAAAAGAGCCTATCATGAGAAGGATTTTCAAGCCCTTGAATCAGTTCGTCTCTGCTTTTTCCGGAGTTTTTTCCATCGGCGCCCAAGCCCATGCGGGAAATTTCAAGCGATTGACAAGCTTTTTGAAGTGCCTCAATAAAGCTTCTGCCAATGGCCATCACCTCTCCAACCGATTTCATTTGAAGTCCCAAACGGCTATCCGCACCACGGAATTTATCGAAATTCCATCGTGGAATTTTCACAATCACATAGTCCAGCGAAGGCTCAAAGAAGGCAGAGGTATTTTTTGTAATTTGATTTTTCAACTCATCCAAACGATAGCCTACGGCTAGCTTGGCAGCAATTTTGGCTATCGGATAACCTGTGGCTTTAGATGCCAATGCCGAAGACCGTGACACCCGCGGATTGATTTCCACAGCTATTATATCCTCATTATCCGGATTCACCGCAAACTGAACATTGCAACCTCCGGCAAATGAACCTATTGAATTCATCATTTTGATGGCCATATCACGCATGCGCTGATAGGTAGTATCAGATAAGGTCATGGCAGGAGCCACCGTAATGGAATCGCCTGTATGAATACCCATGGGATCCATATTTTCAATAGAACAGATAATGGTGACATTATCGTGCGCGTCGCGAAGCAACTCCAATTCATATTCTTTCCAACCCAAAACAGCCCTTTCAATCAATACCTCATGAATGGGAGAGGCATGCAAGCCACGGGTGAGGTTTTCATCAAAATCTTCTTTCCTTTTCACAAAGCTGCCACCACTACCACCAAGGGTATACGAAGGCCTGATGACCAAGGGAAACCCTAAATGCTGCGCTATTTCTTTCCCCTCCAAAAACGAATTGGCCACCTTGGAAGGTGCTACCCCAATCCCAATATCAATCATCAACTTCCTGAATGCTTCACGGTTTTCGGTGGTTTCAATGGCAGCGATATTTACCCCAATGATTTTGACGCCATATTTTTCCCAGATGCCCATTTCATCGGCTTCCTTGCATAAATTAAGGGCCGTCTGCCCACCCATGGTGGGTAATACCGCATCAATCTTTCTTTCTTCCAAAATCTGAATCAATGAATCGGTATTCAGGGGCAACAAATAAATATGATCGGCCGTTACCGGGTCGGTCATGATGGTAGCCGGATTTGAATTGATCAGTGAGACCACAATACCCTCTTCCTTCAAGGAACGGGAAGCTTGAGAACCGGAATAATCAAATTCACAAGCCTGTCCAATCACAATTGGGCCGCTGCCGATAATCAGTACTGAAGATATCGAAGAATCTAAAGGCATAAGTGGATGCTTTCCGTAAAATATTTTTTTGCGAATTTAAAGATTTTGGTGCAATCTGACGCATATTTGAAATGAATTAGGTTAATTTTGTCCAACCGATGGAAGATGCTGATGAAATGAAATATTTTAATTTCAAAAATTACACAATCGAATATGAAATATTTGGGCGTGGTAAGTCGGTATTATTGGCATTTCATGGCTTCGGACAAAAGGCCTCCCAATTTCGCATTCTTGAAAAAAGCCTAGGGGCTTACTATCAAATTTTTTCTATCAATCTTTTTTACCATGGCAATAGCAGCATTTCTGAAAATCCAATAAAGGATTATTTTGACAAAAGTGATTTGCGTGAACTGCTTGAAGCTTTCGTCAAAAAACATGAAATAGAAACCTATTCCCTTGCCGGATATAGCCTGGGCGGGAAAATTGCACTCTGTTGCCTGGAAATCTTACCTGAGCGCATCGAGGCTATGTACTTGTTTGCGCCCGATGGCTTGAAAGTAAATCCATGGTATTTTGCCACAAGTCATACCCAATTGGGCCGAAATCTCTACCAAAAAATTGTTGAAAATCCCAAGCTTTTCCTTTCTGTTCTTCAAGGACTCAGCAATATGCGTCTACTTAGCAAAAAGATGCATAGCTTTATTACCTACCACATGGAAAATAAAGAAATCCGAAAATTGGTCTATGATGTATGGATTTTATTTCGACACCTCAACCCGGATCTACAAAAAATAAAAGAAATTTTAGGCCGATATCCCATTGAGATGCATCTCTTTTTTGGGGCTTATGATGTGATTATTCCGGCAAAAACAGGCAAAAAGTTTGTAAAAAAAATACAAAACACTGATTCTCTGCATATTGTACCTTTGGGGCACAAGTTGATCGCAGAGGAAATGAATGGAATTTTAATGGATATATTAAAAAACAAGAAAGATGCCCAATAAGGCATCCTTCCTCGAATTATCATTTCAGAAAACAGGAATTATTTATTCCTCTTTTCGTCGGAAACAGTAAGTTTTTTACGGCCTCTTGCTCTACGGGCTGCCAAAACTCTACGACCATTGGCCGAAGACATTCTCTCCCTGAAACCATGTTTATTTTTGCGCTTGCGCTGCGAAGGTTGATATGTTCTTTTCATCGTATTAATTTTTCAAAACGGAGTGCAAAGATATTATTTATTCTTAAAAAAACAAAATCACAACAAATATTATTCAACTATCTTTCCAAATGCTTCAAACAGAGCCATTTTAATAAATTTTACACTTTAATCTCATTTATTGAAGGATTTTCCGTGATTAAATATTTACTTTGCACAAAAATCAGCATATACCTATGAACTTAAAAGGAATTATTTCAATTGCAGGAATGAGCGGCTTGTATAAAGTGATTGCTCAAACAAAAAATGGTGGATTTGTAGTAGAAGGCATTACGGACCAAAAAAGGTTCCCCGTTTCCTCTACCAGCAGAATCAGCGCACTAGAAGATATCAGCATCTATGCAGAAAATGAGGATATACTACTTTCGGTCATTTTGGATAAAATCAAACAAATGCATGGCGATACCCTTCCCGTGCAACCCAAAGATGAACCCGCAAAATTGAGGGCATTTTTAAAAACCATCCTCCCCGAATATGATGAAGAAAGGGTATTTCCTTCGGATATCAAGAAAATTGTCAGCTGGTATAGCTTGGTAAAAGACCTTCCTGAAGAAGAAAAAGTGGAAGAAGCTTCCGCTCCTGAAGCGATTGCAGAAAATGCGCCTGCCCAGGAAGAAAAAAAGGAAAAAGCTGCCAAAGCCCCTAAAAAAACGGCTAAAGAAAGCGCCGTAAAAAGTGAATCAGCTGAAGAGGCTACTGCCAAACCAAAAAAAACCAAGAAACAAGCCTAAATATGTCTAATTCTTCTACCACCGCATCCCAAATTTCAAAAAAAGCCAGAACATTCCTCCCTGAAGGCATTCAGATTGATGCCTGGCAAAAAATTGAAAATTTTTATATCGAACTTCGAGATAGAGAGATTCTTTCACCAGAAGCACTTGAAGGATGGATGCGTGATAGAAGCGAACTGCAAACGGTGTTGCAGGAAGAAATCGGATGGAAGTATATCCGAATGAGCTGCGATACTGGCAACAAAAAATTCGAAGAGGATTTCAACTTTTTTATTGAGCATATTGAACCCAATACCGCTCCCTTTGAAAACCAATTAAACATCAAATTGCTTTCCTCTCCCTACCTTGAGCAACTGGATAAAGAAAAATATTTCATCTTTATCAGGGGCATGCAAAAGCAGGTGGAAATTTTCAGAGAAGAAAACATTCCATTGTTTACCGAATTGCAGATTGAAGAGCAAAAATATGCTGGCATCACAGGGGTAATGACGGTCCAAATTCAAGGTGATGAACTGCCCATGCCAAGAGCGGCAAACCTCCTGAAATCAAATGATCGCGTTCTTCGCGAAGAAGTTTTTGTTAAAATGGCGCAAAGAAGAAATACCGATGCGCTGGTTTTGGATGAACTGTTTTCCAAGTTGGTAAAACTCAGAAATCAAATTGCCTTAAATGCAGGCTTTTCAAATTTCAGAGACTATATGTTTGCGGCCTTAGGTCGTTTTGATTATGGCATTCAAGACTGCATGAATTTTCATGTATCCATAAGCCAAAATATCATTCCTTTAACCAATCAATTTGATAGCGAACGCAAAGAGGCCATGCATCTGGATGCCCTCAAGCCTTGGGACATGGAAGTAGACCCCAGCGGAAAGCCTCCATTGAAACCCTTTGAAACGGCAGATGAGTTAATGGATAAATGCATTGCCTGTTTCCACCAAATTGACCCTCAGCTGGGTGAATATATGGAAATCATGAAAAGCATGAAGCATGTAGATCTTGATTCAAGAAAAGGAAAAGCACCCGGAGGTTACAACTATCCATTGTATGAAACAGGGGTACCATTTATTTTTATGAACGCTGCCGGATCTCTTCGCGATGTGATCACCATGGTACATGAAGGCGGTCACGCAGTACATTCTTTTCTCAACAGAGACCTTGAAAATATCGGATTTAAAAATGTTCCTTCAGAAGTTGCAGAGCTTGCATCGATGGCGATGGAACTGATTTCAATGGAATATTGGCAAATTTTCTTCCCATCCGAAGATGAATTAAAAAGAGCCAAAAAGCAGCAACTAGAAGGCGTTATCAACAAACTTCCTTGGATTGCAGCCATTGATAAATTTCAACATTGGATCTATACAAATCCTGAACATGGAGTAGAAGAACGCAGAGAAGCCTGGAAAAATATCTTCAGCGAATTTGGCGGAAATGTTCTGAATTGGGAGGGGCAAGAAGATGTATTTTCAAATACCTGGCAAAAACAACTTCACCTCTATCAAGTTCCATTTTATTATATCGAATATGGAATGGCTCAATTAGGCGCCATCGCTGTTTGGAGAAACTACAAGAAAAACCCACAAGAAGGTCTTCGTAAATATTTGGATGCACTGGCCTTGGGCTATACAAAATCCATTCCTGCGATCTATAAAGCTGCAGGTATTGATTTTAATTTCTCAGAAGAATATGTGAAGGAACTTGCACAATTTGTGCGAGAAGAAATGGAAAAGATTTAAAGAATCTGTACTTCTCTTTCAAGTAAGATACCAAAAGTATCCATCACCGAATCAACAATGCGCTGAGAAAGGTCTAGGACTTCTTTACCGGTGCCACTGCCATAATTCACCAATACCAAGGCTTGTTTGGGATGCACCCCTACCTGACCGAACCTTTTACCTTTCCATCCACAGTGTTCAATCAACCAACCGGCAGCCACTTTCATCTGGTTGCTCAAAGGTGTGGGATAAGCAACCATATCTGTATATTTTGCTGAAAGGGCCTGATATTGTTCCATTCCAATTTCAGGATTTTTAAAAAAGCTCCCTGCATTGCCTATTTCAGTAGGATCAGGCAACTTACTTCTGCGAATGCGACAAACGGCATCACTAATCGATTTGATGCTTATGGCATCACCGGATTTATTTAGTTCTTCCTCAATAGCACCATAAGAAGTTTTAAAAACAGGTTTTTTCGACAAACGTAAATGAACAGCGGTAATCATATACTTGCCCTTCAACTCATTTTTAAAAATACTATTCCGATAGGCAAAATGGCATTGAGCAGCATGCAACTGAATTTTTTCTCCAGAAGACAAATCAATGGCATCAAGGCTTTCAAATACATCTTTCAACTCCACACCATATGCCCCAATATTTTGAACAGGAGCGGCGCCTACGGTGCCCGGAATAAGAGAAAGATTTTCGATACCGCCCATATGGTGTTCGACACAAAAAAGCACCAATGCATGCCAAGACTCCCCGGCTGCGGACTTTACAACAAAAGAATCTTGATCTTCGGCAACTACTTCTATGCCTCGCATTTTGTTTAACAGGATGGTACCCTGAAAGTCCTGCGTAAAGAGAACATTGCTACCACCGCCTAATATCAGCTCGGGTAATTTTTTTCTCGATGTGGATAAAATATATTCCTTTAACTGATCTTCTGAATGGATCTCAATTAAATTAGTGGCTTGACAATCAATACCGAAAGTATTTAGCAATTGAAGGGAAACGGTTTTCTCCATGTGCGGCTGATGCTATGAATGATTCCAACGAGGGAGGTAAACGACTTTTTTTGTTTCAAAAAATTCAGCATCAAAAAACTCGCGCAGCTCATAGACCTTTATCATGCCATCAAATAGACCGAGCTCTTCGGACAAATCTCCGCCTTTTAGTGCGAGAATACCATTGGGTAAGGTATTGCTGCTTTTTGTATTGATTTTATTTTTCACCCATTCATAAAATGGAGGGAAAGCCGTTACGGCTCTACTGACAATAAAATCAAATTTTTCATGAATGTCTTCTACCCTAGCAACCATGCTGCGGGCATTTTCAATTTTTGCTTCACGAATAACGTCTTCCACCACGCGAATTTTTTTTGCCATCGAATCGGCTAGCAAAAAATGAACTTCAGGAAACAAAATAGCTAGGGGAATACCCGGAAAACCGCCGCCTGTTCCGGCATCCAATAGGGTTGTACCCGGCAAAAAACGAATGATTTTTGCGATGGACAAAGAATGTAGAATATGGCGCTCATAGAGAAATTCAATATCCTTGCGGGAAACCAGATTGATTTTGGCATTCCATTCGCTGTAGAGATGAAATAGCGCGGCAAATTGCGACAATTGACCGGCATTTAAATCAGGAAAATGAGGAAGAATAATATCAGAAATGCTTTGTTCCGGATTCATATCGTGTAAAAATAACACATTCAATAAAGATTAAAATAGAATATATGTGTTAAATTGACACATAGCGCCTTTGTAGAAATATCTAGAGATGTTCTTCCGAATTTTTCAGAATCTGATATAAAAAATCCCTTGCTCTAAACAACTGGGCTTTCACCGTTCCTAAGGGCAACTGCAATTCAGTGGCAATTTCTTCATAGGAAAGTTCATTGAAATAACGAAGCTCAATGAGCCTTCTATATCGAGGCTTAAGCTTATCAACAACCAGATGCATGACACGAATTTTTTCCTTTTTCATCAACTTTTCTTCGGGATCTAGCATTTCTGATTTCAAATCGATAGACATCTCACCGCCATCGGCACCTTCAAAGTTTTTATCTATGGAAAATGTATTCTTTCTTTTCTTTCTGATAAAATCTATACAATTGTTCGTGGCTATTTTAAAAAGCCAAGTGCTGAAAGCATAGTCAGGGGTATATTGATGGAGATTTTTAAAGGCTTTTCCAAAGGCTTCAATGGTCAAATCATCAGCATCATCGCGATTATTTACCATTTTCAAAAGCATAAAGTAAATAGAATCCTTATATCTGGACATCAACTCAGCATAAGCCTGTTGGTCATGGTTGTCAATAGCCATACGAACAAGTTTATAATCGTGAAGTGCCTTTTCGGACAGATTGGAATTTATTTCCATTTATGTTTGCTTATGAAGAGGTTATTGACCGCTAAGATACTATAAAATAACAAAATAAAAAAATCGAACAATATTATAAAGGGCACAAGATCGAACTCTTTGAGGCGTTTCATCGCATAGCCCATGACAATGCTTTGCGTAATAAAACGAATAGAAAATAGGCCCACAACAATTCTCCAATCAAAACCGACAAGGAGTAAAAGTAAGCCCAATAGGTAGATGCCATAATGCGATGCCCAAAGGGTGCCCAACATCAAACGGTGTTTCAGCTTATAAAATTTTCCGGTACTGATGTGACGGCTTTTTTGACGAAACCACTCCGCATAGGTTATTTTGGGTTCTGAGAGGGTGAATGTCTCCGGACGGATTTCAATGCGGGTATTTGTTGGTGTAGCAAGCATATTTACAAATAAGTCATCATCGCCTGACAAAAAATGATTGTAGATGCCAAAGCCTTTGTTTTTAAAAAACAGTTCTCTTCGGTACGCCAAATTGCGACCTACACCCATATAAGGGGTTCCTGATAAGGCAAAAGAGAAATATTGCAAGGCACCATAGAAAGTATCAAAACGGATCATTCTGCTCAGAATTCCCCATTTTCGTTGATAAGCACCGTAACCTAGCACAAAATCAACAGAATGGCTTTCTTGACCTGCAAAACTGGAAACCATGGATTGCAGCCAAAGTTCACTTGCAGGCATGCAATCGGCATCGGTCAGCAACAATATTTCATGGGAAGCGGCTTTTATACCCAAGGTCAGCGCCAATTTTTTACCGTGTCTATATTTTACCTGCTCCTTGATCGTCACAATTTTCAGGTTGCTGTGCTGCAATTCCATCCGATCGAGGTATTCACCCGTATCATCCCAAGAACAATCGTTTACTACTACCACCTCAAAAGATGGATAATCCTGCGTAAGCACCTTTTCCAAGTACTTTTTCAGGTTTTTAGATTCATTACGGGCACAGATAATGACCGAAACAGGAGGCATTTCAGCCTTTTTAACAGAAATCTCTCCGGCATCT
>Ga0114970_10002484_pt1 | contig 13728 bp, 17 predicted proteins | sample M_140205_XF_Meta_FD_87030 | JGI IMG/M metagenome (GOLD analysis project Ga0114970, IMG submission 87030) | Freshwater microbial communities from Lake Montjoie, Canada to study carbon cycling - M_140205_XF_MetaG | ecosystem: Environmental > Aquatic > Freshwater > Lake | place: Lake Montjoie... | reverse complement strand
CATTGGTGGCAGGCTGAAGCGTTTGATCGTGGCTGTGCTGGCCGCGATGATAATGACAACTGGTTACGGCAGCGACACAGCGCGCGCTGCTACAAACTCATGCCCACAATGGCACGCCAAGTTGAAGCAGTACGGTCTGCCGGTGGCAAAGTTCTCACGGATTATGTATCGAGAATCAAGATGCCAGCCAAAGGTCATCGGCTGGAACTACCGCGCCGGCACGTCATACAAGGATTGCAAACTGTCACCAGCGAGCACCTACAAACGGTGCAAGGCGGTCAGGTCGTATGACTCTGGGCTACTGCAGGTCAATAGCGGCTGGGTCACGCTCACGGCTCAGACGTGCCACAGTGCGTTAGGTGATTTGACCGTCTTACTACAGCCTGACTGCAATTTGGCAGTCTCTGGAGCCATCTACAAGGGCTCTGGCATAGGCAACTGGCGTGCCACCAGTGGCAGGGGCTGACCATCGCACAGGGATTGGTCATGATGTGCCATACTGACCAGGTACAACTTCAACGGCAGGAGAAATTATGAACATCCCAGAGAACATCGCATGGCTAGAGGATTTTGCAGTACATGGCCTAGAACTTGGCAACGCTAATCAAGCGTCACGCCTATGGGCAATCAGCAAATGGATCGGTGAAGCAAACGAACTAATGGAACAGCAGAGCGAACTGCTAAACAGTTTGCGCGATCGCATTGAGACGCTGTACAAAGAGAACGAATACTTGCAGAACCGATTGATGAGGTTTGGCGCATGAACACTAAAGACAGACGATCAGCGATAGAACAAATAATGGACGCAGAAGTTTTATTGATTAGCGTAGAAAACGCATCAAAATTGTTGGGCGTTGCGTGCAGTACAGCGCGTTATGCAATAAAAACTACTGGTCAGATTACAACAGGCGTACCAGTCATTAAAATTGGCGGTAGATACAAAGTGCCAACTGCAGAAATGCGAAAGTGTTTAGGCATAAAGTTGCAGGCAACGCGATGAGCACACCATCGCTATTTGATGCGGAAGTGTTGCGCGACATTGCGATGACATCTGTACAACACAACACAGACAGCAACTGGATTCGAGCAGCGGAGACATCAGTGCAGTGGCTCGCACGTTCTAGCGCACTTGGATTCACTACTGATGATGTATGGGAACACCTAGACAAACTAGGCATGACTGGTCAAGTGCATGACAACCGCGCGCTAGGGCCAGTGATGTTGCGTATGTGCAAGCAAGGCATCATCAAAGACACCAAAGAGTATTACCCAAGCAAGCGCCGACACTGTGCGCCGATAAAAGTATGGGTCGGTGTCTGATGGCGTTTAACTTGGACGATTACGAACCAGTAGCCAGCAGGCTTGATCGGTGGCTAAAGGCAAATACCGGCACGCGCGTGATCACTGACCTAGTGCATTACCACGAAAACATTGCAGTGTTTAAGTGTGAACTGTGGCTTGATGATCGGCTCATTGCTACAGGCTGGGCTGAGGAAATACGCGGTCAGGGCAACGTGAACAAAACTAGCCACCTGGAAAACTGTGAAACAGGCGCGGTAGGTCGAGCACTGGCAAACGCTGGCCTGTCGGGCAGTGACTACAAGAAGCGGCCAAGTCGTGAGGAAATGGTCAAAGTAGCCAATTCAGGCACAATTACAAGCGCCCAGATGCCCACAGTGACCACAGAATCAGGTCAGGTGATACAGACAGCCAACGCTTCGTACGGCGCATCTGAGAAGCAGAAAAACTACATCAAGGTGCTGAGCAAAAAGGCTGGCAAACTGCCACCGATACACCTAGACAGGCTGACTGTCCAGCAGGCAAAAGCAACGATTGACGCGCTGCTGCAGGGCGAGACAATGCCAGCACCACCAGAGGACACAACGCTTGAGGATCCGTTCTAATGTTGCGCCAGGTGTACACGGTCACCATCGTGCAGGAGAATAATTACGTCAGTGTGCGCGCTCTGTATCAAGGGCCTGCAGATGTTGAGCAACTGATAAAGCATAAATATTCAGATGCCATTGACGCTGTAGTTGACGCGCTATTTCAGTCGGGCTACTCAATTAAGAATCTGACACGCCGCACTGTAGATGACGTGCGATCACATGAGTACGACCTACACGATAAATTGTGGGAAAGCAAGTGATTGCCATGCCGGTAGATGTAGAGATATTTCTGTTTCTAGGCGTGACTGCGCTGTTCTCACTGCTAGGCGCGCTGTGGAATACGAGAAACCAGTGAGATTCCTAGTCGCATTGTGGCTCACGGCTCTAGTGGCTTGGATAGTGTTCTGCCTACGACCACCCAAATAGATACACGCATGACCTAAGCCTGTCGCAAGGTAGATGGATGACACACGGTGACGTGGGTAGATTGCCATGCGCGTGATGTGCTAGACGAAACATGATGCGATAGATGGCAAAGCGCGTGATAGGTATTGGTAATCGAAGTGAGGCATCTCGATGGGGGGCTTGGGCTAGGTCTGCTCTACAACACGGACTGAGCAGATGCATTACAATAAAAACGCAGGAGACTTGGACATGACAACAGACGTGACGCGTAACAATGGACAGCAAGTGCGGAACGCACGCGCTAGGGGCTTGGGCTAATGGCGAGTCAGCGCACGTTGCCTAAAGCATTGCGCGCACAAGTGTTGGTACCAGGTGCATTGTGTCATTGGTGTGGTGGTGTACCGACAGAATGTGATCATCTCATTGAGTTTGATCGAGGTGGAACGAACACGCTTGACAACCTTGTGCCATCGTGTAAGCCATGTAATGCAAAGCGTGGTGCGTTGTACAAAGCAAAGAAAGATAGTGCAACGATGCAAGCGCGTAATTTGTCAATGCAAAAGCCAAAAGCAAAAAACGATTTTTTTGACAAAAATGAAACTGCCCCGCATCCTTCTTTTGTCGTATCTGAAAAGAACCAGCCTGAACTGGCGGTAACTGGCTTGACCGGCACAGATCAGCCGCTAACTGGCAGGACTTTGCCCAGACTGGAAACGCTGGTCTTGGGGGGTAAGTCGTATGGGCCGCAAGTTGCACAGTGGGCGCGCGATCATCTTTCTGTCTCGCTAATGGACTGGCAGGTGCACGCATTGTCAGGACAACTTGCCCACGATGATGCTGGTGATCTTGTGCATCGTGAGTCATGTGTCAGCACAGGCAGACAACAAGGTAAGACGTTGGCGTTCTCTGCGCTTATTGGCTGGTGGCTAACGGTCGAGGCTACAAGACGTGGCGAACCCCAGACAGTCTTATCGGCAGCGCACAAACTTGACCGCGCATCAGCGGTGTTTCTGCTGCTTGCGCCTATTCTTGAAGCGAAGTTTGGTGCCAAGATTGGCTGGTCGTATGGCCGGCAAAGTGCCACGATGCCGGACGGATCGCGCTGGGAAGTGCGCGCCGCTACACCACAGAACGCACACGGCGGCAGCGTTGACTTGGCAATACTTGATGAGATTTGGTCAATCCCTGCAACCGTCATCTTTGATGCTGTACGACCATCACAGATTGCGCGCAAGTCTCCGTTGCTCTCAATGTGGAGTACAGCAGGCGATGAATCCAGCACTGCGTTTTTGTTATTGCGCGAGCAAGGGATTAACGCCATTGATGCCGGTGTGCAGCGCCAACTGTATTTTGCCGAATGGTCACCACCGCCAGGAGTAAACATTGACGATCAAAAATGGTGGGCGTGGAGTAACCCAGCACTGGGTAAAACGGTGCAGTTGTCAGCACTTGTGGCGGCATCGCAATCCCCTGATCGAGCATCATGGTTGCGCGCTCACTTAAACCTATGGGTGGCAGCGGCACAGGGCTGGATGCCGATTGGGATCTGGGAACAGCGCAAGGTTGATGGCATTGCGCCAACTGGCGGAGTGCTCAGCATTGACTCAAGTGTTGATGACTCGCGCTATGTAGGCGTGCGGTCTGTGGCAAACAATGACGGATCAGTGACCTGCACTGTCGAGTTCACCACAGAATCTGAGCAGGCAATGTGGCTACAGGTTGAGCGCGTGCTAACTGATCAGACTGTGCAGTTAGCCATTACGCCTACGCTTGATGTACACCTGCCAGAGATGTACCGCCGGCGGTCAACGGTAGTCGGCTATGGCGAGTTGCTAAAGTTCACCTCGCTGGTTCGCAACATGATCCTAGAGGGCAGACTGTGGCACACTGGCGAGAACTCACTAGCGGAACACGTCAATCGAGCAGTGATGATCAAACTGTCGGGCGGCGGCAGTGCTCTGTCATCGCAGAAGTCTCCAGGCCCGATTGAGTTGGCGCGCTGCATGATCTTTGCAAGCGCAATGGCGAGCCGACCAATCACCAAGAACAAGCCAATGCTGGTGGTCGTAAATCGCTAAGATGTCGCTGGTGGTTGCCAGTCATCCTGCCGGATACAAGGCTGGCAATCACTACATCCGGCGCGATTAGATAGGGCATACTTAGCGCATGGGAATCTTTGCAAACAAGACAGTGACAAAGGCAGCAATCAGTCCAGCGCCTAGCGTTCAAGCCGCTGTGGGCATTGGCGGCACATCAAGCATCGGTCAGTTCTACCAGTACACAGAAGGCACAGCGCGTCAGCGCGCAATGAGCCTGGCAACCGTGTCTCGATCACGCGACCTGCTTGCATCAGTGATTTCATGTATGCCACTGCAGATGTACGGCGAGATGTTTGATGATGTCAGTGGTGAGATGACACAAATTGACCTCGCGCCTCGCACATGGCTGCGTCAGCCTGATCCTGGCGTGACCTACAACTTCTTAATGGCCTGGACTCTTGACGATTTGCTATTTTATGGCCGCGCGTTCTGGGCAATTACTGCGCGCACGCAAGATGGATTTCCGTCTGCCTTTACACGTTTGCCAGCCGGCAGCATCTCGACTACCGATCAAGCAGGGCCAGTGTTCTTTGGGCCATCAAATGAGATCTACTTTGCAGGACAACAATTACCGACTGCAGATGTGGTGCAGTTCTTGTCACCGATTCAGGGCATCATCTATTCGTCAGCGCAAACGATTGCAACCGCGCTAAAAGTTGAGGAATCGCGCTACAACATGGCGCGCACTTCATTGCCATCTGGCATCTTAAAGCAGACGGGCGGCGAGCCATTGAGCGCAACTGAGTTGGCAGACATTGGTGCAGCGTTTAACCAAGCGCGCCTATCGTCACAAACTGCAGTGCTTAATGAGTTTTTAAGTTACGAGCCAAGCAACGCAACACCGGACAAGATGTTGATGATTGAGTCTGCACAGTACAGCGCGCTAGATCTTGCACGTCTGTGCGGCGTGCCGCCATACCTTGTCGGCGTTGCCACCGGCAGTTATGCCTACACCAGCAGTGAGCAATCACGCGCTGATCTGTACATCTTTGGCGTGAAGCCCTACGCAGATTGCATCGCTAGCACGCTGAGCATGAACAATGTTCTACCGCGCGGAACTTATGTCAAGTTTGATACAGACGATTACTTGATTGAGAACTACGCAGCAGACGCAATGCCCAATACCATCCAAGAAAATACACAGGAGTCATTAGCATGATTACACTTATCACCAACACGTTCACCATTGATGCGGCAGCCGATGGATCACCTAAGCGCACCATCACCGGCATTGCAGTGCCATACAACGTCACCGCAAACGCATCTGGCACTGAAGTCATGTTCGCACCTGGCTCACTGCCTACAGACGGCAAGAAGCCAAAACTGTACATGAGCCATGACAGCAGTCAGGCCATTGGCATTGTCAGCGAGCGCGTTGACTCAGCAGAGGCGATGTACTTCTCAGCCAAAGTTTCGACTACGGCGCTTGGCAATGAAGCGCTGATCTTGGCAGCCGATGGCGTGCTTGATTCCGTCAGTGTCGGCGTAAACCCGACCAGGTTTACCTACAACGAGGATGGCGTGATGGTCATTGAGGCTGCCGACTGGATCGAGTTAAGCCTTGTGCCTAGTCCAGCGTTCGAGGGCGCGGTCATTACAAAAGTTGCCGCCAGTTCCGATGTAAACGATGATGATTTGTGTAATAATGACAGCGGCGACTCCGGCACAGCCATCGAGACTAACGAGGAGACACCAGTGGAAACACCAGAAGTAATCGCACCAGAAGTTATCCAGGCAAGCGCACCAGTGCAGTTTGCACAGGCTCGCAAAGAGCCTCGCATCCCTAACTCATGGGAATACATGGCAGCGTTCCACAAAGGTGGCGATGCTTGGGTTAATGCACAAAAAGTGTTCAAGGACTACACCGATTATCACCGCGATCCAATGGTGTCCGCCGCTGCTGGCGATGAGTTTCTGACATCGGTGCCAGGACTCTTGACTCAGGTCACGATGGGGCCTGTATTTCAAGACATCAACTTCATGAGGCCTGTGGTTTCGGCGCTGGGCGCAAGGGCGATGCCGCAGACTCCTGCAAGCACGTTCAACCGACCAACAATTACAACGCACCAAGCAACAGCCACTGCACAAACCGAAGGGTCTGCAGTTGCAACCGCTACCGGCGTGATTGCAAACAACACGGTCACAAAGAAAACTTTTGCAAACAGCGCAAACATCTCATACCAGACATTGGACTTTACGGATCCAGCAGCACTGCAAATTGTTATCAATGATTTGATCGGTGGCTACATGGTGGGAACTGACAACGAGGCAGCAGACAACCTGCTCACCGCAGCAACATCCGCTGGCGTGTGGGATCTCACAGTGGCTGACTTGTACAAGTCAATTTATGACGCTGCAGTGGTAACACTTGCTGCAACAAATATGCTGCCTACGCATATGTTTGTCGATCCAGCGACATACTCGTTAATCATGCAACTTGCAGACACAACTGGTCGTACCTTGTTTGCCAACCTCAATGGCGGTCTGTCCGGCATGAACGCAATGGGAGTAGGCAATACTCAATCGGCTGCAAATGAGGGTCGCAACGACAACGGCCCACTTGGACTCAAATTGGTAGTTGACAACAACTTTGCTGCAAAGACAATGGTCATTATGAAAGACATCGGCTTTGAGGTCTATGAGGATTGGCGCGGCATCTTGTCGATTGACGCGCCAGCAACTTTGACTCGCACAGTGTCCACACATGGATACTTCTGTACGTTCAAAGCAAACGCGTCAATGATTCAAAAAATTACCCAAGCATAGTCAGGAAGGCGGCTACCGCCGATGGCTACATACAACACGCAGAGCAAATTACTGCTGAACAATTATGCAGTACTGCAGACGCTTGAACCTACAGAAATAGTTACTGGTCAATCAATCACGGTTGCATCTTTGGGCAGTCCGTTCAATGGGACGTTTCAGGTGCTTGACATACCGCTGTATGAGTACATCGGCATTGACGGCAGCACTGGCGCATTGCTGTTTGATGCAAACGTACCGCGCGAGAATCAAGTGCTCTTTGCTTGCACTGGCGCAAACGTTGAGTACACGGTCATTTATACCGGCACAGTCACCTACACGCAGTCCTGCTCATGGATTACAACGGCGGAACTTGTCACTTATCTTGGCGTAACCATTGATAATCCGTCAGATGATTTTACGCTGGCAACGCAGGCACGAAACGCAGGCAACGACTTCTGCTATCGGCGCAGGCAGGAGTCTGGCTACTTTGACAGCCTGACAACTGTGCCAGGTCACGATGTCAAACTTGGCACGCTGATGTATGCAGCCGCGCTGTGGCGTGGTCGAGGAAGCGTGCAAGACACGTTTGCCACGTTTGACAACATGGGTGGCGGCAATGTCAATGCCATGACACCAGTTATCAAGCAGTTGCTTGGCATTGATCGGCCACAGGTTGCTTAGTGGCCTACACCGATCTATTCAATGAAGCCATCGATGACGTGGCTGCCACGCTCACTGCTGTAGTGGGCTTGCGCGTGGTCACCGATGCCACAAAGATTGTGCCAAATTGCGTCTTTATTGACGCGCCATCATGGGAAACACAAGCAGGCAATGGCAAGGTTATTGAGATGTCGTTTCCTATCAAGGTCATCGGATCTGGGCCTGCTGGTCTGCCGGTACTGCGTCAGATTCTTGGCATCTGCGCGCTGGTGCAAACTAGCGGCATCATTGTCATGTCTGGTCAGCCAGGCAGCGTGGAGATTGGCGGCGCAACATACCCTGCCTACAACATGACCATGAGCCTAAAGTCGCAAGCATAAAGGAGACACAATGTACACAATCACATCAGCCAGAATTGGTCATGTAGGTGAGCCGTACGAGCCATTAGAGGGCGCAAACATTGCCTGGCTATTGGCTAACGGATTCATCACAGAAACCAAAAACACCAAACCCAAATCGGCTACAATAGAAACAGCCGGCACAGACGGATCTGAGGACTAATCATGGCAACTACAACTTATCTCTCAAACGCAAAGGTGCTTATTGCCACTGTTGATCTATCCGATCAATGCAAATCAGCAACTGTGACGCGCACCATTGAAGCGCTTGAATCCTCTGCATTTGGCAGCACATCGCGTGTGTACACAGCAGGCATGGAGAACTCCACGTTCACTGGCGAGTTCATGATGTCCTATGTTGCCAGCGAAACTTACGCAACTCTTAAGGATCTTGTTGGCACTTCTGTGACTATTGTGGTCAATCCAACATCGGCTGCAGCATCAGCAACTAACCCTGGCTTTACGCTAACCGGCACTTACCTTGAATCACTTGATGTCATTGCGTCAGAAATTGGCACACTTGGCATGGTAACGGTGAGCACACAAGGCGGCGTTTATACCGCTGCAGTAACCTGATCAACAACTAACAGAAAGCAGGCGGCAGGATGCAACTAACGCTTAAGGTCAATCAAGGTGAAGGGGACTACGAAGTCTCCACCAATCTGTACACAATCGTCTTGTGGGAACGCAGATTTAAGAAATCATTTACTGAACTTGGCAAAGACATTGCAATGGAACACATTGCCTATCTTGCTTACGAAGCGAGCCGTCTTGCAGGCATTGTGATACCTGGAGAGTTTGACACGTTCTTAAAGCGCTTGACCGTCTGTGAGTTTGTGTTGCAAGACGATGAACTCCCTACACAGGCGGCTATCGACACGCTCTAGCACTGATCCTGCTACACACCGGATGGTGGCCGCCAGAGATACCGTTTGAGACAACTGACGTGTCTGCATTGGTTAGACTGATCAGTGAATCGAGGAAGCCATGACCGTTGCCATTAGCACAGAGATAGCAGGCATCCGTGAAGCAGTGGCATCTCTTAACAAGATTGAGCCTGGACTGCGTAAACAGTTTGCAGCCGAACTAAACCAAATTGCAGCGCCAGCATTAAACGTGGCAAAGTCACGCTATGCCGATTTGGGCGTGCCACTGTCCGGCATGGGCAAAGTGTGGCAGCAAGGCAGCAGGCAACTATTCCCCTACAGCGCAACCAAAGCCCAAAGCGGTGTCAAGGTCACGTTGGACACGCGGCGTAACGCGCTTGCCGTGATTGTCATTAGTCAAAAGAATCAAAGAGCCAGCATCTATGAAACAGCAGGCCGCAAGAATTCCAGCCAACTGGCAACCAATTTGGGCAACACTCCGCGCTCTGGGCGCACACGTCTATTTGGGCCAGCCGTGTACAGCAAGATTCGAGAAGTGACAAACGAGATTGAGCAGGCTGCATTGCGCGTATTTAACAAAGTAGATCGGGAATTGCGATGAGCATTGACATCCCAATCATTAGTTCGTTCAATTCTAAAGGAATAGAATCCGCACTCAAATCGTTTCGTCAACTAGAAACAACCAGCCAAAAAGCACAGTTTGCAATTCGCAAAGCAGCAGTGCCGGCAGCAGCCGCATTGGCTGGATTGGCTGTAGCAGCAGGTCTGTCACTTAAGGCAGCCATTGAGGACGAAGCAGCACAAAGCGCACTTGCACGTCAGTTGGTTGTTAGCACTGGCGCAACAACTGAAACAATCGCAAGCGTTGAGAAATACATAGATTCTCTTGGCAAGTCAGTTGCAATTACGGACACAGAAGCGCGGCCAGCGTTTGCCAAACTTGCGCTCGCTACTCACGATGTCACCAAAGCGCAGCAACTGATGACGATTGCAATAGACACTGCAGCGGCAACATCTAAGCCACTTGCTGATGTGGCAGAAGCAATGAGTCGAGGTTTTGCTGGTAACACCAAAGGGCTAAAAGCACTGTCACCAGAATTGATGCTGCTGATCAAAAACGGTGCAAGCGCGGCTGAAGCGTTTGCAGTGTTAGAGAAAAACTTTGGCGGCGCTGGTGAACTCGCAGCCAATACCACTGCCGGACAGATGAAAATACTTAAGATCCAACTTGACGAAACAAAAGAGGCAATCGGCAAGGCACTGATTCCAGTATTCCAAGCAGTGCTGCCGTTGCTTAAATCACTTGGCACATTTGCTCAAAACAACACGCCATTATTCTTGGCGCTTGCTACAGCAATAGGCATTGTCTCTGCAGCCATTGTTGCTGCTCGAATTGCAATGGCCGCCATGCAGGCTGTTTCAATCGCTACAACCATTGTGAATTACGCGCTTGCCACGTCATTGACCGCTGTGCAGATTGCTACCGGCATCGGCATCATTGCTGTAGTGGCTGGTGTGGCCGCGTTTGTTGCGTACCAAGCCAAGATGAAAGACACCACAGATGAAGCCAAAAAACTTGCAGCAGAGTCCGGCAACATTACAATCACAACAAATCAAACAAAAGCAGCCATCGAGGGTCAAGAACAAGCACTTGCCAAGATTGAGCCAGTTGTTGCCAAAAGCATTAGCGCATCAAAGCAAGTAACTGCCGCCAAAACAAAAGAAACAGAAGCAGCCAAAGCAAAAGCAGCGGCAACGAAAAAAGAGCAAGATGCTATTGCCAGTTATCTCACTGCATACAGCAGTTACTCAGCATCAATCAAGGACACGATTACAGGATTTGCGTCAATCTCAGACGCGCAGAAAGCAGTTGAAAGCGGCGAGAGCGCATCAATCGGTGCAGCGTTTCAGAAACAAATTACCGATGCCAAAGCCTTCGCTGCCAATCTAAAGACAATGATTGGCATGGGTCTTGGCCAGGCTGGGCTTGCTCAGTTGCTTAATCTTGGGCCTAGCGTTGGGCTTAAAGTCACCGATGACATGATTTTGGGCGTGGGCGGATTTGGTGTAAATGAATTGAACGCAGGGCTGCAGAGCCTGTCTGATGTAGGCGGCAGTCTGGGCGGTACTGCTGCTGGTGCGTTTATGGGCAAGGGCGCTGGCACAAACGTCAACATCACCGTCAATGCTGGATTAGTCAGCACACCAGCGCAGGTAGGACAAGACATTATTGATGCAATTCAGAAGGCTCAACGGCTTAGCGGTCAAGTGTTTGTGGCTGCATAATGGCTGTCCCTACAATCCAAGTGCTGGTGGGATTCCAGACAACTACAGGATTTGGTCAACCGTTTCTGCTTGATGACGCGTTTTATGGCGTACTTAACACGTCAGGGCGCGGCACACTTGGCGGTCTGACCTTTGCCGATCTCACCAGCCTGGTTGAGTCTGTCAACATCAATCGAGGCCGCAGCAGGCAACTTGATCAGTTTAACGCCGGCACAGCAACAATCGCATTTGACAACTCCAGCCGCATCCTTGACCCACTCAACACGGCCAGCATTTACTACCCATTTGTGCTGCCGCGTTGCCCTGTCATCATCAAAGCAAACGACGTGCCAATTTACACCGGACTGATTACCGACTGGAATCTTGACTACGACATGGCCAATCAAGACATGATGTACGCATCATGCGCTGACCAGTTCACAGTGCTTGCCAATCAGACACTTAGCGCGCACACCACGACTGCAGAATTGTCCAGCACGCGCATCTCTACAGTGCTTGACTACGCAGAAATTACCTATCAGGGCGCTATTAGCATTGGCACTGGCACATCCACACTTGGCGGCACTGCCGCATCGGCTAGTTTTTCTATTGCTGCAGACACAGAACTCTTAAACTATTTGCAATTAGTCACGACCAGCGAACAGGGATACCTGTACATGAGCGCGTCTGGCGTGTTGACCTTCAAAGGCAGATCGAGCGTGCTCAACCCTGTTGCCAGCGCCACGTTCAACACCACCGGCACAGCAATCCCGTACCAGACTCTTATCAACCAATTTGGCGATGAACTGCTGTACAACAACATAAACACGCAATCGCCAGCAGGTGCAGTGCAGACAACCAGTAACGCGGCATCTATTGCGCTGTATCAGGCTCAGCAATACTCACTGCTCAATTTGTTGAACTCAACTACAGCCGAAGTGGCAGGTCTGGGCAATTACCTGCTTGGCAAGTACATGAACCCTGTGCTGCGCTTTACTGGCCTAAGCACGCAATTAACCGCGCTATCTACGGCCAATCAGAATCTGCTGTTTAGCCTGGATCTGACAAACATCACCACAGTGCAAAAAAACTACGTTACTGGCACGCCATTGACCGACAGCCAGACGCTGATCATCTCAGGCATTAATCACAGCATTACGCCAGCCAGCCACATTATTAGTTACACGTTTGAGGCTACAGATGGCAATCAGTACCTAACACTAGACAATGCCATTTTTGGTACTCTAGACAACAACCTACTGAGTTTTTAAGGAGAAATTATGGCAATCGCACCTAACGTCACATTTGTCAGCGGCGCTATTTTAACGGCAGCACAGCAAAACGCATTTGGTTTTGGCATTGTGGCTAAAGCAACGTCAACCACATCAGACACAAGCGTGACAAGCACCGAAACGGTACAACTTACCGCATCTACGTTTACGGCTATTGCTAATCGCTATTACAAAATAACGTACTTTGAGCCACAGCCTTTTCCTTCAGCCGGCACACCTAACTACATACAAACAAGAATTCGATTGACAAATACCGCTGGCACTTGTTTTGCTACTGCAATTCATCAAGTTGATTCCAACCAAAACCCAGCAGTATCTACAAGCCTAACCAACGTTACAATTCAAACATTGACGGCAGGCTCAACAGTCATTGTTGCCACTGCATTAGTCAACGGCGGCACTGGTACTTGTACGCGCTCAGCAACTCAGCCAGCATTGTTGCTTGTCGAGGACATTGGCCCAGCGTGAGAATCAGCAACCCACCAAAAGCATTAATTGCACTTGTCGGCTTAGTGTGTCTCACAATGCTGACAGCGTGCAGTGATCGAGTACGCGAGAACTGCACACGCAACAAAGCGTTAAGCACAGTCACATCATCAGAAATTAAATGCAAATGAGGCCGCGCTACACAAACGATGAACTCAAAGGCAGGCTGGTGCTCATTGTGGGCATTGCGTTGGCGTTGTCGTTTGTTGGCACGTTGTTCTCGCTGATCTACGGCCTGCTGTTTGTCAGCCAGCCGCTTGACATCAGCCCTAATGACGAAAATGCGTGGAGTGTCGTTACGCCGATGATCTTGTTCTTGACCGGCACGCTGTCGGGCGTGCTTGCATCAAACGGTTTGAAGGACAAAAAGCCAGATGCCTAACAGAATTTATGAGTACTACCCAGCGTGGGACGGTAAGCAAACATCTGCCGGTATTACTGAACTAGTCAAACTGTGCGCGGCCAGGTGGGCAACAAAGAATCTTGGCACCTATGTCAATCGCAACATGAACAACAACATCAAGCCGCCACAAAAAAGCGTGCACGCAACTGGCAGTGCATTTGATTGCCAATACAAAGACGAAAAACAAGCGTTTCTGATT
>Ga0114970_10002483_pt1 | contig 13733 bp, 13 predicted proteins | sample M_140205_XF_Meta_FD_87030 | JGI IMG/M metagenome (GOLD analysis project Ga0114970, IMG submission 87030) | Freshwater microbial communities from Lake Montjoie, Canada to study carbon cycling - M_140205_XF_MetaG | ecosystem: Environmental > Aquatic > Freshwater > Lake | place: Lake Montjoie... | reverse complement strand
TCTTGACAATGCCTTGCAGAAAGAATTAATGGTCTTAAGTCCCCATTTGAATTGTTCATGACACCTCCTGAACATAAAAAGGAAATACCACCTCCAATATTTGGCCCTTCGTCATATGAAGCATGAATTATTAATTGAACTGTTGACCTTATTTGATGGCACAATTCATCGTGCCAAGGATTACAATTAACATTATTGTGGCAAGGCAGTGCACTACCTGCATCTCCTCTGCGTTTGAAAAACAAGGAAATATTGTCAAAGTCAAAACACCCTTTAAGGGTACCATTTGGTGATAACTTCTCATTATACTCTATAATAAAATCATTGGATGAGATGGGGCCCGTATTAAACCCTTTATTTGGATTGTTGGAACTAGAGGTAATAGGTGTGTGAAGCATTTTTCCGAAGATTGAATAAATATACATTTTCGCATTCTCAGGTACATGGAAATTATTTGAGAGTAACTGCGTCCTATCTAAATCAGGACATTGAACTCTACATACCCAAACAAAAATGCTGTCTTTTGTGATATATGAATAACCGTGTTTTTGCGATATGTCCACTTTGTAATCTATGGCAACTACATAAGGAAAATCATGAGTGGCTTCGGGCATTATATTTTGCAAGGCATAATAGCCTTTGTTAAAATCGGAATCACTTTGGGTGACATCAGGTGTATGTATTACATATGGACCAACCTCTTTTGAATCATTTAACCAATTAATAGGTTGCATCAAATAGTGGGATCGGGAGTAGCTATTGGTTACACAAAAAATAAATATGTATAATACAGTCGCTTTTTGGAGATATGTTATTATTTGCAAAGTCATATTATTTAAGGTGGTACTCTTTGAGGTAGAATTTTTTTATTCCCATACTTGGCCTTTTCGACCACGCTTCTTTGTATATAATGCCAATATTGGGGTCTATAATGGCAGTACCGATAGCACTACCACCATAAAGTTTCAGCACATTATAGTATTTTTTACCCAATACTGTGATAGAATCTATAAATTGTATCCTTCCGTTAGTTTGAGTATATTGGCCTTTTACCATGAAAAATTGGAAATTATTACCCAAATTGTCATCTAAATCAAAGTTGTACATGGTATCTGTACCATTGTAGGCTGGTTGTGTGCTCATTCTTATAAAATAATCATCACAATTGCTCGCATCATAATGCGTAGAATAGCCCTCCCCTTCATAATTTTTGCCAGCTGTGCCTGTTTCTTTGCTTGCTGATAATAATATTACAGTATCATAATAGGTGCCAAGGCTGTCAGAATATATCCAGGTTGAACCTTGCCAGCCTTGTATAAAATTTTTTTTGAATACTGGATCCATCGAATAATAAGGTTTAGCAATAGCAGGTTTGTGGCATTTTGTAGCAGTAAGCAACAGTAACAATGTACTTGCATAAAATAATGTTTTCATAATATTTAATGTTTAATTAGTTGGGCTGCTTTTAACTGGTCAATTTGTTTTTGCATTTCAATTATATACAAAGTAAGTTCCTCTATTTTTTGCAACATCTGCATATTAAGTTCCCCCAAATTTATACTTCCTGCTTTTTGATACTCGCTTTCACTTTTTATTCCCGGCAGATGCTTGTTCGCACACAAGTATTTTTCTAAAATATTTATAGGCATTAGCTCATATTCCTTCTTAAACACAAAGTCTGGAATTGGTAGCAAATTAACATCAAATTGCCTTGCAATTACAAATCCATTTTGGTCAACCTTGAAGTTTTTAGTGCCATTGTTGCTTATGGCAAAACTGCCATTTGCAATATGCAACCTGTCAGCACCATTGAGAATACCAACACCGATGTTTCCGTCATTACCAATAACAAAAGCATTTGTCCAATTTACATTTGTACCATAAACAAGAGCTTGCAATGGGTCAGACATGCCAATAATTAAGCGTTGACCCCAAGCCTCATACCTAATTTGAGCGGCGGTAGCGTTACTGTATGCATACTGACTTGTCCATCCTGCAGCACTGCTGGGGTAAGCATTCCAACTAATTGGAGCAGCAGCATTCCTACCTCCTAGGTATAATTTGTTGCTTGCCCCTATTTGAAGAGCATCAAAACTTGAATTAGGTGTCCAGATTTGGGCTTTTGAAACATTTGCAAACATTTGCACAATGCAAGCAAGAGTAATCATTTTAATATATTTTTTCATGATTTTAAATTGTTTTTGAATTGTTTTTGAAAATAGATAATTTTCGCAGAATAATTTCCCCTTTAAAGAAGAAGCAAATATGAAAAAAAAAAAAATGATTCATTGCAAATAAACTTATCAACAATTTAAAAACGGATAGGTATAAACTAACTCCTGAATTATAATAAAACGGTAAGAGAAACATTATACAATATATGTAATCCCAGTAACTATATACTCGGCGAGATTAAATTTCCGAGCATACTTGAGGAGATTGCTTTGTCGCCCTCCCGAATAAGATTCGGGACACAGGCTGACACACTGCTCCTCGCAATGACGCGTAAAGGGAATTACCTATCCACCAGCAATTTCTTCTGATGCATTTGATTATTAGAAATTATCCGAATGGTATATATTCCTTTTGCGAAATTTTGTATATTAATGATACTCTTACTTCCACTCAATTTCTGCTGATGAACCATTCTGCCTTTAGCATCATATAATTGCATTATAGTATTTGCATCAAACATATTATTCTCGATAATTACTTCTGAATTTGCTGGATTGGGATAAACTGAGAATGTATTATAATCTAAATTTAACACATCAGTATTTACATATATATAAGGATCTGAAACTTGCATACAACCAAATTTATTTGTTACTTGCACACGATAAGTTCCATTGCTTGTAGGTTTTAGAAATTGTTGCGTAGCTCCTGAAACCGCAGTAGTATCTAACCTCCACTGCCAAGCGTATGCAGCATTCGTAAACAAACTATCATTCCGAGTATATATAATAGGCACTGCAGGCAAGGGTTCTATTTTTGCAATTTTAGTATTATAAGAATAGCCACAAATGCTATCACCTTTTGCCAATATATCAAACTGTACAAATCCATTATCAATATCAGTTTGTGAAGGATTATATATGGTATTGCTATCAGTAGCAGATGCAAAATTTCCACCCGTATTAGTTGACCATAAAATACTATTTGAATATGTTGATTTTGAACTAACCTGAAAAGGTTTTCCTTCGCAAACTGGCATTATAGAATCTATTTTAATTGATGGACTATTAACTACAAAGGCAACCATTGTATCTGTTAGCGTGCATTGATTTGCATTGGTATAAGTATATAATAGTTCATAATTTCCAGAAGCCGAATTCTTGGGATTGAACTGAGTTCCTGCAATCCCTGGTCCTACCCAACTGCCACCTTGCGGACTTCCACTCAAATATATAATTCCACCATTTGTGCAAATTTTAATATCAGAACCTGCATTTACTTGGGGCATTGGCAATACATTTACTTGCATGGTATCTGAACTTGCACATCCATTTTTATCGGTAGCATATATAATATAATTTGTGCTACTTGCTGGGTTTGCAATTGGACTTGTAGAAGTATCGGAACTCAATCCAGTAGCAGGAATCCATAAATATTTGGAACCTCCCGTTACGTTCAACTGTAAGTTGTTACCTTCACAAAATGAAGTATCTGCACCTGCATATATTGTAGGAATCGGGTTAACAGTAATCGTTATATTTTTGGCAATACTATCTGTTCCTGTGGAGTTAGTAGCAATCAATGTAATGGCATAGGTTCCTGATGTATCAAATTTAGTTGTGATACTTTGTTGGGTGGATGATGAAGGATTTGCACCCTGAATTCTCCATTGCCAACTTGTAGGTTTATATAATGATTGATCCTTTATTATAATAGAATCGCCTGAGCAAATAACTGTTTTGTTTAAACCGAAATTTGCTTGTGGTGGTGGTGCAGAATCGAGTGGGAAGTGATAGAACGAAAGTGCTCCAACACCTCTCTTATTTCTGATATAGGGCCCTTCATACACATACACAACTTTATTATAGTATAAATTGGGTAAATATGTAATAACAGTATCATAACTTGCTTTATTTAATTTCAATACCAAGGTATTTCCATTTAGTGAATATGATTTTATATCAGCAATACTATCATTGGTATAAAAATAATCTTTCATGGTTTCACCCAAGGTATCAGCAGGCCAAACCAAGTTAGCAGTATTATCAAATATCAAATTAATTGCGTTATGATTTGCGTTATAATATGCTTTTACTATATTAGGTGGTTTGATATCTAAAGTATCTGTATATTTATAAAAATCGCGTGCTACAAGTCTGCTAATATTATAGGCCATTTCATAATAACCATCCAAATAATAATGACAACCATCATGTTCGTGAATGCCCACAGTACTCATCACTTCCACATCATTATAAGTATATTTAAAAGTACGCTGAACTTCTCGAATGTCCTGTTGTGTATTTCCGCCACACCCATGATGAATTTGGAAAACATATGTTTTTTTTGCATTTGGATAATCACGTTTCCAAGAATGATATAATGAATCAAAATTTGCAATATATGATGCCCCTGTTCCGTATGAATTTGACTCACCTTGATGCCAAAAAATCGCCTTCACTTTATCTGCCAAACCTGCTTTGGTGAAACGATATAACAATCTGCCATACGTATAATTCAAATCTAACTTATTTGCAGGTTCCAAATTATATTCGATGCTAGAACCGCCGCTGCCTCCATTCATAATACAAATGGGCATTTTATACTTTTCCTTAAGCAACTGCATTAATTTTAAGCCCCAAACACCTACCATGTAGGGGCCGCTATAAAAATTACCAGAACCTGATCCATCAGCAAATCCCCAAAATGTATCTTTCGAATTATAACTATTATAGTTTGTATTATCAGTCTGTATTCCAAACGAGCGACAATATTCATTCGAATAGTTTGCATAATAATTAGACGGATGAGAATTAGATTGTCCGTTAATCATATATACATCACCACATACTATGCTATCGGCACTTTTCAATAAAGTAACTGCAGCACTTCTGTATACATATAATCGGATATGATATTCATATAATCCTGCGTAAATCGATGGTGATAAATTAAACAAGGCTGAGCCATTATTATAAGTCAATACACTTCTCACCACTTGAAAGGTTTTACCACTTCTAATGATTTTACATTCAATACTATCAAACCCAGCACTATCAATACTTCCAGCCACACAAAGCCTTGCCGAATCATTAGATTCTCGTGCGAAAAATTGTAAACGGGTTGGGAAACAGTTGATGGTATTTGCAATTTGTGAATGGGCAGTGTTTACTACTAAAAACAATAGTATAATACTGAGATATTTTTTGTATAAATGCATAATATGTACGAAGTCAGATTTACGATGTACGATTTTAAGTACTCGCAAAATTTTGACTTGCTCAATTTTATAGCAAATATAAACCAATTCCCCGAAATTCATTCGCCGCGGCGAACAAAAAACGTAATGCCGCCCTGAGCGGAGTCGAAGGGTGGGTCACCCTGCATTAGCCTTCGACTCCGCTCAGGGTAGCATGCCGCTGGTGATTTCAAGCCTCGGCGTAAGCCATTGCCGCAACTGAGTCGTCGAATCAGATTTGTCAAATCAGCGTATACAAAACAACCACATCCCCTTATTTTTGCCACTCATTTTACATCACAGCATTACCAATGAATATCACCACCAACACTTTAAAAAATCTATCCGTTCATTTTATAGGAAACAAAAACCAGGGCGATGAAATGGTTCTCTCTAAAAAGGAAATGGAATTGGGTATTGATTTATCTGCAAGATTGAAGGAATATTTTTTGGGCAGATTTAATGCCGTATATGATAAATATTGTTTTACCCACGCCAGCGATTTAAAGTATAATGAAGTATATAATTATGTTTCGGAATACTTTGCCAACGGACCTGATTTTCATCTTACCTCAGAACATATCGCCAAGCATTTATTTGAGAGTTCCATTCATCCCAAAGTAAAACCTGGAGAATTATATGTTTGTCATTTCGAGAATTGTGAGATTGATAATAAAATGGTAAATGCCATCGGTATTTTTAAAACAGAAATGAAGAGTGGTTTTTTTGAAGTGAACCAACACAAAAACGAATTTTCAATTGCATATAAAGAAGGGATTGATATCAATAAATTTGAGAAAGGATGTATTATTTATGATACCAACGAAAAGGAAGGATTTATAGTACAAATTATCGATAACCAAAATCGCGGAGAAGAAGCACTCTATTGGCGAGAAACATTTCTGGGATTAACCCAAGTGAGTAATGATTTCCACCAAACAAATCAATTTTTAAGCATCGCTAAAAGCTATGTGACCAAACAAGTGCCCGAAGATTTTGAAGTAACCAAAGCTGATCAAATTGATTTACTAAACCGCTCAGTAGAATATTTCCAAAACCACGAGAAGTTCGACAAAAAAGAATTTGAAAAAGAAGTATTCCAACATAAAAGTATTATAGAATCTTTCAGAACTTATGATGAAGCCTACAGAGAAAATCACGAACTCAATGTGCCCGATATTTTTGACATCTCGGCCCCCGCAGTAAAAAAGCAAACCCGTATTTTTAAAAGCGTATTAAAGCTCGACAAAAATTTTCATATCTATATCCATGGCAATAAAGAAATGATAGAACAAGGCGTGGAAAAAGATGGGCGGAAGTATTATAAGATTTATTATGAGAATGAAGCTTAACGCATGGCCGTCATTGCGAGGAACGACACGTTGGTTGTGTGTTTGGGTGACGTGGCAATCTCCTTGGGCGTATGCTCAAACACCTTGAAATTACCCAGCATATACTCGATGAGATTGCTTCGTGGGAAGCTTCCCCGCAATAACGGTTAGAAAGTATTATTTTACCAACTTACCAACGCCTTATTAAAAATCTCCTGAGCCAATAAATCTGTTATATCCGCAATAAGTTTTGCTTCTGCGGATGAGAGACTTTGAGTAGATGGAAAATCTGCAAACTGGGTAAAGGTTTGATCGAAATTTTGTTTGGGATCTATACTATTATCACATTTCATTTGTATACTAATAGTCAAACGCTGCTGCGCTACTTGCTGCGTGGCACCGCCACTCATAGCTGCATTACTTGTTTTATATTCTGTTATTTTTCCAATAAAATGTAAATCACCTTTTTCGTTTACAATCTTGAGAGAAGTTTCATTGGCAATTTTATTTTTCAGTTTTTCTGTTATTACATTACTCAAAGTTGGTGCAACCTGTGGGGCTTTATTTTCTATATAATCCACCGTAGCAGTTTTCAATTTTCCCACATTGGCAGGCGGCTTTATATGATAGCAACAACTGCTGAGGAGGAGGAGGGTGTATATTATTATAATGTTTTTCATTTTTTAGTAGTCAGTCAACAGTGGTCAGTGGTCAATAGCTTACGCCAGTTTCGGAATGGCACTGACTACTGATTACTGACTACTGTCTACTATTTTTTATTCTTCCAAATAATCCAAATCTTTACTAAAAGTTTCATCTGTTTTTAAAATTCCATATAAAGATAATGATATTGCTATCGCACCAATAGTAATTGCTGCGGGATAAATTCCAAATTCTTCTGTGAGTTTACGAAAACCCATCGTCATGGGCACTGTTGCACCTCGCACAAAATTGGGAACTGTGTTGCTAACTGTACTGCGAATATTGGTACCAAATTGTTCGCTGGCAATGGTAACAAACAATGCCCAGAAACCAGTAGAAGCCCCTAGTAAAAAACACATAAAATAAAACATATCTGCGGTTACCTGACTCATGTGTATATAATATATAAATGCCAATGCCAAACATATAATATATCCTGTAACAACTTTCACTCTACTCTTAAAAAACTGACTAAACAATCCACTAAACAAATCGCCTACCGACAAACCGATATAACTAAACATGACAGATTTTCCCACCGTAACTGTTCCATCTGTTACACCTACATAAGCTGCAAATTTCTCACTAAAAGCTATAAGTATTCCCACCACAAACCATATAGGAAGTCCAATTAAAATACAGCGTAAATATTTGGGGAAATTTTGTTTCGTGAATAATATGGCAAAACTTCCACGTTTGTTTTTCCCGCTTTCCATATCCTTGTACATCCCCGATTCATAAGCTCCGGCACGCAATGCCAATAACAATAATCCCATTACACCACCTACTATATAAGTTACTTGCCAACCATGCAAACTTAAATTTAAGGCCTGTGCAATATGCTCACCTTCTTTCCCTACTAATGAAGCGACCACTGCACCCAAAGCTCCGAAAGTTACGATAATCATAGTACCATAACCGCGTTTATCTTTGTGCATGGTCTCGACTACCAATGTAATACCTGCACCCAACTCGCCCGCCAGTCCTATACCTGCGAGCAAACGAAAAACTGCATAAGTCTCAACATTAGTTACAAATGCATTGCAAATATTTGCCAGTGAATATACCATAATGGAGCCGAACAGCACTTTGATCCGTCCTTTTTTATCGCCCAAAATCCCCCAGAGTAAACCGCCAATCAGCATACCTGTCATTTGAAAATTGAAGAGATAAGTTTCCCATTGAAACAGCTCTGCAGCATCGGTAATACCCAATGCCTTAAGGCTATCTTTCTTTACAACTTGAAAAAGGATAAGGTCGTATATATCCACGAAATATCCCAGAGAGGCTATAATAATTATCCACCAAACTTTTTTGCTCATATTTTCCAGGGCTGGTTTTTTGTCAGCAAATCAACAACCTTTTGCAGCCATTTGCTATCGGTGTCGTCAAAATAATTTAGGTGCTCGCTGTCAACATCAAGAACTGCAAGCACTTCAGTTTCAAAAACAATGGGCAACACAATCTCGCTTTTACTTGCGGCCGAACAGGCTATATGTCCGGGAAATGCGTCCACATCGGGCACTATGATGGTATGTGCTTGCTGCCATGCGGTGCCGCATACGCCCTTGCCTTTGCTGATGCGGGTGCAGGCGATAGGACCTTGAAATGGACCAAGAACCAATTCGTTTTTTTCCTTATCCACCAAATAAAAACCTACCCACCACCAACCAAATGTTTGGTGCAGAGCCGCAGAGATATTGGCCATGTTCGCCACAATATTGTTCTCTCCCTCAATCAATGAAGATAATTGTGACAAAAGGCTTTCGTAGCGCTTTTCTTTGCTTATGTTTGCATCAATAATAATTTCTTCCATCGAATTTGAAATATTCGAACAAAACTAAACGAAATTTGCACACCAATGAAACCCGAAATTATTTTATTTATCGTTTTGCTATTTGTATCATGCAGCAGCGAAACGAGTGTGCCCAATGATTTATTGCAACCCGATAAGATGACCGACGTGATGGAAGATATTTATCTAAGTGAAGGAATCGTGGCAAACATCGGCAGTCAAGACCGAGCCGCCGAACGCCAAATGGCGATCGACTATTATAGTGTGGTGTACAAAAAGCACAAAGTGGATTCAACAATTTTTCGCAAATCATTCGATTACTATAGTATGCACCCTAAACTAATGCAAGAAATTCATGAACAAGTAATAGATAGATTGAGCAAAAAGAATTTGGAATTGTATAAAAAGTAATAAACGAATGGTTAATTATTAGTGTTTAATTGTTAATGACAATTACTTTTGAAATGAAACGAAAACTGAAACATATAATAATATATCTACTAATAATTTTAAGTTCGAAGTTAGCGAGTGCACAAACTTTATCGTGTGAGGAGATGGAAGATTTGTTAATCAAATCATATTCTAAAATTTTATATTACGCTGATAAAAATGAACAAGATTCTCTCCTTATTCATAATGATGAATTCTTAGAAAGGCTTAAGTTCTATACAAAATATTTCCCTGAAACATTAACTTATCCTTTTACAAAACTACAAGATAGTGCTAGAATTTCTATTGCTTCTTCACCTGATAGCTTGTTTAGAATATATAGTTGGAATACCTGGCGTGGCGGCACATGGCATATGTATGAAAATATATACCAATATATAAATAAAGGAAAAGTTCATTCATTATATATGATACTGGATCTAGCAGATAGTTTGAATAAGTATCCCCAAGGTTCTTTATATTCAGACATATTTAGTTTGAATAATAATGATACGACTTATTATTTGGCTATTTCAAATAACACATATTCCAATAAGGACTGTAAGCAAAGAATAGAAATTTCTTATATTGAAGATGGCAATTTAAAAGATATCAAACTTATCAAAACCAAAACAGGAATGAGAAATAGTTTGGGCTTCAACTATGATTTTTTCAGTGTGGTGGACAGGCCCGAAAGATCATTAAAACTAATTAGTTATGATAGCTTAACTCAAACTATCAATATCCCTATAGTGTTGGAAGACGGCAAAGTAACCAACAAATTTATCTATTATAAATTCACAGGGGAATATTTTGAAAAAGTAAACATGAAGGAACCTAAATAATTTTTCATTATTATTGTACCAAAAATCAGAAGTAAATAATAACCATTAAGCGGACGGCGTCAGCAACTGATTACTAGCCACTGTTTACGGACTACTAAAAATATAAAAAATGAACTACTGGCTCGTAAAATCAGAACCTATTAAATACCCTTGGGAAAAATTAGTCCAAGATAAAAAAACGGTGTGGGATGGTGTTAGAAACTATCAAGCTCGCAATACCTTGCAAGCCATGAAAAAAGGCGATCTAGTGCTATATTATCACAGCAACGAAGGATTGGCGATTGTTGGAATTGCAAAAGTACTTAAAGAATATTTTCCCGATCCAACGATAGACGATCCGAGATGGGTTGCAGTAGAATTAGGCCCCTTTAAAGCATTAAAAAAACCGATAACCTTGGAAATGTGTCGTAATAATGATATACTTTCTTCAATGGGACTAATACGGCAAGGTCGATTAAGCGTGATGCCGGTAACCCCTGAACAATTTGATAAAGTTTTGGAATTAAGTGGAACGAAATAATCCTTCGACTTCGCTCAGGATGGCATAACTAATGTAAAATGGTCCAATAAAACATTCAATAAAAAATCATTCAATCGTTAAATCGCATGAGACTTTTACTCGAACATAAACAAATAGAAATTATTACCAACCGATTGTGTTATCAGTTGTTGGAGAGTCCATCTAATCTTGGTACTTTGGCTATAGTAGGATTGCAACCCCGTGGTGTATTATTTGCACGAAAGGTACACCAAAATCTCGAAAAAATTACGGGTCAAAAATTATTCTATGGCGACTTAGATACTACCTTTTACCGAGATGATTTTCGCCGCGGTAACGAGATACACAAAGCTAGCAGTATGAATATCACCTTTAGCATGGAAGCACAGCATGTAGTGTTGGTGGATGATGTATTATACACTGGCCGATCGGTGAGAGCTGCCTTGGATGCCTTGAATGATTTTGGGCGACCTGCCAAAGTGGAACTGATGGTGCTCATTGACCGTAGATACAGCCGCCAACTCCCCATACAACCAGACTATGTGGGCTATGATGTGGACTCGCGTGCCGATGATAAAGTGAAAGTAGAATGGAGTGAAACTGGGGAAGGAAAAATTTGGTTATTGAGTAAAGAGAGCAACTAAACCTAAATCATATTTCTTTGTCAATCATTAAAAATTAGTATCTATATTTGTCCTATTGGAATCAACATATAAATATCATTGTAAAAAAGGCAGAAACAATATCTGCCCTGCACATTGCATTCGCAACACCATCTTTTCCATTACCAGTTACCCATCGCTAGGTTGATTAAATAAGCGATTGCTTTTTGCGGCAATCCCAAAGTCCCGCTGAGATTCAGTCGGGCGTATTTTTCTTTTTTTACTTTTTAATCAACCTTTTTATGTCAATTATTAAATCGGCAATGCTGCATATACAGGCACGCCCTATAGAAGAAATTCTTATTTCCATTTATATCATTTCACTGGTGAGTGAATATCTCATTGCTAAAGTTACAAAAACAAAAATTCATCAATTAAAAGAAACCATTGCCAACTTTGTCATTGGGTTTTTATCATTCATCATCGACTTCCTATTTACTATTATAACACTGCCTGTGCTTTGGTATCTATTTAATCACACTAAACTGATAGAAATAAATCCAGACTCTATCCTTTCATTTTGTATCTTATTTATACTAATAGACTTCATAGAGTATTGGTTTCACTGGCTAAGCCACCAAGTCAATTTACTATGGGCTGCACATGTAGTGCACCACCAAAGCGACTTTTTTAATTTAAGTGTGGGTTTAAGAACTTCATTTTTTATTCCCTTATTTAATATATTTTTCTATTTAATATTACCCATACTCGGATTCAATCCTGATATGATAATCTTAATAATATTTATTCAGGGAATATATCAATTATTAATACACACCGAATTGATTGGCAAACTTGGGATCTTGGAATATATATTGGTAACCCCCTCTGCACATCGCGTTCACCATGGCAGTAATGCACAGTATATCGATAAGAATTACGGGAAATGTTTCATTATATGGGATATCCTATTTCACACTTTTGAAACAGAACAGGAAACTGTAAAATATGGATTAACCAATCGCACGGAACATAATACGATTTTAGGAAATATCACAAAGCCCTATGGCAAACTCATCATAAATCTTCGTAGTATAAAATCACGCAAATACAGACGAACTATTTTGTTTAACAAACCGGATAGAGCCGAAGATCTGTATAATAATACACGAAGCGGGAATAAAACTAACTTGCAAAAATAAACCCACGCACCACCCCATAAAACTCCTCTGGTTTATCGGCGTGGAGCCAGTGGCCTGCATCAGCGATGGTTTCTAATATATAATTGGGGAATAAGGTTTCAATCAAATCGAGGTCTGTATCTTTTATATATTTTGATTTACTTCCCCTTATAAAAAGTGTGGGATTATAATACGGACTTCCTTCAATTTCGATACTCATATTACTATAATACTTTTCCAAAACAGGCAAGTTCATTTTCCATATAAAATTCCCATTTTCATCACGTGTTAAATTTTTTAATAAAAATTGTCGGGTAGAGAAATCGGGTAAATCTTGTGCCATTAAATTATCGGCTTCGTTGCGTGTTTGCAAAGTTCCTAAATCAATTCTATGCAATGCACGGAACACATCATCATGCCCCGGTGGGTAAGCTTTTGGAGCAATATCAGCCACTACCAATTTTTCAACTAATGAGGGATTTTCAATTGCCATCAACATCCCCACTTTTCCACCCATCGAATGACCTATTATATTTACTTTATTAATTCCTTCTTTGTCCAAAGTTTCTATAATATCATCCACCATCAAGGGCAAACTAAATTCATCACTATGCCCCGATTTTCCATGGTTACGCATATCCATTACATATACACTAAAATCCTTTCCAAACTGCTGAGCCAACAAATGCCAGTTATCGCCCATGCCCAAAAAGCCATGTATAATAACTAATGGCGGCCCTTGGTTTCCGTATGTTCTAAAGTTTAATATCAAATATTTATTGTATTGTTATTTCAGACTTTATGAAGTCAATACATATTTTATATTCTGCCAAAAAATCAAGTCCTAAAACACCATCAAATTCAGTTAAAACATTATGACCAAAAAAATCATAAGCACAAACTTCTATATCCTTTTGTGTTATTCCTAATGATGTT
>Ga0114970_10002482_pt1 | contig 13733 bp, 8 predicted proteins | sample M_140205_XF_Meta_FD_87030 | JGI IMG/M metagenome (GOLD analysis project Ga0114970, IMG submission 87030) | Freshwater microbial communities from Lake Montjoie, Canada to study carbon cycling - M_140205_XF_MetaG | ecosystem: Environmental > Aquatic > Freshwater > Lake | place: Lake Montjoie... | reverse complement strand
GCGCGGCAATACGCACTTGAGCGCAGCGGCTGTGCAGCAGTCCGCGCTTCCCGGCAATGCCCCGGGATGGAAAAAGCCATGATCGAGCTCTACTACTGGGAGCCCAACGGGGTTTTCCTGAAGCCGCTGCTGGCACTGGAAGAGAAGGGCGCGACTTACACCAGCCACTGGTTCGACCCCACCGCGTTCGCGCAGTTCGCGCCGAGCTTCCCGGCCAATACCGAAAGCGCGCTGCAACTCGAGCGCGAAGGCCCGCTGCTGGTCGTGGCCGGCGAAGTGCTCTCGAGCACCTCGTTCCAGCTGGAATTCATCAACGAAGCCGTGCCCGGCCCGAACCTGTTTCCGGTGGCGGCGCACGACCGCTATCGCGTCCGTGCCTGGGCCCAGTATCTCGGGCTTGGACTCGGCCCCGTGGTATCGGCGCTGGGTTGCGCTCGCTTCCTGCGACCGGCGCTGGCCGCCCGCGAAGGCGCCGCACTGCGTGCGCAGTTGGCGGCCATCGAACCGCTGGAACGACGCAATGCTTGGCTGGCTGTGCTCGATGGCACCGTGGACGAAGCCGCTTGGCAGCAACGCTTGGGCGCGCCGCTGGCGCGCCTCGAGAAGGCGTTGACCGGCGCGGACTGGTTAGCCGGCCCTGCGTATTCGCTGGCGGACATCGACGCCTACGCGCTGGTGGCGCCGCTGCGCACGCTCGCGCCGGAAATGGTGAGCGCCACGGCCACGCCGGGCATCGTCGGCTGGCTGGAGCGGATCGACGCCCGCCCCGCCGTGCGCACTGCCCTGCAGTTGTCGCGCAGCGGCGCGCCGGTTACGGCCTGGGTACCGGGTACGGAGCCGTCGCGCTGGGGCTGAAGTCCAAGGCGTTGCGGCAACACAACATTCGGGTGGGCAGGCAGGCGTCTGCCCGCTGGACGCGACAAGCAAACCGCTAGGGGGGGCTTGGCGCGGAAAGAACTATAACGTATGTTAGGTAACATACGTTATGGACGCGCCGCGTGGCAGGAATGCAACGTGGCACTGGTAGTGGGTCTTCAGGCCGGCTATCGGCGACGATTTTTGAATGGTTTTACAACAGACAGTTTTCTCTTCGACATCGCCCTGGGGGGGTATTCGCATGACTACTCATTCGAAGTTTGGAACCAAGCGCGTGGCGCTCACGGCACTGGCCGTGGCCACTGGCATGATGGCTTTCACGGCGCAAGCCGAGGACGCGGCCGCCACCGACGGCACCATCGCTGAAGTGGTCGTTACCGCCCAGTTCCGTCAGCAGAAGCTGCAGGACACGCCCATCGCCATCACGGCGGTCACCGGCGAACAGCTCGAGTCGCGCAGCGCCACCAACCTGGCCGCCATCGCGGACAGCGCGCCGAGCGTCATCCTGCGCCCCGCTTCGGCGGCGTTCGGTAACTCCATCACTGCCACCATTCGCGGCCTCGGCCAGATCGACTTCAACCCCGCTTACGAGCCGGGCGTCGGCATGTACATCGACGATGTGTATTACCCCCGCCTGACGGGTGCGAACTTCGACCTCATGGACGTCGAGCGCGTAGAAGTGCTGCGCGGCCCGCAGGGCACGCTCACCGGCCGCAACTCGGAAGGTGGTGCCATCAAGTTCGTGTCGCGCAAGCCCACCGGTGACGGCGGCGGCTATGTGTCGGCCACCTACGGCAGCCGCAACCGTATCAACCTGCGTGCCAGCTCGGACTTCAAGCTCTCCGACACCGTGTTCGCACGCGTTTCGGGCGCCTTCTCCGACCAAGACGGCTATGTCGACGTGCTCGACTACGGTTGCGCTAACCCCTCCAGCGGCCTCGGTTCGCCGGTTGGCGGCGTGAAGTGCAAGAAGTACTCTACCGGCGATGTCGGTTACCGTGCGGTTCGCGCCATCGTTCGCGCCACCCCGAGCGATGCGCTGGAAATCACGCTGTCTGCAGACTACATCCGCGACGTGCACCACAACGGCGCTGAAGTGCTGCTCTATGGTAGCAACAGCAACCCGAACGTGCGTACCACGAATGGCCTGGCTTACAGCAACGCCTTCATCTGCGGCCAGTGGTGCAACTACACCTCCACCGGTCATGAAGCAGGTGCCTTCACTGCCGGTCTCATCCCGCCGCTGAACGGTTTTCCGATGGCTGCCACGCAGGGCAGCGAGCTGTCCACCTACGAAGGCTGGGGCGGTTCGGCGAACATCAACTGGACTATCAACGACAAGGTGAACGTTACCTCCATCAGCGCTTATCGCAAGTGGGAGTCGTCGTTCAGCATCGACAACGACCTCTCGCCGGCGCGTGTGGGCTTCGGCAACAACACCCTGAACCACTGGTTCAAGAGCGAAGAACTGCGCATGAACGCGCAGCTCATGGACAACCTGTCGTTGACGGTGGGCGGTTACTACTCTGACGAGCAGACCACCTACTACACGCTGCAGGACATCCGTTACGTCGCCGCCGCCATCCCGGGCGTTGGCTTGCTGCCCATCTTCCCGCTGCAGTTCATCGGCAACGACCCGGTCCGCACGAAGTCGAAGGCTGGTTTCGCCACCGCTATCTTCAATGTGTCTGACGCGATGACCGTCACCGCCGGCCTGCGTTACACAGAAGACTCGAAGGCCTACACTTACTACCGCTACAACCTCGACGGCCGCACCATCAACCCCTTCCTGGACGGCGTCGGCGCTGCCAACGGTATTGGGTACAGTGGCCCGAACGGCACCGCCCTCAGCGGCCGCACGGCGCTGTTCAGCGGCGACCGTATCGACTACCGCGCTTCGGTGGACTATCGCTTCTCGCCCGAAGTGCTGGCCTACGGCACCGTGTCCACCGGCTACAAGGCTGGCGGCGTCGGTCCCCGCCCGTTCAACGCCGCTCAGGCGCGTGGCTTCGGTCCTGAAGAAGTCACCTCGTACGAGTTGGGCCTGAAGACGGACCTCATGGACCGCAAGCTGCGCATCAACGCGGCCGTGTTCTACAACGACTTCAAGAACGCCCAGCTGACGCTGCTGTCCTGCCCGCAATTCGGTGGCCCCGGCCCCTGCGCTCTGCCGCAGAACGCCGGCGATGCCAAGCTGAAGGGGGTGGAACTCGAAGTGCTCGCCATGCCGACCGAAGGTCTGCAGTTCGACGCTTCCTTGTCCCACCTCTCCTGGGATTGGAAGTGCGTGAACCCGGCCGTGGTGGGTGGTGCTTCGGGCCCCTGCTCCAGCGATCCGACCTTCGTCAACCGACTGGCTCCGCAGCCGCGCGGCTTGATGAAGCTGAAGTGGAACGCTGGCGTGCAGTACGAGTTCCCGGTAGGCAACGGTGGTTCCGTCACGGCGCGTCTGGACACGAGCTTCCAGGACAAGTTGGTCGGTGGCGATCTCGTCGCCAGCGCTGGTACGCCTTCGGCGCTGTACGGTCAGGTCGACAGCTACAACCTGACCAACGCCCGTGTCACCTGGCGCAATGCCGAGCGTGACCTCGAAGCGGCCTTCGAAGTGACGAACCTGGCAGACAAGTACTACTTCGTCTCCAAGTTCGACCTGACGGGTGCTGGCGCTGGCGCCATTGCTGGTCAGCCGGGCCGTCCGCGCGAGTGGGCCGTGACGCTGAAGAAGAAGTTCTGACCGAACTCACCCGTTCAGGGTGAACTCGAGGGGGCGTCAGCGTGGCTGGCGCCCCCTTTTTCATGGGTGAAGACCGGCGAATTTCTGTAACCGGCGTTATCGTCTAGACTGGTCGCCTCATTCGTATCGGTCCCCGCCATGACGCGCAAGAACGCCACCCAGACCGCCGCCGACCGTGAACGCTGGTTGCAGGCGCTGTCCGCCAAGGACGAAGCCAGCCACCGCAGCCGCTCGCTGCTGCTTTACCGCTTGCTGAAGCTGTCCAACCTCATCGAAACGCCCTTCTTCTCCGGCGATTCGGTGCGCTATCAGATCAGCATGAACGAACTGCGCGTGCTGATGACGCTGGCGCCCATGGGCGAGGCGGCGAGCCACGAGATTGGCGAAGTGGCCGGCGTGCACCCCATGAACGTCAGCCGCGCTGTAGGCGCGCTACGCCGCAGCGGCCGCTTGACCGAACGCGCGGACCCGCAAAACGGCCGGCGCAAGCTGCTGACACTGACAGCGGAAGGCCGCAAGCTCTACAAGACGCTGTTACCGCACGTGCAGGAGGTGTCCGCGCAGCTGTTTGGCGGCATGACACCGGAAGAGATGGCGACGCTCAGCCGACTGCTGGCCGGCATGACCGAACGCTTGCAACAACCAGCCGTCAGCCCGCCCGCGGCGGACTGAAAAGCGCGCCGGCCCCGGGAACCCCGGGACCCGGCATGCCAGCTTTATTACTTCGCCTTCGTGGCAGCCGCTTCGGCGATGGACTCGTGGGCGCGACGCACGATATACGTCCGCACCAGTTCCAAGTCCGCTTCGGTCACTTCACCAGTGAAGTTCGGCATGCCCTTGGCCTGCAGCGCACCACCCAAGGCCACCGGCTTCAGCCCGCCCGGCGCATTGATGTAAGCGCTGTAGCGCAAATCCGGCAAGGTGCCGGTGCTCACTGCCGAGTCGCCGTGGCAAACGTTGCAGTAGGTATGGAAGATGGCCTTGCCAGCCACCACGGCCTGTTCGTCCTTGGTGTCGGCGGGCGGGTTGAAGTCACGCGGCGGCGGCAGCACGGTCTTCGGCATTTCCGCTTTGCCGCCAATCTTGAACGCCAACAGGCGCGGCACGTTGGTGGCAGGATGCGCATCGAGCGCTAGTTCACCGGCGGCCAGACCGAACGCACCGCCCCAGCCGGTTTCAATGGCGATGTACTGCTCGCCCTTCACTTCATAGCTGACCGGCGGCGCGAGGATGCCGGTGCCGGTAGACGCGGACCAGACCTTCGCACCCGTGTCGGCGCGGAAAGCGCTGAAGTTGCCCATGCCATCGCCCTGGAATACCAGGTTGCCGGCGGTGGCCAGCGTGCCGCCGTTCCAAGGGTACGGGTACTCGACGCGCCACATTTCCTTCTTGGCCACCGGGTCCCAAGCCTTGAGATAGCCCTTCATGGCGCCCTTCACTGCCGCCTTGATGGCAGGCACCTGCGGCAGGCTGCCGGCATTGAAGTCCACGCCCGTGTTCCAACCGAGCTTGTGCTCCTTGAAGTTGGCATCGGGAATGTACGGGAAGCCAACGTCCATGACCGGGATATACACGAGGCCGGTAGTGGGGTTGAAGGACATGGGCTGCCAGCTATGCGCCCCGCCGGGGCCGGGCAGGCTCATGAACGGCTTGCCAGTCTCGCTCCAGCGGGCTTCCGGGTGTTCGATGGGGCGGCCCGTCTTCATGTCGAAGCCGGTCGTCCAGGTTTGCGCCGCGTATGGCGTAGCCGAGAGCAATTCGCCGGTGGCGCGGTCCAACACGTAGAAATAGCCGTTCTTCGGCGCCTGCATCAGCACCTTGCGTGGCTTCCCGTCGATGGGCAGGTCCGCGAGCATGATGTGCTGGCTAGCGGTGTAGTCCCAGCTATCGCCCGGCGTGGTCTGGTAGTGCCACACGTATTCGCCGGTCTCCGCCTTCAGCGCCACGATGGACGAGAGGTAGAGGTTGTCGCCACCGCCCGGGCTGCGAATCTTGCGCGCCCACGGCGAACCATTGCCTACGCCGATGTAAACGAGGTCGAGCTCCGGGTCATAAACGATGGCGTCCCATACGGTGCCGCCACCACCCAACTTCCACCATTCACCTGTCCAGGTCTTGGCCGCCGCCTGCAGGGCCGGGCTTTCGGGGCCGTCCGCCGGGTTCGCCGGTACGGTGTAGAAGCGCCATAGTTGCTTGCCGGTAGCGGCGTCGTAAGCGGTGACATAGCCACGCACCCCCAGCTCGGCGCCGCCGTTACCGATGAGCACCTTGCCCTTCGCCACGCGCGGCGCACCAGTGATCGTGTAGCGGCTGCCTTCCGGCGTGGTGCGCACGCTCCACACTTCTTTGCCCGTGGCAGCATCCACCGCCACCAATCGGCCATCGAGCGTACCGACGTAAAGCTTGCCTTCCCAGGCCGCAGCGCCGCGGTTCACGGCATCGCAGCAGGCGTTCACGCCCGACTGTCCCGGCACCTTCGGGTCATAGGCCCACAGCTGCTTGCCGCTGGCCGCATCGAATGCAAACAGTTTGCTCCACGCGGTGGTCACATACATCACACCGTCGATGATGAGCGGTGTCGCTTCTTGCGCGCGGTGCGCAGCGTCCAGGTCCACGCTCCACGCCAAGCCCAGTTGGCCGATGTTCGCGTCGTTCACCTGCTTCAGCGGTGAAAACCGCTGTTCGCTGTAAGTGCGGCCGTAGCTCATCCAATTGGCGGTGTCCGCTTCCGCCGCGGTCAGGCGAGCGGCATCGACAGCGGCGGGCTTCACCGCTTCTTCGGCCGGCTTGCAGGCAGCAAGGAAGCTGGCGAGGGCCAGGGCGAGAACCAGAGCAGGCTTGTGCTGGGACATGGCAGAACCTCGAGAAGGAGAAACAGGGCGTACCACGCAGCGGCAATACACCTCCGGCAAGGGTGACACTGTCGCGCTTGCAACCCCGGCACGGCTCCACCCTTGATGAAGCCCGACTCGACTGCAAGCGAATGCCGCGCCTTTGCTGCAGCGCCACCCGCTCCGGGCAACGCTGCAGCCGACGGATTACATTTTGTAGTCCGTTTGGTTAGTAGCGTAGTCGATGTACCAATCGATGGCGGTGGCATCTGCCATCGCGCTGCGGTTCACCGCCTTCTCCACTGCATAGCCGGCCAGAATGCGGCGCACCGGTACTTCCAGCTTCTTGCCCGTGATGGTGTACGGAATGGCGGGCACCGGGAAGATGCGGTCGGGCACATGGCGCGGCGAGTATTCAGTACGCAACACGGCCTTGATGCGGTCTTCCAGCCCCTTGTCCAGTACGCTGCCAGCGCGCACTTTCACGAACAGCGGCATGAAGAAGTGCCCGCCCGGCAGGTCAAGGTTCACCACCAGCGAATCTTCCACTTCAGGCAACAAAGCCAGCGAGCGGTAGATTTCCGCCGTGCCAATGCGAATGCCATGGCGGTTCAGCGTAGCGTCCGAGCGGCCCAGCACGAAACAGCCACGGCGGGCATTCAGGCGGAAGAAGTCTCCCTGACGCCAGATGCCGGGGTAGTCACTGAAGTACGACTCGGTATAGCGCACGTGGCCCGCATCATTCCAGAAGCCCATGGGCATGGACGGCATGGGCGTGGTGATAACCATCTCGCCCACTTCGTCCACCACCGGCTTGCCGTCGGCATCGAAGGCGAGCAGGTTCACGCCCAAATGCGGCGCCTGGATTTCGCCGGCATACACCGGCTGCGTGGGTACGCCACCGCAGAAGCCACTGCAGATATCCGTGCCGCCACTGCCCGACTGCACCCAGAGGTCGGACTTCACGTGGTTGTAGAACCACACCATGCATTCGGGGGTTACCGGGGAACCGGCAAGCATCACCGTCTTCAAGTGGCTCAAGTCGAAGCGGTCCTTGGGCACGATGCCCTGCTTCTCGAGAATCTGCTGGTAGGTGGGGCTGGCACCGAAGAGGTCGATCTTGAAGTCCTGCACCACCTTCCACAACTGGTCCGGACCGGGCCACGCCGGGTTGCCGTCGTACAGCACGGGCACCACGCCCGACAGCAAACTGGTGACGAGGAAGTTCCACATCATCCAGCCAGTGGTGGTGTAGAAGAACAGGCGTTCGCCCACCTTCAAGTCCATGTGCAGTTGCACCAGCTTCTGCTGTTCCAGCGTAATGCCTACATGCGTGTGCACGATGGGCTTCGGCAGACCAGTCGTACCGGAAGAGAAGAGAATCCACAGCGGCGACTGCGCCGGCACCTGCTGGTACACGAACGCGGCCTCGCCGGGGTCGGCGGTGGCGAGCAGGTCGTCCCACAGCAGGCCACCCGGCACCAACGGCGTGCGGTTGGCGAGGTCTAGATACGGCAGCAATACCACCTTCTGCAGCGTGGGCAGATTGGCGGCGATGTGCGCCATCTCGTCACGCCGGTCGAACGGCTTGCCACCGTACTGGTAGCCATCCACGCACAGCATCACCTTCGGGGCCAGCTGCGAGTAGCGGTCCAGCACACCACGCGAGCCGAAGTCCGGCCCGCAACCGGACCAAATAGCACCGATGCTGGTGGTAGCGAGCATGGAGATGACGGCATGCGGCGTGTTGGGCAAGCAGCCCACCACGCGGTCTCCCGGTTCAACGCCAAGGTTGCGCAGGGCCGTGGCCAAACGCCGCACTTGCGAACTCAGGTCGTCCCAGGACATCTCGACGGCAGCATCACGCTCGTTGAAGTGGATGAGCGCCGTCTGGCCGGGAACGGCCTTGGACATGACGTTCTCGGCATAGTTGAGCACCGCACCCGGGAACCATTCGGCTCCCGGCATGGTGCGCTTGCCAAGCACGGCCGTGGGCTGTGCACTCACCTTCGGGTTGAAGTATTCCCATAGCGCTCCCCACAGCGCGTCGACGTCCGCCACGGACCACTCGTACATCGCCTGGTAGTCGGCGAAATCGAGCCCGCGGGTTTCCTTCAACCACTGCGAGAACTTCGTGAGATTGCTGGCCGCCGTACGCGCGGGCGACGGGGTCCAGAGTAGTTCGCCTTCCATCACCATGGTCTTTGTCTCCGAATGGACCGCCGGCTCAGCCGGCCAGGCCCAGTGCTTCGATAGCGTTGTGCTTCAAGATGAGGTCATGAACTTCAGGCTTGAAGTTCGCTTCCTTGAAGTCCTTGATCCAACGGTCCGGCGGAATGAGCGGGCAGTCCGAGCCGAACAGAATCTTCTTCTTCAGCTGGGTATTGGCGTACTGCACCAACTGCGGCGGGAAGTACTTCGGCGACCAACCCGAAAGATCGATATAGACATTCTGCTTGTGCAAGCAAACCGACAGCGCCTCGTCCTGCCATGGCCAGGATGGGTGGGCGATGATGATCTTCATGTCCGGAAAGTCCACCGCTACGTCGTCGACATGGATGGGGTTTGAATACTTCAGGCGCATGCCGCCGCCGCCACGCATACCAGTGCCAATGCCCGAATGGCCGCTGTGGAAAATAGCCGGTAGCTTGTGCTCGGCGATCACTTCGTACAGCTTGTAGGCCATGCGATCGTTCGGGAAGAAGCCCTGGCAAGTGGGGTGAAACTTGAAGCCACGCACGCCATCGGCAATCAGGCGACGCGCTTCACGCGCACCGAACTTCCCCTTGTGCGGGTCGATGCTAGCGAAGGCCACCATCATGTCGCTGTTGGCATGGGCTGCTTCCAGAATTTCTTCATTGGGAATGCGGCGGCTGCCAATTTCGTGTTCCGAGTCCACGGTGAACATCACCAACCCGATCTTGCGCTCACGGTAATAAGCGATGGTCTCGGGAATGGTAGGGCGCTTGCCGGCCTTGAAATACTTGCTGGCAGCGTCTTCGTATTCCTGCCACACGTCGTCGGTGGGCTGACGGCAAGACACCTCAGCATGGGTGTGGACGTCAATGGCAATCAGGTCATCGGTCTTCATGCGCGTTCTCCTTCCCACTGAGCCAAGGTCTTGCCTTCTTTCACGAGCTTTTCCAGCAGGGCAGCAGGCTGCCAGTGCATAGGGCCGAACAAGTCACGGTATTTCACCATGCCGTCATACAAGGTTTTCAGGCCGATGGTGTCGGCGTAGAACAGCGGGCCCCCGCGGTAACGCGGGAAGCCGTAGCCGGCGGCCCACACCACGTCGACGTCGCTGGCGCGCACCGCGACGCCTTCCTCGAGAATGCGGAAAGCTTCGTTGATGAGCGGATACAGGCAACGCTCCAGCACTTCTGCTTCGGTGTGCTCGCGCGGTGCCACGCCAACGGCTGCGGCCTTGGCACGAATCAGCTCCAGCGCCACCGGGTCGTCGTAGCGGGTACGGTCGCCCTTCTCGTAGCGGTAATAACCCTTGCCGTTCTTCTGACCAAGGCGGCCAGCATCGTAAAGAGCGATGTCTGCCTGGTAATAGCTCGGGTCGGGCGGGTACTGGTCGGCATTGGAGCGATGCACGTTCACGCCCACATCCACGCCCGCCATGTCGAACACCGCGAGGATGCCCATGGCCATGCCCCACTTCTCGAGCGCCGAGTCCACCTGGCGCGGGGTGGCGCCTTCCAACACCATACGCTGCGCTTCACGGGCGTAGCCTTCCATCATGCGGTTGCCGATGAAGCCGTAGCAGACGCGCGCCAAAACCGGCGTCTTGCGCAAGGGCTTGGCCAAGTCCATGGCAGTGCGAATGCACTCCGCGCTGGTGGACTTGGTGCGGATGACTTCGAGCAGCGGCATGACATTCGCCGGCGAGAAGAAGTGCATGCCGATGACGTCCTGCGGACGGGACACAGCCGTGGCAAGCTCGTCGATGTCGAGCGTCGAGGTATTGGTGGCCAGCACAGCGCCCGGCTTCGCCACCGCGTCGAGCTTCGCGAACACAGCCTTCTTCAGGTCCATGCGCTCCACGGCAGCTTCGATGATGACGTCGGCGTTGCCGAGGTCCGCGTAGTCGAGGCTGCCCGTAATGAGCGCCATGCGCTTCGCCTTATCTTCAGCCGCGAGGCGGCCGCGCTTCACCATCGACTCGTAGTTGGCATCCACCACGCCAAGGCCACGCTGCAGCGCTTCCGCGTTGATGTCCACGATGGTGACGGGCAAGCCCGCGTTGGCGAAGCACATGGCAATACCGCCACCCATGGTGCCGGAACCCACGATGCCGCCCTGCAACACCTTCTGCGACTTCACCTCGGCAGGCAGGCCCGGAATCTTTCGGGTTTCGCGCTCGGCGAAGAACACATGCACCAGCGCACGAGACTCGACTGATTCCTTGCGCAGGTTCACCTGCTCGGTCTCAAACACCAGCCCCTCGGCCAGCGGCAGGCGGGCCGAAGCGGCCACCACGTCGATGGCAGCGAGCGCCGCAGCACGATTCGGGTACAGCTTGCGGGCGGTGGCGCGGTGCTTTTCCAACACGGCTTCGTCCACCGGGGCAACGGTGAGGTCGCCGGTGCGGCGCACGCCCTTGCCGGCGGCGATGGCTTCATTGAGCCAAGCCAGCGCACCGGTACGCAGGTCACCGGTGATGACGGCGTCGACAAAGCCCAGTTCCACCGCCGCGGCGGCGTCCACAGGCTTGGCGGAGACGATCATCTCGAGTGCCTTGTCGATGCCAATGAGACGCGGCATACGCTGCGTGCCGCCGGCGCCGGGGAATATACCCAGCGTGACTTCTGGGAGACCGAAGCGCGTGCCTGGTGCGGCAAGGCGGTAATGGCAGGCCAGCGATATTTCCACGCCGCCGCCGAACACCGTGCCATGCATGGCCGCGGCGATGGGCAGGCCGATGTTCTCGAAGCGGAAGAACAGTTCGCGGTAGGCCTCTTCCTGCGGCGGGCCAGAGAACTCGCTGATGTCGGCACCCGACACGAACGTGTTGCCGGCGCAGACCAGCAGCGCACCACGCACGCCTGCTGTGGCGGCGATTTGGTCGAACACGGTGTGCAAATCGCCGCGGAGCGCGATGCTAATGTTGTTTACGGGGGGGTTGTCGATCGTGATGACGGCGATGCCGTCCACGAACTCGACGCTGGCAAGAGGCTTGCTCATCGGTTGGCTCCGGAATTGAAAATGGTCATTCGGTGTTCGCTATGCGGGAAAGCAGTTCCAGCAGGGTTTGGCGTCCGCCTGGGCCCAAACGCCGGGCCAAACGGCTTTCATGTTCACGCTGCAGGTCGACCGCGCGCTGCAGCAGGCGCTTGCCGGCGGCAGTGAGCAGCAGGGAATTCGAGCGACGGTCGGACGCCGAAGAGGTGCGCTTGGCGAGGCCACGCGCCTCGAGGTCGTCGATGACGGCCACGAAGTTCGGTCGCTGGATGCCGAGCAACTGGCACACATCGGACTGGGTAACACCTGGGTTATGGTCGATGGCCGTCAGGACGGCGAACTGCCCCGGGCGCAATTGCAGTTCCGACAGCGTCTCACCGAAATCGGCGAAGACCGCGAGCTGCGCACGACGCAACAAGTAGCCAAGGTCATCCCCCAGCAGGCCGAGTTCCGCAGGCGCCGGTACACCGGCCGCGGGCTTGGGGGCAGGAGAGCGTTCTGCAGACATGCGGCCTCACAAGACGGGGAACGGGCAAGGAACTGCACAGTGGAACGGCCTAGCCCCTCCATTTTATCGAATAATGATGATACTTCATAATCAATTTTGCACCAGCCCCCTTCTCGATTGGCAGGCCGTCCGCCGGCCGTCCACGGGGCAACCTCCGCTTGCGTCGCCGCCCGCGAACCAAAACTCGACCTGCAGGGAAGTTCCCGCTGCAGTGCTAGCGGCTACCATCAGGCAATAGCCACCTGCAGTGTGGCCGCGAGGGGGAACCAACCATGCAGACGCCGCCAACCGCCCAGACCGCCGCTACCGAAACGGCCAACACCGGCTCGCTGCCCTGGCCCAGTTCGTTCCAAGCGTGGTTTTCGGTCGCCGTCATCGGCCTCACCGTCATGACGCTCTTCGGAAACGCGGCGATGATTGGCCTGCTGATGCAGTCCATCAAGCTGGATCTGCAACTGACCGACACTCAAGTGAGCTTGGTCGTGGGCTTTGCGGCTTCCGCCTTTACCGCCTTTGCCAGCCTGCCGGTGTCGCGCTTGGTGGACACCACCAGCCGCCGACTCATTATCGGCGTCGGCATGTTGCTGGTGGGCTGCGGCAGTTTTGTCACCGGTCTGGTCACTACCTTCGGTGGGTTGTTCCTTGCGCGCATGGCTGCTGGCCTCGGTGGCGCCGGCCATGGCCCCGCTTGCTATTCCTTGCTGGCGGACAACTTCCCACCGGCGAAGCTGCCGAAGGCCATCGCCTTCATGAACTTCGGTTTTACTACAGGTAGTGCTTTGGCCACGCTGTTGGGTGCGGCGCTCATCGCGGCCCTGTCCTCGGCACCGGTAGTGGACGTGCCGCTGCTGGGCGTCATGAAGCCGTGGCAGTTCGTCTTCATCCTGTTGGCGCTACCCGATCTGGTCCTTGGCGTGCTCGCCCTGACGGCCATGAAGGAGCCCGTGCGTCGCGGCGTCGCCGCCGGCGCCGTCGCTCAGGCAGCGCCCCCGTTGCGCGAAGTGGTGAACTTCCTGTGGACGCGACGCGCCGCTTTCGGACCCATGTTCCTCGGCCTCGCCATCAACTGCGTGGCCATGGGGGCTGCGGCGTGGGCAGCCCCGTTCTACCAGCGCACCTATGGCTGGAGCCCGGTGCAATACGGGTTCTATTCCGGTTTGGTCATGTTGCTCATCGCGCCGTTTGCGCTGGCCTTTGGTGGCTGGCTGGCCGAACGCTGGGCCAAGGCCGGCCGCGATGACGCGAACATGCGCGTGGTGGTGCTTGCCGCACTCTTGCACGCACCCTTCGCCATGGTTTACGCACTGATGCCTTCGCCCCAGCTCGCCTTGGCTTGCAGCAGCGCCAGCGCCGTGCTCACGCTCATCGGTGCCGGTCCGCAGAACGCGGCCTTGCAGGTCATTCTGCCCAACGCCATGCGCGGGCAGGTCACCGCGTTGTACCTGTTCTTGTTCACCATGATTGGCTTTGGCCTGTCACCCACGGTCATCGCGCTCATCACGGACTACGTGTTCCACGATGAGATGAAGTTGCGCTACTCCATTGCCATGCTGCAGTTCGTGCTGGCACCGGCGGCGTTGTATGTCTTTTGGCG
>Ga0114970_10002478_pt1 | contig 13760 bp, 12 predicted proteins | sample M_140205_XF_Meta_FD_87030 | JGI IMG/M metagenome (GOLD analysis project Ga0114970, IMG submission 87030) | Freshwater microbial communities from Lake Montjoie, Canada to study carbon cycling - M_140205_XF_MetaG | ecosystem: Environmental > Aquatic > Freshwater > Lake | place: Lake Montjoie... | reverse complement strand
TTTTGGGTGGAGTCACCCGAAATTTATTCGAACTCTTTTCTAATGGATTTGCAAAATTTGAGTTCACTTAACAATCTAATTGTAAATGGAAAATAATTTTTCCTTGATATTTATGTTTGCAAAATTGCCACATTAATCCAGTAATGGTATCTGTTACTGTTCCATTACCATTTAATGTGAAGTATGGAGAGTAAATTGTATAATCATTATCTTCGCCAAAAGTAGATGTGTAACTCGTCGTTTGACCAGTATCAGGTAGTCGCAGCATAGTTTTTGAAACACTTTGAGCAAAGAAATTAGTTGCAATGATTAATAATAAAACTAAGACTATATTTTTTTTCATATTACTCAATAATTAATTTTTCGGTAATCTGATAATCATTCAACAAAATTTTCACAATATATAATCCCTTTGAAAAGGCATTTACATTAATATTTCCATCATAGGTTTTAGTTTCATATATCTTTTCCCCATTACTATTAAATATACTTAAGTATTTTATATCACTTAATTTAATTGTTTCATCTATATCTAATTTTAATTGATTACTTGCAGGATTAGGATATAAGCCAATACGCTTATTGATATTACTGTTTTCTCTAATTGATGTAGTAGCATTAACTGTATACCTTACAATTACTTCATTATCTAATATAACGTTGCTACTCCAAATAAATTGAGCATCATTTGTAACATCATCAAAAATATTAGTAAAATTTGTATAGGCAGGTTTATTACTCACGCCAATAGTAGTATTTGAATATATAGTTGCAGATGGCCATGAAGCATCATTAAAAGAAGCACTCGCCCAGTTTACAGGCCTGCTCCAATGCAATCCATAATAAGCAGTACCATTATTTGAATCGGCTGTACTACAATTGGTAGTTAAGCGATGTGTTCCACTTTCTGTTGGGCAGGATAAATCTGTGATAGGTGATGTGTAAAATGTTTGTGCTTTCCAATTACTACCAGTAGTTGCAATGATGTTATTAGTTGCATCTTTAAAAACAGCTACCATGCCACCATCGCCAGGGTGATAGGTAAAGCCATTATTGTTTTCAGATCCTAATCCTAAGTTTTCTTCCCAATCAACTAAAAGCATTGCAATTGTAAATGGCTTGTTAACTTTAAAGCGAACTATATTTGAATTAAATTGAGTAAAGGGCACATTATCTTTTCCAACAGCTATACCATTAATGTACATTTCAAAATAATTATCTGCAAAAATATAAGCCGTTATAACTTCTCCATTAGCATCTATGGTTACAATGTCTGTTCCTGTAAGTGCTGCTAATGCAGCCGATGACGAAGCATAATTAGCCCCCGTACAAACATTATGTAAATTAGAAGCAAAAGGAAAATTTGTATTAGTATAGTTTACAACCGCTGGTAAAATCCATACCGAATTATCAGTGGCTGTTTTCGTTCCTATCCCTGCAATTCGACCACCTGTACAAGTATATAAATTACTTGTTATGGTAGTTGCAACGCCTTGCGTTATACTGCCTGTACCTGTATACTGCGAATAACAAAAAAATGGAATTAACAGCGTTATTAATGAACAACTATTTTTAATTAACATCGTTGAAGTTTTATATTATTGAATAACTATTTTTTTCACTTACTGTGTTTTATCTAACAGTACTTTAATAATGTAAGTTCCCTTAGATAACTGTTTTATATCTATGTTTTGTTTGTAGCCTTCTGCTTTATAAACAACTTCACCTTTTAAAGAATATATAGCTATCTCTTTTATGTCAGTTTCCTTAATCGTTTTTGATAAATTAAAATTTAAAATATCAGATGTAGGATTTGGATAAACAGTTATACTATTTTGATCTATAAAATTTTCAGTTATTGACGTTGGAACCAAACATTGTGCAGGACCTGTATAATTATTGGTTGTAGTACCTGCTGGAGTTACATAGCTATATGTATAAATTGTGCCAAGCCAGCTATAATTTGTAGCATAGCCAGCAGTGCCGTTTAATGTATATGCAACATTATAGCCATTATTAGTTCCATTTGGTAAACAAGATGTAATTAACGCACCAGTTAAAGGCCCCCAGTTTTCAGTTCTTACAGGATTGCCTTGTGGCTGTGGTATAATTTGATTAGAAGCGTCTTCTGTTACTACTCCCACCATACTGCCAATCATATAAGGTGCCGCTACGGAACCGTGAGTATGAATAATACCGTCGCTTCGCAGTTGAACTGTAAATAGATCACAAATTTCGGTTGCTATAATTTCTATTTTTTTAGGCAGTATTTTAGTATTCAATAGTCTATTTTTTTTATGGAACATTACGAACTCTTTAAGTAGATTTTGTTGTAATATAAAAAATGAACATGATTTTATTTAGTTTCTAAAAGCAATTTTACAACCTATTGATTTTGTTTTATTTATTTCAATTGCCTTATTATTTAAAAGCGCATCAACTGCATTTGCTACATAATGGTTTTGAACTTTACTTGCTTCCATTCCATTATCGTCAATTGCGCCATCATATTTAATAATCCATTTTCCATTCTCTTTCCAAATCACAAAAGCATGTGGTGTTTTTTGCGCTTTAAAATCTTTAGCAACAAGTTGATTTCCGTCAAATAAGTAAGGAAAATTAAAGTTTTCCTTACTAGATTTTTCTCTCATTTTTGTAAATGTATCATCTTCGTAACTCACAGTATCAGTAGAACTGATAGCTATTAATGGAACATTAAGTGCTTTATATTTAATATTTAATTCATTAAAACGTGGCGGGTACAATTTTGCGAACGGACAATGATTACATGTAAATATAATTATGAATCCTTTGGCGTTTGGATAATTTTTTAGAGATATAAATTGACCATCTGTATTTTGCAAACTAAAATCGGATATAACTTTTTCATCATTAATAATCGTATATCCAAATACCATTACTAATAATATTGCAGCTATAATCAATGTACTTACTTTATGAAATATAAAAATCATCTTAATTAGTTTAGATAATATGTAATAATCTACTCTTTAATAAATTTTTTAGTGGTAATGATTTTTGTTAAATCATCTGTGAGTTGAATAAAGTACATGCCAGAATTTAAAGTACTAATATCTAAGCCGTTTTCTAAAATAGGGCGAGGTAACATAAATAATGTTTTACCCGCTGCATTTATAATTCTGATATAGTAGGCTTTTGCTGTTGGATCAATAAAATTCACAAATAATTTGTCATTAGCAGGGTTTGGATATAACGAAAAATCTTTAGCTTCTTTATTTTTTTCTTCGACTCCAGTAGTAGTCATTGTACCTATTACCTTAAATGAACCCATCATCCCTTCATCTTCGTGAGTTAATGCGTGGCAGTGATACATATATGGCCATGATGCATCTGAATAATCCTCGAACTTTGTTACAAATGTTACGCTACCACCAATAGGAATATAGGCCATATCTTTCCAGCCTTGCTCATAGCTTCTAACGGTTGATCCAATATTACCACCGCTTCTTGAAATAATATGAAATGGAACATCATGTAAATGAAATGTATGACCAAAAATATTATTATTTACAATTGTCCATTTTTCAATGGCGTTTAATGCAACAGTTTGATTAGTTACGGCTAAACTAAAATATGAATTATCAATTGAAAAAGTTGTGCCTCCATTTCCTCCAGTAACTGTTAAGGTTCTTGAATTAGTGGCTTGTGCGGCTGTCCAATAAGTATTATTAACTAGTGCTGAAGGAATTGCAGTAATTGGACTAGCTGTTGTTGCCGTAACATTTATTTTTAAAACATTAAAATCTTGATTATTTAAATAACCTCCGTTTAATGGGCCATTATTACCTGTTGGAACAGATCCGCCATTAGGACCTTCGAGCCCTGGCCAACCAAAAGAGTTTTGTCCAGGTGTTAAAGCCGTAATTTCGGTAGTTGAATTATAGGCTTTTAAAAAAATTGATGAGCCAACTACGTTTGAAGATAAATCAACTAAAATTTCAACACGTTCACCTGTATGTAATGCTAAACGTGTTACTGCAACTGGCGCATTTAGTAATCCGTCATCGTTACCAATTACATAAAACGTACGGCCATCACTAAATCCTAAATTATAACCGCGTTGTATTTCACCATTTAAAATTCGTAAACGTACCACTTGTTTAGGTAAACTTACTTGTGGACTTAATACACCATTTACCATTATATAATCACCATAATTATCAATAATATTATCTGCCATTTGATTACTAGAGCTCAAAAAACGACGACTGGTAAGTGCTAATGGAATATCATCAATACCATACGTTCGTGGCAATGCTAGTGCTCTTTCTGTTGCGTCTCTGATAATAATAAAACCACCTAATCCACTTGTAACATGAGCTTGAGTCATCTCATGTAAATGTGGGTGATACCACAATGTGGCTGCTTGATTTTTTACTGTCCAATAAGGCGACCAAATAGTGCCAGGAGGAATAATTTGATGCGGGCCACCATCCATAATAGGTGGTAAGTGCATGCCATGCCAATGTATTGTTGTAGAATCGTTTAATGTATTGGTTACATTCATTTGTACTGCCGCACCATTTTGCATGATAAGCGTTGGTCCCCAAAAGTTGGTGTGATTAATAGCGCCAGTAATAGTTTGATTACCTGATTTAAATTGTGCAAACGTATCTTTTAATGCTAAATTAAATGTTGTACCTGATATGGTATCTGGAATCCAAATGTTATTGTACGTTTGCGCATTTAGCTTGTTATCTGCTAAGCTTAGCGTTAAGATGGTTAGAATAACTAATGTTTTATTTTTGATTGTTGCTATCATAATAATTGGTTTTATATTTATTTTTTATTTTGATTAAAAGGTTTAAAGTAATCTCGTATTTCTTTTACTAAATCTTCAAATTTTTCGAGTTGCTTAGCGCTACAAATTGCTTTCATTGATTTAGCTTGTTCAAAACGTAGCATTTCCATTTTATATTCATTATCTGCCACGTTTCTGGCTAATTGTTTTATTTTATATTCATTAGTGTTTTTATTAAACATTATGTCATTCATTGAATCCATTTCGGCAAGTTTCCAAATTTTCGTTTTGTTGGCATCGTGTCCAATAGCACAATGTGAACAATTTGAAATACCTTTTTTCTCGGCTACTGCTGTCTGAATTGCACAAGTAGATTTTTTTGTCGCTTCGTCAAAAACTCTAACTTCTAATAATTTTGTGTCGGTTGAACCACCCAAAATAAATTCAAAAATCCCTTTTCTGTTTTTTACATAAGGGTCAGCATCATGTGCATAGATGCAACTAAAAATGATGCTTGCGAAAAAGAGTGTAAAAATCTTTTTCATGTATGTATTTAATTATTTTGTTAATACCATTTTACCAGATGTTTCTTTAAAAGAACTTCCAGATAATTTATAGATGTATGTACCATTTGGTAAATCAATGCCTCCAGAGTTTTTACCGTCCCACATAATTTGGTATTCTCCTTCAGTCATTTGATTATTGTTGATGAGTGCTCGTACTAATCTTCCATTCGTGTCGTATACCATTAATGCAATTTCATCAGTTTTATTCAATGTAAATTTTATCTTGGTTTCATTGGTAAATGGATTTGGATATACAACCTCATTTGCATAATTAGCATTCCAAATCATTGGCGAACCAGTAGCTAATGAATCATAACAATTCAATGCACCGATAAAATAAGTTGCAACAATATCACCATTATGACGTGTTGCTGTTTCTTGTGCAGGTGTATATGCTTTTACATATTCAACTTTGGTTCCGTTGCCATTTACCGTAACACGCAGGTGGCCAGTATTTCCTAAAATCAAACCTTGCAAATAGCCATAAGGTGCTGCCGAATTAGGATAATTGAAATTTGGTAAACTAGGTTGTGGCGTCTCTTGATATATCATGCAATTCAACTCTTGTTTTCCAAAGAAATGGTCATGACCATGAAAGAAAATATTTACATGATTTTCTTCTAACAATTCTCTAATGGGTTTGTACCAGCCGACTCTATTTGTAGCCCATCCTGCACTGCCATCCAAATTGCTACCACCCCATTCGTATTTATATGCATACTCAACGCCACCACGCCCTTCTCTGTCGCCACCAACAATTTGATGAGAGAAAACATATTTGAATTTTGCATTGCTACTTTCTAAAGTGCTTTTCAACCAATCATACTGCGTCTTGCCAAGTGTCCAATACCAACCATGCAACGAATCTGGTTTTGGTTTAGTGTACCAATATGGGTCAATTACAATAAACTGAGCATCTCCCCAAGTCCAAGCATAATATGAACCACGTTGCCCTATAAATGGAACATTGCTGGTATCACCCGAATAAAATGCATCGGGATATGCCATCGGGAAATATTTCTTGCGTTCAATAGCATCCCAAACTGCAATGTTATTTGCAGTATTGTTATTATACCAACCGCATTCTCCTTCATGATTTCCCATTACATTAAACAATGGCATAGAATGACAAACCGTTTCATACTTGCCTCTTAACAATTTACATCTGTATGGAATGGTGTCATGCGGAATAACATTTGATGCATTTTTCAATTTGTCTGTCATTAAAAAATCACCTAAATCAATCATAAAATCAGGATGGTCGTTCAATTGGTTTTGCAAACATCTTTTATATAAGGCAGTATCGCTTGATGCATCCATGTGTGGGTCAGCTTGCACAATATATACGAACGTATCTCCTACATTTCTTTGAGTATGAAATGTATATTCTGGTCTTGCTATATAATTAGTTGCACCATGATGTCTGCAATTTAACCTATAATAGTATTGGGTGTTTGGCTGCAATCCATTGATAATAACTTCCGCTGTAGCACTGTCGTTAAAAGGAATCCAAGTTGTTTGTGAGGTGTAATTTCCGCTTATTGTTCCAAACTCCGCGCGCAAGTCAACAGAATCAGAAAATATAGTTTGTATCACAACACTATTGTTGGTGGGCCTTCCTAACACTTCGGTATGTATTATGTTTTGGGCAATTGCAAAACATGAAAGTGCAGACAAAATCACTGAAAAAAATATTCTCTTCATTACTCGTTGTTTTATGTTTTAGTTGTGATTGATAATTATTTTTTTAGTCTCTAGTGCTGTTCCTGCATTAATTTGAATTTGATACACACCATTAGGAACATCAGCAATATCAATACTCTTAGATGTAGACTGTAAAATGAGTTTGCCTGTTACATCATACATTTTCACAAGTAAATTATTCACTTCATTTCCCATTAGGATATGTAAAATATCGTTGCTAGGGTTTGGATAAAAATTAATTGTAGTTGTCTTTTCCGTTTTGTTCTCTACTGATGTTACACAGTTATTTCCTACATAATAAGAAAACGCAATTTCGCCATTTTGATGCAATCCAGAAAGTGTATCGGCAGGAAGATAAGCCCTTACAAAATCTACTTGTACACAAAGAGGTGAAACAGTAACTCGAATATGACCTGTGCCCACAATTGTGTCTGATTCATAGGCTGAAGCATTTGCCAACATGCCAATTTCATAAGTAGAATCAGCTGGCATTGGAACTTCTTGATAGGTTACATTATTCAATACTTCATGCGCAAATAAATGGTCGTGTCCTTGGAAGAAAATATTTACATTGTTGTCTACAAATAGTTGATGAATTGGTTTTGCCCAGCCTGGACGATTTGCAGGAAAGCCATAGTTTGTACCATTGGCACCATCATAACCACCCCACTCAAATCCTTTTGCAGTTTTAACACCTCCTCTACCTTGTCCTCGAGTGTGATGCGCAAAAACAAATTTATGCGTTGCTGTGCTATTTTCTAGGGTATTTTTCAACCAAGTATATTGCGGTAGACCCAATGTCCAATTCCAGTTTGTTGGCTTTGCAGCAAGAGTGGTGTAACATTCATCACGGTATACATCCAACACAACAAAAAGAGCATCGCCCCATGTCCATGCATAGTAGTTTTCAGGGTTACCAATTCCGTAAGGCTCCACATCTGTATTACCACTATAAAAATTATTGGGGTAAGGATTTGGATAGTAATATTTTCTCCATTCTGTGCCAAAAACACACAGATTATTTGGAGGATTTTGACTGTAATAAAAATCATTTTCACCTTCGTGATTTCCTAAGCAAACATAGAATGGAACTGAATGAGCAATGTTACCTAGGAATGGTCTGTAATCTAAATGTAATTGTTTAACTGAATCAGTTGTGATGGTTGTGGCAGTATGGTCATCGCCGAAAATATCACCTAAAGACAGCATGAAATCAGGATTATCGTTCAACTCATTTTGAAGGGTGATTTCATACATACTTTTAACTCCTTTTTTATCGTAAAGGTGCTCATCAGATTCTACCGTAAAAGTAAAAGTATTTCCGGGCGCACGTTGTGTATGGAATTTATATTCGGGAGTGGTTGAATAAACACTTGCTGAACTTAGTTTGTATTTTAATTGATAGTAATACTGAGTATTAGCATTTAAATTGATAAAATCAATTTCATCTGGCGTATTTGCCGTGTTGTTATAAACACTTGTAGTATTAGTATATACTCCTGAAGTGGTTCCGTAAACAAAATAAAAATTCACATTTTGATTAAACAACACACTTGCTGTTATCGAATTATTGGTGGGTCTTCCCAGAACAATCGATTTGGTTTGGGCATTCAATACGTTAATTAATTGAACGGCAATAAAAAAAGCAAGTATTAATTTTTTATTTAATACATGAAAAATAGTTGAAATACTGGGTCTCATAATAATTGATTTACACAAACAAATTTACAAGAAATAAAGTACATAGCTTTTTAGTTTTCAGTAAACGTCTCTATTTATTCAGTAAACAGTCGCATCAATTAATTTGTATTAAAATAAATTGCTTCAAACTGGTGAGTTTTTATCTTTTCATTACATTTGACTTACCTTTTTTATGAATGAAAACAAACACATAAAACGTTTTTCAAAAAAAATCGCTTATTCTATTTTAGCGATTGTAATTGTTAGTTGTGTTATTATTCTGTCGCCAAACAACAAAGGTACTGATTGGTTGCGAGTACTAAGTGAGTTACTCCGACTTGTTCCTTTTTTTTTATTGCTTATCATCAATCATGTTTTATTATTTCGTTTGCTTCAACAAAAAGAATACATTAAGTATTTCAGTGCATGCATTCCATTGATTGCATTTGTTGGTTTTTTAAGCTCATTGCATTTGATTTCTCTAAAAGCATTAGTTATTAATTTGCCACCAAACTTACTTCCAAAAATGGATGCCATGTGGTTTCTTAATAAAACCTTTAACTACTCAATTGTTGCTATTTTAATTTTAGGATTTGATAATGCAATTAACATGTATTTCAAATGGATTGAAGAATTAGAGCGAAATAACAATTTGGAAAGTGAAAATTTGAAAAATGAATTATCAGTTTTGAGAAACCAAACAAGTCCACACTTTTTAATGAATACTCTTAATAACATACACGCATTAATTGATTACGACAAAGAGTTAGCTAAAGGCACCGTTATTAAACTTTCTAAGTTATTGCGGGTTATACTCTACGAAAGCGAAACCGAGCATTATACGTTTCAAAAAGAAATTACATTTATTAGTGATTATCTCGAACTCATGAAAATTCGAGTTCACAACCAAGTAGATGTTGATTTTTCTTTCCCAAAACATTTTAATGATTTTAAATTACCTCCATTTTTATTTATCAATTTTATTGAAAATGCGTTTAAGCACGGGATTATTTTAACAGGTAAATCTTACATCAATATTAATTTCACTATTGATGGAAACTACTTGTGTTTTTCGGTAGCCAATAGCCGATCGGAATTAGGAGACGAACACATTAGCAATACTTCTATTGGCATCACAAATTCAAAACGCCGATTGACTTTATTATACAATAATTCATATCAACTCAATATTAAAGAAAGTCAACACGAGTTTGAAGTAACCTTGAAGATTCCCATATAACACCTTTAATACGGCAATAGAATGAAGTACAAATACAATTAAGATTAGTTCATGACAATACGATGCATAGCCATAGATGACGAACCTTATGCCCTAGGGCAGATGGAAGATTATATTAATAAAGCGCCTTGTTTGCAATTAGTTGGGTTATGTAAAAACTGTGTAGAAGCAGAGAAAATCATTAATGAGCAAGTTATTGATTTAATTTTCATTGACATTCATTTACCTGTTATTTCAGGAATTGATTTTGTGAGAAAACTATCTCCCAATATTCCTTTTATTTTCACCACTGCATACAGCCAGTATGCCATAGAAAGTTATAAGCTAAATGCGCTTGAATATTTATTAAAACCCGTTGCATATTCTGATTTTTTAAGAGTGACTGAAAAAGCTCAACAAGTCATTCGTACTAATAAAATGCTTGCATCCCAACAATTCACAGATGAACCCATTTTTATACAATCGGAAGGAAAGCTCATTAAATTAATTTTATCCAATATTGATTATATCGAAAGTATGAATGAGTATGTAAAATTTAATTTAAAAAATAATACGCATCTCATTTCATTTATGAGATTAAAAAACTTAGAAAACCTTTTACCTGCAAAAAAATTTATGCGAGTTCATCGTTCTTATATTATAAATTTAAATAACGTTATTGCCTTTGAAAAAAATCGCATTATCATTAATGAAAAAACAGCTATTCCAATTGGGAAACTTTATAAATCTAAATACTCCAATTTTTTGGCTCATAGAATTAATCCATCTCTTTAAAAACTTTAAATAATTCATTAAGTATTAAAGTTGAACATATCCAATATTTCATTATCATCTTTCAAAAGTAACGCAGTGATAATGCGAGATTTATAATTTGCATTTATGCAAAGTTCGAGGTTTTGTGTTAAGGCCTTGGATTATAAAATTGATCATGAACCTGCCCTTTATTTTCTGTAAAAGAAAAGCTAACAGGATTTATATTTTTTAAACTATCAATTTTTGGATTAAACTTTTTTAAAAAAGTAGAGCCGAAACAAATATTATATCCTATAAAAAAAATGAAAATAATTATTTTACTCTTTAAATTCATTTAGAAATAAATTATTTATTTAATGGTAATGTAACATTTAAAGATATACTATTTTTTTTGTTTTAATTCTAATATCTTCCAAACGATGTCATTTAGCATAACACAAAACAAAAAATCAAACTCTTTAGTGGTTAAAAAAAAGGGGTTTTTCATTGGTGTTTTTTTGTTGAAATTTAAACGTTTTTCACTTACTTGTACAATCATACAAGTGCTTGCACAATCGTACAACAAATAATTCTAAGGACCTACTTTGGCGAGGACTTACAATTGTTAAGAATTGTATTACGATTGTTAACGATCGTATATGACCATTTTGTAAAATACTGATATTTAGTAATTTGCACAAAAAACGATCGTTTTTTGCTTTACCTTATTGTTAACAATCGTTTACGATCGTTAACGATTGTTTACCTATGTTAACGGTTGTTTTTACTCTACAATTTTTGTATTATAAATATTAAATTTTTTGTTTTTTGTTACTTATGGGTATTACAAAAATGGAATCGTAAATATTTTTTTTAATTCATTTTTTGTTATTTAAGTCTATTGAAAATCTTAATAAACAATTACGAAAAAAGATTAGTTTAGCCTAGCGTAAATATGTTTTAGATTCAGAAATTACAAACCGTTATTTTTAAATAAAATAGAAAGAAAAAATATTAAATATTAATCCGAAAAAATAATTAGTTACCACAAACAAAAAATATAAATGGCAATCAATTATTATTCAAAAATTTAAATTTCTTGCTTCACCAATTATTAGATTTATAAAATCTTATAAATTCAATATTAAAAGTTATAAAAAAAATTAAATAAAAGTAAAAAAACTCAAAAAGTTTAATGAGTGTTTAATGAATGCTAAAAACAATAGCAAAAAAAACAGCACAGAGTTTAACTGACGGTTGAATTTTATGGTTAGTTTTATTTTTTTTAAAACTCAATTTGTTTTCAAGCCTTGTATCGCAAATACTTGTTCTGCAACAATTTCTAAGCGCACAGATGTTTTTTTAATGTATTTACGAAATTCAATTTCCGTTTGATGCCCGCTTATACTCATAATTGCTGCGATAGAAACACCTTCATTATAAAAATTTGTACAAAAACTTCTTCTGCCAGCATGGCTACTCATTAATTCATATTTAGGAATATCTCTAATAATAGTTTCGTGACCTCTAATTTCTCTAATACGCTCTAACCCTCTTAATCCAGCCTTATGCGAAACAATCTTAAGTACTTCGTTAAATTCTTTTGCGGAAAGTTTTGGAAGGTTGAAATCATATTTCTCAAGTATTTTTTGAGCAATTGGATGAATTGCAAACTCAATTTTATGATCGGTTTTTTTTGCCCTTCCAGTATAAACAATAAACTCCTTACCGGTAATGTTTTTTTTAGTAAAAAAGTGTGCCTCAAGTTTGTTTAAATCACTATACCGCATTCCTAAAAAGCAATTTAAGATGTACTTATCCCTGACAAGCATTTCTGTTTTTTTTGTTAACTGCTCATCAAACAGAATTTGAATTTCATTAAAATCTGTATAAATAGTATCCACATCCCTTTTTTCTGATTTAATGCCATGCCATGTAAATGGTAAAACAAATCCAGATTCTATTGAAGTTGTAACAATTTGTTTAAGTGTTTTAATTTGTTTATCAATATAATTAATTTTATAATTTTTTTCTACTTTGTTTCCTTTATAGCAAACGGTAAATTTTGCAGTGTACATATATTCACGAAACCGTTCAATAAACTTTAGATTTATATCCTCAAAACTTATTTTTTTATCTGCCTTAAGGTTTGTTTTAGATTTTTCTGAGCTACTTAGTTTCTGCCATTCAGATAAATGACTTTTCGAAATAAGATTAAATGCAATAAGAACATGTTTTTTAACTTGGTTCAACCTTTGCAAGTTACGTTTTTTATCCATTTTCCTTTCAAGATAAAAATCCATAAAACTGGTAAAATCATTTATAGCATCCTCCCTTTTTTCTATATTATCTTTTTTGAAAGCTTTATCTAGTTGAAGCTGAATTGAATCTTTTGTTAGCCTAATTTTATCAGCCTGAAATGTCTCTATTATTCGATTTGTTTCATTTTTCCAGTTATCAAGATATTTATTGATAATATCATAATTTTCTTCACCAGATAGAACTACTTGTTTGCTAGTAGACCAATTTTTTGTGTGGATTGTTTTACCTGTATATAATTTAAAAGGAATACCATTTTTCATAAATTCTGTCATCAAAGAAGATTTTATCGCATTTGGTCTTTTTAACTTAAGTTTGTATAACATAATAAGCAGTTTTTTATTATACAAATTTATATCAAACATAAATACACAAGTATAAAAGTTATCCTATACTGGGGCGAACCTAGGGGTGAAATAATTTAATAAACGGGAAATAAACGAGAAATAAATATTTGAATAAAAATGGCTGTAACCCTTGCCAATCATTAAATAAGAAGTAAATATAAAATAATAATTAAACTCTAAAAAAAGTCCCTCAGTCTCCGCAAATAAAATCTAATTATCAATACCTATTGATTTTTTTGTTTTAAAATTCCTAATAAAAAAAGCTTTACAGATTGTTCTGTAAAGCTTGGCTTTGGTAGCGGGAGATGGATTCGAACCAACGACCTTTGGGTTATGAGCCCAACGAGCTACCCCTGCTCTATCCCGCACTATATCTTTTAATAAATATG
>Ga0114970_10002477_pt1 | contig 13761 bp, 11 predicted proteins | sample M_140205_XF_Meta_FD_87030 | JGI IMG/M metagenome (GOLD analysis project Ga0114970, IMG submission 87030) | Freshwater microbial communities from Lake Montjoie, Canada to study carbon cycling - M_140205_XF_MetaG | ecosystem: Environmental > Aquatic > Freshwater > Lake | place: Lake Montjoie... | reverse complement strand
TCAGGGCTTGGAGTTGAACGGGACGGTTGCTGAGTGCATCTAAAAAGCGTTCAGCTTCAAAGAGCGCACCATCCCCCACAAAGCTCATCTCCCATTGCCCTTGGTGAACCAAGATCTGATCCGCCTTGAAGGCACCTTGCTTGTTGATCAAGGCAGTGGGTGGGTTTGAGTAAGGCTCAAGCCCCCCAGGAACGGATGCGCCCTGCCCCTTTGAACTTTGTGGCTTTTCAATGAATGACGCCCTCAAGGGCGTCATCACCAAATTTGGCCAACGTTTTTTCACATCAAGTGTCATGTACAACTCCAATTGTTCAGGGTTCAGTAACTCAGGAAAGCGGTAGGTCCTCTTTTGCAAGTCAATGGCAAGCGTGCTCAAACTTTCCCCTTGCGCATTGAGACCGCGGTCCAATGGAAAAGGCAAGCCAAAGGGATTTTTGTTGGTTGTGCTCATGGCATTGGCAAGCGAGCCCTTTAAAGCGCCGCTTAAAACCCACTCGACAACACACGCATGGATCTCGCAACGCAAGGCAGAGGCTCGAATGCCGTTTGAGCTGATCGGCAGAGCATGCCTGATGGCATTGAATGCGCTCCAAAGCTGTGCAGGATCTGCAAATAAGAGGTAAGCCTGTCTTTGTCTTTGTAGATCTTGCGCGGAAAATTGTGCCGCCTTTTCTTGCTCGGCTTTGGACTTTAAATCTTCCTCGTGCAAGAGCGCCGCTCTCAATGTATTTTCAAATGCCGCTCTTGCATGTTCTTTCAGACTCAATTGCTCGCCCAAATACTCAAAACTCACTATCACCAAGCCGAGCACACAAGCCACCACGCCCCAGATTTTGAAGCGAAGCTTGCGACTTTGCGCGGGACTCTTCATCAACAAAGAACCAAGGTCTTTGGAGCCAATCGTTTGCAGATGTCTCGCTTGAAGACCCGGCTTTAAAAGAGCATCCAACGCATGCTCTAGGCCTTCTTGAGTGCTTACCATGTCATACGTGGGAAACAAGGCCCTGTATTTCTCCTTGTAAGACAGCGCTTGCTTTTCATCCAAGACCCGATCAAGTCCCACCAAGGGATGTCCATTTTGCAAGACACAAAACCAGACCCAATCCGAGCCTAAAGAGCATGTGACAATGCAATTGGGCTTTAAAAGCCCCAAAACCAAGGCGGCTGGATAGACACGGCCCTCAAGCACATCCTCGTGAAGCCCAAGCCAAATGCTCTCGCTCTCTTTGCTCACGACATGGCAGTCTTGAGAGTGAATTTTTTTGATCTTGCTCAGATCCTCTTTGTCAAAAAGCATTCTCCAATCCAGACCGATCAACAACGACCACGCTCCACTTTGAATCAACAAGTTCGTCTCCCGAAGTGATTAATTTCAACAGCCGTCTGCGGCTTTATCGTGCACGCCGTGACATCCATTGCGGTTGTTTGTCTTCAAGAGAAGGGGCTTTGTCACCGCGAGCGTCTTCCTTACTCAGATTTGAATGGCTGGGTGAGCCCAACAAGAAACCCAGACTGGACATGGGGGGCAATGGGGCTTTGGGCAGTGCACTGGACGTCATCAAGTTTGAGTTCCATTTGCCAAGGCTTGCGTCCAATTCGCTTGAAGAGACTTGCGTGAATTCCAAACGCATCAATTTTTTAGCCATGCCCGACTCCTCGATCTGAACCCAAACCGACTTGTCTTCAATGCTAGCAAGAGTGAGCCTTTTATTGATTCGCTCGCCCGGCTTAAAGACAAAGCTTGTCCCATTTGGCATCATCAAACGCGCAAAAGAGTCGGGTCCTCGCGAACCAATGGATACAACGCTTGGCAAGACCTCTCCTGCGACTTGTCCCAAAGCTCTCAATGCGGCATTTAAATCGGCTTGCTTCTTCAAGAGCTCAATTTGCGCCTCCATCACAGCCTTTTGATCCTCCACATTGCCCAAAGTTGCATGACAAAAAATCGGATTCAAGCTGAGTTCAAGCACGCATGCAAGCAGATATTTATTTTTCATGTGAAGACCCGCCTGAGTTGACTTGTAAAACAATCACCATCATTTGCCTAGATTGGCCATTGGATTTGGAAAATCCCCCCCACGTCATGGCTGAATCAACCCCCGTCCTTTGTTCGTCATAGCCAAACAGCACAATCGCTTGTCCATCATTGACAAAGGCTTGTTGCTGCAACGACTGAGAAGCGATATTGGGAGTTTGAATCCCTTGAGCGTTGGGTGTGAGCGGTGAGGCCAAGGAGGAGATCTGCATTTGATAGGACAGTAAAATTCTGTTGTCCCCCAAAATCAGGGGTAAAAAATTTGCTGTAAAACCCACCACCTTGCTTGCCGTGTTCTGGGTGGTGATCAAGCCCACATTGGCCGAGTTCGTGGTGGAGCTGGAAGCGACATAACTGATTTCATTGGCGACTTGTATGGGGGAGGGTTGTCCATTGATGGCCAAGACTTGGCCCTGCCTTTGCAAAGCCACCTTGCCCCACTGGGCCAGGGCTTGGGCCACGACACTCGAGCCACTCCAATTGGAAGTACCCAAGGGTGGCGTCAAGGTCAAAATCCCTGGCGTATCAACCCCCGCACGAAGGGGACTTGGCGTGCTCAAACTCGCACCCCATTGTCCCAATTTGGAATAGAGCATGTTCAAACCAAATCCCAAAGAATTTTGCTCGTCCAGGGCCACACTGAATATCTTCACGTCAATCATGACATTGTGTGCAAAGCGTTCATTGATCGAGGCGATGTACCTCTCAACGCGCGAGAGTCCCTCTGGTCTGGCGGTGACGGTGATCATGCCAAGCTCTGGATTGGCAATTGCACTGGAACCCGAGGGCGAGCTTGGATTGTTTTGTAAAAGCCCATTGGCCGTGTTTAAATTGGAGTTGGATGCGGTATTTAAATGGCTGCCATTGAGTCCTTGCCCCATATGGCCTTCGTTTAAGATGGCCCTGACCCCATCCATGATGGAGTTCCAAGGGTTGATGCTCAAGACTTGGGAGACCGATACATTGCCAGCCCCTGAGCTGCTTGGTGCGTTGGGCGAAACGGATGAACCTAGGCCTGATGCGTTGCTTGATCCAGAAACACCGCTCAGTGAAATACCCGCACTCACCGATTTAATTCCGGCGGGCAAAGACACCGAGAAGGTTCGTGTTTCATAGCGATAAAATTCAATGCTTTGATTCAATGCATTGAATCTCCAAGATGCACTGGCCTTTGAGGCCAAGTCGTCCAAGAGCATTTTCACACTGCCTTGGTGTTCAAAATTCAAACTAAAATTGCTCCAATCCGATGCAGCCGTGGAAGCCGCCCCACTCGGTAGTGGCAAGCCCATACCCATAGGAACGGATTGAATGGCTCTGGGCGAGAACGAAGACAAAGACGTCTTTGAGCTGATTTCATTCGTTCGAATGGGAATGGCAATGAGTCCAGAGAGGTCTTCTAGCACTTGCAGAAAAGTTTCATTTCCCCTGGTGACAAAACCGATGCTCTGCATCAATGCATCTGGCAAAGAGCGACTTCTCAAATAGACCATTTCCCCTGCCACACGCGGTTTTTCAGACCGAATCAAGGAAGCCCTTTGTGCCGTTTGCTCATTGCCACTCATCAGCTCTTGGGCGCGAGCGCCAAAGACGTTGAGCTTTCTTTCTTGCTCCATCAAAGCGCATCCTTGCATATAAAACAAGATCGCAAGGCCCATGCCCCAAAAACATGCACGTACCACGCAACTAATCATTGACCACCTCGGTGGATAAAACCTCCATCACCTTGTTTCCCGCACTCAATCTCAGTTGAATGGGTTTGCCCTCTAATCGCAACAAACTCACCAACTCCACGACCGCACGCTCGGCGTTGAGGTAAGCAGTCAGATCAATGTCGGCAATGGCTTTCCAAGAGACACTTGGATACCATATAAAAGTCCACCCCTCAGACTGGGCAAGATCACGCAAAAAAACGTGCACCAATCCGCCCTTGGGAATCTTTGTCAACGTGGGGGGCTTTGAAAGCAACGCGTTTGGATTCGAGACTTTTTCCCCTTCTTGCTGCAAAGACTTCTCAACACTTGGCCCGACGTTTAGCACCCCTTCATCACGAAGAGCAGGCATTTGCTTGGAATCGTTTTGTGCTGAAAACTCTTTGATGCTTGGTTCAACTTGGACCTGGAAGTTTGAAGGCTTGATAGGGCCTGACCTGGCGCTCTCAGTTGAAGGCTTCATTGGCACTGTAGGCATTTCTTTCACGGGTTCTTTCAAGACCTCTTTGGGCACTTCTTTGGGCACTTCTTTCGCTAGGTCCTTCATTGGAGGTTTGGATGGATAGCGATTTTGATGTCTTTGGCCTGATTCAAGCCTTGACTGCACATCGATCAAAGCGCCCTGAATACTCAATGAAGACGGTCCGCTGTCTTGTCCACCTTGATTAAAACCTCTCGGTGCAGGACAGCGCGTTGTGACTTGAGACGGCTGAGCGCCAAGGCTGATCAAGACCGCTTTGACATATCGCGCACGGTCCTCACACAAAAGCTCCAAATAGGAGCCGTCCTCTCCAATGACGACCAAAATCGAGTCGACCCTGGCATACTTAGATATCATTCGTTTGAGCTTTGCCAAGCTCACGGCATTGAGTTGCGACTTCATGGCAAGGAATTCAAGAGCCATGTCTTCAAAGAGATCGTCCAAAACTTGAGAGTGGATTTGAGCATGCATAGAAAAGACCAGCAGACCATAAAGTAGCCCTCTAAGCAAAGAGCCCTGTATCTTTTGTGCGTGAAGGTGGCACTTTACCCTTTTAAGTAGGAGGGCAAGATTCAAGCGCATGCAGCAACACCTTGTGCGTGAAAGACCAAGTCTTGACGCACCTCCACATTGATGAGCGAGCCTCTTGCAACCGTGATGGTGGGTGCTGTTTCACGTCCCTTTTGCAAAATTTCTCGGGTCGTTTGAACCATGATTTGCCCTGTTGCACTGCTCGAAGCAAATGCACCTTGGGGCACCACTTGACTTTTCGTGACCTGGTCTGACAAGGCTCCAATGGCCAAAGAGGCGCCATAGATCTTTAAAAAGTGATTGTCCACCTCACCCCCTATGCCGGCTTGGCCCAAGCCATCAGAGCCCTCGAAACCAGTCAAATTAAAGGATTGACCATTGAGTAAAATCAATCGAGTAAAAGCGAACAACAATCGAGATTGACCCGTTCGAACATCATTGCTGTAGCGACCTATGAGTTTGGCCCCTTTGCAAATCAAGGGGGTTTTAAGGGTGATGGAGTCGTACACGGTTTGACTCACTTGGGCCGTGATGGTCCCTGGCAAATCAGATACGATGTCACGTGTGAGCACCGCTGGAATGATGGTCCCCTCAAGAACCGAGTAAACGCTCTCGAGTCGATTGGGCTTCAAACTCGAGCGCGCAGATGGATTGCTTCTCGCATCCTTTAAAAAATCAAGGTCTTGTGCGCGCGCAGAAACAGGCGTCACTTTATCGGAGTTGCTCCCCATCGCAGACCCTAACGCATCAAAGAAATTGCTCCCATCGGTTGAGGGAGCTGCCAGATTGGGCGATCGAACAGCTTCCTTACTTTGAACCCAAGATGCATTTCGATCAAGATCGCGCAGCGTGTTTGCGATCGTTTGAAGTTGATTGTTTGGCGAGTTAATGCCCCTGCTCACAATAGATGGGCTTGCACTTGAAAGGCCACCCCCTAAGCGTTCGGTGTCAACGCCACTGCGTAGCTTCTGATTGGTTTTGAGATCATCAAAGTCAGCCACCACCATTTTTGAATTCATCACCTCGCTTTCTTGAGCCGCCCATACGGAGTTGTTCGTATCGAGAGGTTTTTTTTGAGCAAGTCCTGATTGATTCAAACTACTGAGAACGCCTAAAGGCGGCAAGCCTTGAGGCAAATCTTGAGGCAGACCTTGCATCAAAGAAAGTTCCCTGGGTGCCAGTGCTTGCATTTTTGAATCCACGCCAGCTCTCGCATTGAAGGCCACACTCGCTGCTCGCGACCCCTCTGGCGCAAGAACACTTGCCGAGCTCTCACCCTTGATAGAGTTAAGAGCATTGCGCATCACGCCATAGGAGTCGCCCAAGCCTTGCATTGCAGCACTGGAATTGACGCCAGGCAATGAAGGTCCCACAGTGCCTTCAAACCTCATCGGTATGGGCATCTCAGAGGGCAGGCCACTGGCTTTAAAAGCGTCTTCAATCATTTGATGGTTTTGATCCACACGAGAGCGCTCTAGGGGAGTCAATGTGGAGACCGAGACCCGAGCGAACTCATCGGCTGCTTTTAGTGGCTCTTGCTGAGAGGAAAAGATCAGTCCCAACACCACTGAAAATAAGACCACGGCCGCAACAATTTTCATCATGTGCTTGGACGGCACGCCTGTTGGTTTTGGGATGGTGTTGGTCAACAACTCGGGATGGGTCATGGCTTGAATCTGTCCCAAAAGTTCATCGGACTTTTTATCGTCTTTGCGACCTTGACCTCGGTGTCGGCTAGCTTTAAAACAAACCCCGCATGCAGACCTTGAACCACGATGTGTTGTTGGCTCAAGGTGTAATTCACGAGTTGTGAAACTCCCTTTTCTTGGGCAAAAAGAGCGGGTAGAGTTTGCATGCCAAGGGGCATCTTCAAATAAGTTCTCTGCCCATCATCAAAGACCACCAGAGGGCGAAAAGGTGCCTCGCCCTCCACGCTGTAACTGGTGTTGAGATGCTCTATGTTGATCAGGGTCGTTGGAAGCATTTGAATGGCGTCCTTTGGAATCAAGCCCACTCGCGCGCTCTCCTCATTGCTTGAGGCGGGTTTGCCAAACTCGCGCGATTTCAAAGCAAGCGTGTCTTTTTGAGCAAACTCCTCTTGCTCAGTCTCCAAGGGATACATCCAACGAACCCTTTGATACCACTTTCCCACGCTCTCCTTGGTTGAGCGAAGCGTCAATGGATAGCTGCGCTCACTTGTCACCAAGGTCAAACTGGTCACGAGCCCCTCGTATTTGGGCCGAACCATCACATAGTTGCGACTCAGACTGACCACCACAGAAAAATTGACCGTGTCTCCAGCCACAGCGGTGACGACAGATTCGTTGGGAGCCATTTGAATCAACGTCACCGATTTGGGACGAGTTAAGATCAAGTAGCTTTGATCTGGATCGAACTCAAAACTCACCAAGCGCGGATCTGGTGCGTTCGATGTCTGGGGGTCCTGAGCATGGACAGCCTGGAGGCAAGCACTCAGAGCGCAAAAAATACAAATCATCCAAGTTAAGAGTTGCTTCATTGGATATTGTCTTGAAGACGCTCAAAATGCGTGATGACAAAACCCAAGGGGTTGTCTTGTAGACTTTTCTCACTCATGGAGGGCTCAATCACATAGTGAATCGTCAAGCGCCACTTTGTCAAAATGGGTGCACCTGAGGAAATTCGTTCACTGGTTTGAGCAAACACAAACACAATGTTTTTTTGAGACGCATCGGCACTGTTGATTTCTGTGGTTCGAATCAGTCCAGGTGTCTTGGCCATGCGTTCAAAGGGACGCTCCAAACTCAAATACTCTTTAAGCTCACTTGCGGCCTTGCCAACCACTCTTGAAGCGGCACGCTCCAAATCCCGCCGTGTCAAAAACGGATCTATGGACATGAGATTTCGAACAAAGTTGCGTGCCTCTGCGGCAATCAATTTGTTCTCCACTTTGAACTCATCGATTTGTACCGGCTTGGCCACAACTTGGCCCGAATCGTTGTCCACCTTCACCATGTAAGGAATGGTTTTGACCAACGGCGTCATCCAGGCCAAAGCAATCACCAAGACCAAAATCAAAAAGAATTCAATAAAAGAGATCAAAAACCAGCGGCTGGCCTGAACCCGGGCTTCAACGATCAATTCGCTGAAAACACGCGGCTGGCGCGGACCCATCGAAGCAGTTCGACGTTGCGCTTGGGGCATTGACTTGGGGGTGACTTCTTTGTCCTTGAACATTCACCCATCATGACCGACACATTCAAGAAAAAAAATTAAAAAAACAATGGATTTGTAGTTTTTTTTAGAAGACTTGAAAATTTATTTTAAAAAGAGCATAAAAAAACCACCCTCTCTTTCAAGACGGTGGCCATGTGACAAGCCTTCTTAGCCAGCAATGAATTTAAGCCATTGCCAATTGAGCCGTTTGATTGGTCTCGCGAGACAAGCCAAGGGCCGCATTGACTCTTGGCATCACTTCATGGGCCATCAACTCCATCGAGCGTCTGCCAAGCTTGGGGTCGACCAAGTCCATGCCAGCGTAAACGATCTCACCAAAGTCGCCCGCTTGCTCTTTGAGCGCCAAGATTTGATCCACCACCTCATTGACAGTGCCTTTGATCACCAAATCGTCAAGCAATCGGTCCAAGGTCACCAAGCTGTCATCTTCCTTGTCGTGCTTTTTAAAGATCACATGTCGGTTGGACATCTTCATTTTGGTAAGCATTTGACGGTAGTAGTATCGGTAGGGACTGTTGGCATCGTCTGCACCATAGGCTTTTGCAGCAGAGGAGTCGTCGCTTACAAAAATGGTCCTGGCCACACGCCACTCATGGGACTGCGCCACAGACCCAACTTTTGCTTTGCCCTCCTGGTAGTGGCTCCAATGACTTGGCAGCCAATGGGACAAAAGGAAATTGGCCGACATGGGATGAAAATCTCTTTGTCCCATGGCGATCACGCCTTTGGAGAAAGGAGCGACCACGGTTCCAACAATCTCTGGGTGGGGACTTTGGTAGGGCTTCATCAAAATGCCACGCCCAATTTCAGCAACCATGGTGCTTTGGGTAGAGACCTTAAAGCGGTTGTTTTCAAAATCAATGTTGTAGGGCGGCTCACGCTCCCAAATGGCCAATATCACATCAATGGCTTCAGCAAACATCTTGGTTCGGTCTTGATCCAAAATTCCCAAGGCTTCTGCATCTGAGGACAAGGCGCCTGGACTGATGCCAAAAATAAACCGTCCCTTGGCCAAATGATCAAACATGGCGGCTTGCGAAGCAATCAATGTCGGATGAGAATGCGACAAATTGGAGGTGCCTGAGCCCAAGATGATGTTTTGGGTCTCGGCGATCAAGGTTGCCAAAAAGATCAGGCTGTTGGTGACATTTTCGGCTTTGTCGGTCAAGTGCTCGCCAACAAAGGCATCGTAAAAACCCAATTGGTCGGCATAAATAATGGTTTGCCTGTCTTCTTGGAGGGTCTGCGTTAGATTCCTATCCAAGGGGTGAAGAGGCATGGTGAAATAACCAAGACGCATAACATTTGACCTTCAAAAAAAAGTGGGACATCATCCAAGCCCTGCTCAAAATCATTTTGAATGGTTCTGTGCATAGACTTCAAAGAATATTCTACGATATAAAGCGTATCAGGAAAAACCCTTTAACGCTTAGACCACCGCTTGTGACACATTAGTCAAAGCTAGAAACTCTAGGCTCTAGGGAGTCAAGTAAGCTGTGACTTGTCCTTTGAAGCTCAGGCTTTTAAATCGTTTTAAAAAAACCCTCACCATCGCTGTCATGTCTCTTCAAACGTTTGCATCCTTTGGATCTTTGATCAACCTCAGGCCTGCCCGCTTGATTCGGTTGGGCTCATACTTGATTGCGCTTACACCTTGCTTGGGAGTGCTCAATTGCTCTTGGGCTCAAAACTACCCCACACGACCAATCCGAGTCATTGTGCCTTATGCGGCCGGAGGCTACTCCGACCAAATCAGCCGCATATTGGCAGAAAATATGGGTAAAACTTTGGGGCAGCCCTTGATCTTAGAGGCCAAAGCTGGCGGGGGGGGTCGAATTGGCGCCGAGGCCATCACCAAGCTTCCTCCTGACGGACACGACTTGCTCATGACCACCAACGGCACCCACACCTATATGGCGGTCACCGAAAAAAATCTGTCCTATGATCCGATCAAAGACTTTACACCCATCTCTTTGATTGGGACTTATGGGCTCTTGATGGTTGTCAACCCAAGTGTGCCTGGTAAAACCCTGCCCGACTTCATTGAGCATGTCAAAAAGAATCCTGGCAAACTCAATTACGCGACCTCTGGCGTGGGCAGTGGATTGCATTTTGCAGGCGAGTTGTTTAAATCGATGGCCAATGTCGACATGGTCCATATTCCTTACAAGGGCTCTGGCCCAGGCATGCAAGACGTGATTGCCGGCACCTGCCAGGTGATCTTTGATGGGGGAGCCAAGCCCTTTGTCGACGCTGGCAAAGTCAGACTCATCGGCACCACCAGTGCCAAACGCGATCCCCGCTATCCACAAATGCCCACCCTTGCCGAAGCGGGACTGCCCGGTTATGACTTGACCTATTGGATTGGCCTCTTTGGCCCCAAGGGTTTACCTAAAGACATTCAAATGAAACTCAATGCGGCCGTTAAAATTGCAGTCGCTGATCCACAAGTTCAGGCCAAGCTCAACAACATGGGTTTGAATTTGATTGGCAGTTCGCCCGAAGAACTCGTGGCCGACATCCGACAAGAAACCGAAAAACTCAGAGCCATTGCTGCCACCATTCCAGGCGGGGTTCAGTAAGCCGTGTTTAACGCCACTCTAAGCATGGCGGGCGTCAAGAAGTGAGCCCAGCACCAAGGGGCTTGAGCACTGCCATGGGTTGCAACTTGAACGCGTTTGAATCCTTGGCGGCAAGAACATTCTTTTATTCTTTTATTTTTTATTCCACAGGGAGTTTTTAGTGCCTATCATCAAAATCAGAGACGTCAATATCAATTACAAAGTCGTGGGAAATAAAGGACCTTGGCTGACATTGATCACCGGTGGGCGTCGAGGCTTCACAGAGTTCAATGCATTTGCGCAAAAAATTGCAGACAAAGGGTTTCAAGTTCTTTTGCACGATAGAAGAAACACGGGCGCCTCCGATGTCCTGATCGCGGGCAAAGATGGAGAAGAGGAAATTTGGGCAGATGATCTGTCCTTGCTGCTGCAATCCTTGAATGCCTCGCCCGCGTACATTGGCGGCACCTCTTCAGGAGCCAGGTTGTCGATGCTCGTTTACAACCGCCACCCTCAGATTGTGAAGGGTTTGGTCTTGATGCGAATCACGGGTGGCGCCTTTGCAGCGGGTCGCTTGCCCAACACCTACTATGGTCAATTCATCAAGGCCGCACAAGCGGGTGGCATGGCTGCGGTTTGCGCAACAGAACAATACCAAGAGAGAATCACAGCCAACCCAGACAACTTAAAGCGCCTGATGGCCATGGACCCCAAAGATTACATTGCCACCATGGAGCATTGGTTAAGCATATTCAAATCCGGCCCCATTGCACCTGTACTTGGCATGCCTGAAGAGCAATTGCGAGCCATCAAGGTGCCAACGCTGGTCATCCCCGGCAACGACAAAACGCACGACTCTTCGGGCGGCATTGCCACTGCTGGGTTGATTCCTGGAAGCATCCTTTTTAAGTTGCCCATCGATGACCAAGATGTGGATGTGTTGCCGTTTTCTGCATGGGCAGACCACGAAGCTGCAATGGCCACGCGAATCAGCGACTTCATTCAAGCCATTGAGGCCCATCGCTAAAGCAGACAACACCTCGAAAGCCAAGCGAAGACATCCAACTTATCACACAAAGGGAGACCCTAACGATGAACAAGACGCATCCATTTGAGGCCAAGACGCTTGCGATTGGTTTTTTTCTTGGGCTGATCATGGGCAGCCAGTCGCTTCAAGTGCAAGCTCAGAGCTACCCCAACAAGCCCATCAAAGTCATCATTCCAGCAGGCCCAGGTGACAGTTGTGACACCTTGGTGCGCATACTTGGGCCCAAGGTCTCTGAGAAACTGGGCCAACCCATTGTGATTGATAACCGTCCGGGCTCCTCTGGGCAGCTGGGTTTGAGTTTGATCAAGCAGTCTCCTGCTGATGGCTACACCATCGGGTGCGGTCAAGGGGGCAACATGGTCATCGTGCCTTTGGCCTATCAAAAGGTCATGTACGACACCAAAAAAGACTTTGTACCCATTGCCTTGTTGGCCTCGAATTTTTTAGCCTTGGTCGTGAGTCCCACCTTTCCAGCCAAGACGACAGAGGAGTTCATTGCCTACGCGAAAAAAAATCCTGGCAAAGTCACCTTTGGCACCAATGGTGAAGGGGCCTTCCTTCACATGGCCACCGAACAATTCAGCTTGCAGTCGGCCATCAAATACTTGCATGTTCCATTCAAGAGCATGCCAGAGGTGTTCAATGGCATGTTCAGCGGACAAGTCGATGCCACAATGTCCTCTTACATCGCCTCACAGCCCTTGACCGATGCGGGCAAACTCAAACTCATTGCCATCGCTCGCTCGCAACGCTTGAGCGATCACCCCAATGTACCCACCGTTTCGGAGACCGTACCGGGTTATACCTCTGGGGGATGGTTTGGGATGATCGCACCAGCGGGCACGCCCACTGAGGCGATCACTTTATTGAACAAAGAATTCAACACCGCCATGGCGCAAACCGATGTGATCGAGCGCATGAAAAAACTAGGGCTAGATACACATACAGAGCCACCTCAATTCTTTGCAGATACCATCAACAGTGACTTTGCGCGTTGGGGTAAATTGTTAAAAGACATTGATTTCAAGAAAATGTAAGCCCCCTCCCGGCGAAATCAACACTTCAAAAAAATAAGCGCGTTCAACTCTCTTCTGCAGTAAAACCGGATGACTTGATGATGGGTCTCCACATCTCCAAATCCGCCTTGATCTGCTGAGAGAATTGTTGTGGTGTGCTCAAAGCTTGGAGCATGCCCATTTTGTCAAAGGCCTCCTTCATCGCCTCATTGCTCAAGGCTTCATTGATCCATTCAGAGGTTTTCTCAATGATGTGGGCCGGTGTATGTTTAGGGCACAAGACACCCAACCAACTCTCAATGACCAGATCCTTGTAACCCAACTCGAATAAGCTGGGCGTTTGCGGCAGAAAGCGACTACGCACTCGCGCAGTGACAGCCAAGGGACGAAGCCGCCCAGATTTGAGTTGCGGGATCACTTCTCCCACAGGATTGAAGCTGCATGCAATTTGTCCCCCCATCAAGTCTTGCAAAGCAGGTGCGCCCCCTTTATAAGGCACATGCAGCAATGGCGTTTGAGTCGCTTTGGAGAACATCAGTCCTGCAAAATGCGGAGATGCGCCCGCAGAGGTGGACGCAAATGCAGCATCTTCAGGGTTCGCTTTGCACCAGGCTAAAAACTCTGTCACGGTTTTAACCCTTTCGGGCACTTTGGGGCCCAGGCACAAGACCAAAGCCGACTTGGCGCACATCGCCACAGGGCTGAAGTCTTCAATGGGATCGTAAGACAGATTTTTAAAACTATGTGGATAAATGGTCAATGCAAAATCCACTGTGAAGAGCATGGTGAGTCCATCGGCTGCACTCGCCTTGACATGCTCAAGCGCCAAGCGACTTGCAGCACCCACCCTGGACTCGACCACCAAGCCCGAGGGGTAATGGGATTTCATTTTTTCAGCCAAAGCGCGGGCGAGCAAATCGGTTGCGCCTCCAGGAGGAAAGCCGACCACCAATTTAGCTAATTTTGAGATGGAACTGTTTTGAGCAGTCGCTTCAGGCAAGCAACTTGTACCGACTGCCAATGCACCTGCGCATTGAAGAGCATTTAAAAAATACCGACGCGTTTGCATGTCTTGTCTCCCAAGATGAGAGCTCGTGCTCAGGGACTCAAAAATCAAGATGATTAAGAGCGAACCAATGACTTTACTTACCTTCGCTTACTTAC
>Ga0114970_10002474_pt1 | contig 13771 bp, 12 predicted proteins | sample M_140205_XF_Meta_FD_87030 | JGI IMG/M metagenome (GOLD analysis project Ga0114970, IMG submission 87030) | Freshwater microbial communities from Lake Montjoie, Canada to study carbon cycling - M_140205_XF_MetaG | ecosystem: Environmental > Aquatic > Freshwater > Lake | place: Lake Montjoie... | reverse complement strand
TCCCCGTACCGAGCGGACCGCCAAGCGCCATCGACATCAGCCCTTGCAGTGTCTGATACGAGCTGCCCAGCGGATCAACGAATGGATCCATCCAGCCACCGAGTCGTGCTGATTGATACTCATTGAGCGCGATGCCGACAAGGGCGGCGAGTGCCCCCGCAACGCCGATTGCGAGGACCCAGCGCAAGGGGATGCCAGCAGAGAAGAGGATGGAGAGGCCGATCAACCCGAGTACGCCAGCAGTGCCAAGGTCTGGCTCGACAAGGACAAGGCAGACGGCGGTCGCAATCACCAGCATCAGGGGGAGGATCGTCCCGCGAACATCCGCGAGTGCGTGCCCGCGCTGGGAGAGCTGTGCTGCGAGGAAGACAACGAGTGCGAGCTTCGCCACCTCTGCCGCGTGGATGCTGACTGGCCCAAGATCGAGCGAGCGTCGAAGCCCACCATCGGTCGGAATGCCAGGAATCATGACCAACACGAGCATCGCGAGCGAGAGCATGAGGAACGGGGTTGCGAGGACGCGCCAACGACGGTAGTCGGTAGCCGAGAGGAAGAGGAGGCCTGCGCAACCGGCAACGGCGTAGAGCAGCTGGCGAGATCCTGTCGCATAGGCATCATTGGTATTGAGCAGCGAGTTGAGTGCGGAGGCCGAGAAGACCATGAGCACGCCCACGCAGGTCAGGAAGAGCGCCGTCACCGTAATCCATGCGTCAGCAGCAGGACGACGAATACGCAGAATCGAGTCGAAAGGTCGCTGCGCAGGACGAAGTGTTCGTACCGATGCAGACTGCACGGGGCGCGCACCGCTCATTGCTGGTGGGCTTGGAGCGCGGAGTACGCGACTCATGCGTGCACCTCTGATCTCATCTGTTTCACTGCGTCACGGAATGCATCACCGCGCGCGCCAAATGGGTTGTTGAACATGTCGTAGGAGGAGCCGATCGGGCTCAGGAGCACGGTCGCGAGTGCCTCGCCCCCAAACCCTGGATCGATCTTCGCCCCCACAGCTGCACGCGCCAGATTAAGGCCGCAGCGTGCAGCATCGTCGATGGTTGCAGCACGCTCAATCGTTGTCACGCCAGCACTGCGAAAGAGCTGCTCGAGCTCGTCGGCAAGTTCACCAAAGAGGACCGCCCCACTGCATCGCTCACCGACGACGGCAGTGAGTGCACGAAGATCAGCGCCCTTACTCCGCCCTCCGGCCAAGAGGATGAGTGGCTTCCTGAACGTATTGAGTGCCGCGATGACCGCGTCTGGCTGCGTTGCCTGGCCATCATTGATGAACTGGATCCCATCGATGGTGCCAACTGGTTCGAGGCGATGCGGTACGCCCTTGAAGCCCGCTACCGCCTTGCGAATTGCATCTGGTGCAATTCCAGCCACGAGTGCGGCACTGACCGCAGCGAGCACGTTGCTGATGCTGTGGTCTCCCGGCATCTGGATCTCGCCGACGGGCATGATGCGCCCGCCTGGCCCTGTCGCGGCGGCACCACCGCCGTAGCGTGCCGCACGCTGGACACCTGCGGCGATGATCCACCCATCGACGACACCGACCCCGCCAGGAAGCGGCGCGTCACGGCGATAGGTAACCGTTGCTACGCGCCCCTCGCCTGCATACGCAGCGGTGACTGGATCGTCGAGGTTGACAATGAGTGTCCCCGCCTCGTTGATCAGCGCTGCAAGCCGCTGCTTGACGCGCCGATACGACTCCACCGAACCGTGGCGATCAAGGTGGTCGGCAGTGACATTCGTATACACACCAACATCAATCGCGCCGTACATCGTTGGCAGCTGAAGCTCTGAGAGCTCAAGGACGACGCGCACACTCTCGGGCATCTCCAGCGCGCGCTCAATCAGTGGCGCACCATTGTTGCCACCAAATGCAACTGGGTGCTGTGGATCGGTGGCGAGGATCGCAGCGAGGAGTGCACTCGTCGAGGTCTTCCCTTTCGTGCCCGTCACGCCGACTCGCCAGCGATTCCCCAGGAGGCGACTCGTCCATTCTGGTTCGCTTATGAGGATCTTTCCGGGAGTTCCCGTCTCGCCGGTGAGCGCGAGTGCCGCCTTCGCGAACGCCTCAAGCGGCCCCGCAACGCTTGGCGCAACGGTTGGGAAGCCGAGCGTCACAGAGGGGCTATGGACAACAAGATCGGCCTGCGCAAACAGCTCGGCAAGCTCGGCAGTCTCACCAAATACGGCACGAATGCCGAGTGGCGAAAGCGCCGCGCCAATCGCCTGGGTCTTCTCGCTCGCCGCGCTGTCATGAATCGTGACGAGTGCACCAGCGGCATGTGCAAATCGCGCCACCGCCTCACCGGTTCGACCGGCACCAAGTACGAGGAGCTGTGCGCCAGCAAGGCTTCCCCCACGCACGGCATCGGCCTCGAGATCGAGCAGCCGGAGCGTGTGGCCCATCTCGCTACACCTGCCCGCGCGTTGCAAGGAAGATGACGACACCGATCACCCCGCCGATGGCGCCAACCACCCAGAAGCGGAAGGTAATTTGCGTCTCTGCCCAACCCATCTTTTCAAAGTGGTGATGGATCGGTGTTTGCGCAAAGATGCGTCGTCCAAACAGACGCTTGCTGATGTTCTGCACAATCACGGAGCCCGTCTCGACTACGAAGATCACGCCAATAAACGGGAGGAGAAGCACATGGCCCGTGACCAGGCCAGTCACGGCGAGGGCGGCGCCAAATCCAAGCGCACCAGCGTCTCCCATGATGATCGCAGCCGGGTGAATGTTGAACCAGAGGAAGCCGACGAGGACGCCAGCGATAAGCGAGCAGACAATTGCCACGTTGAACTGGCCTGGTGCATTGAGCAGCGCAACCACCATATAGCTCAACCATGCGAAGACCATCGTCCCGCCAGCAAGGCCATCGAGACCGTCGGTAAGGTTTACGCCGTTGCTCGTGCTGATGATCGCTGTGACCGCCAGCACGATCCACGGAACAACGCCGATGCTCACCTCGCCAACAAACGGGACGACGACGCTCGAAAAGGCAAAGTGCTGCTGGAGATAGATCGCGGAGATCACCGATACCGCAAGCTGCCAGGTGATCTTCATGCGAGGCGAGATCCCGTCGCCCGTGCGTGCGTTCAACCAATCGTCGAATGCACCGAGGAGGCCGACGCCCAACAGGGCGAGCAGGATTGCATACGTTGACGCGTCGACTGCATCGAGAAGGAGTGCGAGCGAGATGACGACTGCGACAAGGAGGAGGCCACCCATCGTGGGGGTGCCCTCTTTGACGATGTGGTGGTCGAGGCCGTAGTCACGCCGAATGCGCTTGCCGAACCCTGAATACTTCAGCAGGCGCAGATAGGCAGGCATCACAAATGCAACACACGCGAACGCAAGGACCAGCGCCTGGACAATGGCGATCATTGCGTCACCCCACCGAGCTGCTTCATGAGCGTCTCAACCAGTCGCTCGAGCCCAACGGAGCGCGAAGCCTTCACGAGGATGGTGCTGCCTGGAGCCACTCGGTCACCGAGCATCCCTGCCGCTGCCGCGAGTCCAGCCGCGTCGGCCGGGAGGCGTAAGATCTGCTCAACGCTCATGCCCCCCGCACGAGCACCCTCGGCAATCCCGTCGGCCTCACTCCCTATCACGATGAGCATCGCGAGTTCCGAGCTGGCGGCAGTGCGGCCGATCGCCTCATGCGCAGCTGCAGACCCGTCGCCGAGCTCGCCCATGGCACCCAGCACAGCGAATCGCTGCCCCGTGCACGCCGCCAGGGTGGCAAGCGCAGCGGCCATGCTTCGTGGCGCAGCGTTGTAGGTGTCGTCGATAATTCGAACTCCGCCCGCCAGTTGTGTCGTCGCTCGACCAGACGGCAGTGAGGCGCTGTGTAAACGCTCGCCCGCGATCGTCGCCGACACACCGCATGCCTGGGCAACAGCGATCGCAAGTGCAGCAGCTTGGGCAAAGTGTGCACCAAACACCGGCAACTCAAGCTGCACCTCTCCCTCCGTCGTGGCGAGGAGCACGCTTGTATGCGAGCTCCGCTCAATGAGGTGCGCGTCGCGAATGGCGACATCGGCATCTGCCGCGCGACCTGCAGTGCGAACACGTGCCGGGCCACGGCTCCCCATTGCCACCACCCGTGGATCATCTGCTGCAAGGATCGCCTGGCCGTCGGCGGGGAGGGCGGCGATAAGTTCCCCCTTGCCGCTCTCGATGGCAGCAATCCCGCCAGCCCGTTCAGCGTGCACCGCATCGACCGCCGTGACCACGCCAATGCGCGGCCGCGCGATAGCGCACAACGAGCGGATGTCACCGAGTACATACATCCCCATCTCGGCGACAAAGCGTGTGGCTTCATCGGGGAGATTCAGGAGCGCGAGCGGGAGACCGATCTCGTTGTTGGCATTCCCTGGTGTTGAGTAGCAGCCCTCCGCCACCCCGCCGAGCGCTGTCGTGATGAACTGTTTCGTTGTCGTCTTCCCCACTGAGCCAGTGACGCCAATCACCTCAAGGTCGAAGCGCGCACGCCACGCCGTAGCTGCTGCTCCAAGGGCGTGCAGTGCATTAGGGACAACCACGACCGATGCGCCTGCGCTCTTTGCTGCATCATCGAGCGCGCGGAGCGCTTCCGCGACCTCGGCGCTCTCGCTCCCGTCTGCGCGGGAGATCACCACGGCTGCAGCGCCTGCATGGAGTGCGGCCACGGCGTGAAGGCGGCCATCGGTCCGCGCGCCAGGAAGTGCAAAGAAGGCGCAACCTGGTGTATCGCCGACGAGGCGTGAGTCGATCGCTGCGCCACGAATCTTTCGTGCGCCAGCTACCCGCACCTCGCCATTGAGAAGCGCTGCAAGTTCCACACCATCCAGCGCGAGTGGCCCGTGAATGCGACGTCCGACGGATGTCTGCACGCTACCCTCCCCACGCTTCGCGCCGAGTAGGGAGAGAGACCCCGCCCACCGCCGGTGCCACCGGAGCGGAGGGTCCCGGCGACCCGGGGTGGGCGGGGGAAGTCGAGCGGCTGTCGGAGACAGCCGCGGGGGTGATGCCGTAAACGGAGATGATGTCTTGCGCGACGCGACGGAAGAGTTCCCATGACTCAATCTTGTTCTGCCACCAGCCAACGGCCATGTGCTTCGGCGTGGCGTGATGGATGGTCGTCGCAATTACATACTCGGGTGCCGTACGGCCGAACCAGCCGATAAACGTGAAGTTGAAGTGTTCCTGGTCGTATGCGCCCACACCGTTCTTCGCATCGGGCATCCAGATTTGTGCCGTGCCCGTCTTGCCGCCGTACACGAAGGATGGAATCGCTGCCGCCTGTCGGTAGAACGGTGCAATCTGCAAGACACTCGAGGTCATCTGAATCATTTGTCGCGATACCGCTGGTGTCGTTGCCGTCCCTCGCACGGTGATCGGCGTTGGCACGCCATTGACCGCTGCAACCACGCGCGGTCGAACCAGTACACCACCGTTGACGAGTGACGAGTAGAACGTTGCCAGCTGCATGAGTGTCACGCCAACACCTTGGCCGAAGGAGGCGTTTGCAAGATCGATCTGACGCCATCGTGTCTCTGATGGGTCGCGGACAATCCCCTGATTCTCGCCAGCAAGATCGACACCGGTCCTCCCGCCAACGCCGAAGCGTAGCCAGGTGGCGTAGAGGCGATTGGCTGCGGCTGTCGTTGTATCGCCAAGACTCAATGCAACCTTCGAGAAGACGATGTTGCGGCTATAGGCGAGCGCCTCCGTCATGGAGATCGGACCGCGCGACTTGAGGTCCGAATTACGCACGCGTGTCACCCCATCATCGAGGTAGAGCACCCGCTCATCGTTGTAGATCGTTGATGGCGAAGCGACCCCCTCTTCCAGCGCCGCTGTGGCGGTCAGCGCCTTCATGACCGAGCCGGGCTCGTAGACAGAGCTAATGGCAGGATCCATGAATCGACTCGGGTCGCGCGCAGCGGTAACCCCATATGAATTGCCATCGAATGAGGGCCACGATGCAGAGGCGATCACGGCGCCCGTGTAGGGGTCCATCACGACCATGCTCACGGAATCAGCAAGGTCGGCGACGCCCGCGACCGCAATCTCCTGCTCAACCATCGACTGAATGCGCGCGTCGATACACAGCTGCAGGTCGACACCAGGGTGTCCGGCGGCGACCTCAACCGTACTCAGGTTGCCACTCGTATCGCGACTGACATCTGTCACTCGCGCAGAGCCGGCAAGCGCCTCGTCGTAGTAGCCCTCAACGCCGTACTGGCCAAGCCCGTCTGAATTGACGAACCCAAGGACCTGGCTCGCGAGGCTCGTGCCCGGGCTCCCGCCAGGCTGGGGGTAGCTTCGAAGTCGTACCTGCTCGAGGGAGAGTCCGGTTAGTTCACCACTGCTCACTGCAGATTGAATGCGCTCCGCTGCTGCATCATCAACCCCTGGATGGATCGTCACGCGTGTTCGGCCAGACTCCAGGAGTGCACGAATGCGCTCGCTATCCCCCGCCTCGCCGCCGATAAGTTCAGCAAGACGCGCGGCCACCGCAGGGCGCTCGCTCGCAGCCATGCGGCCTGGTAGTGCTGTGAGCCGATAGCGCATCACGGTTGTCGCAAGCACGACTACGCCGCTGCTGTCTGTGATCGTCCCGCGTGGAGGTGACTGCACGATGCTTGCTGACGATTGTGATGCGGCAGCGGCGAGGAGCCGGTCGCGCTCGATGACCTGCCACTGCAACAAGCGGGCGAGGCAGACGATTGCAGCAAGTGCGATAAGCGCAGCGGTGACTTTCGTGCGCGGGCGTGAGTCTGTCCGGACCACCGGATTCGTTAACCTGCTCTGCGGCACGTTGTTCACTGCGGTGCCACCACGAGCGGATCGGTGAGTTGCGTAATCCCAAGGTCGAATGCATGGCGTCGGACCGCAGGCTCTCTCCCGAGTCGACTTGTATCCTCATTGCCGAGCCGTACTTGTTCGAGGATACGAATCTGCTCGTCGTGCAGCATGTTCATTGTTGCTGTTGACGTGGACGCCGCGATGCTCGGAACAAGCAGCAGCATGAGTGCGAGGAATAGGCCGATCACCGTTGTCACGGCACGCGATGTGCTCGCGCCGAAGATATTGTTCTGCTCGGTTGCTCGCCACGATGAGACTCCAATACGACCGCGCGGCCGTGCACCTGGAACAACAGCGGTGCGAGGGGTCATGCCTCCTTGGGAGCTACGAATCCCTGGTCGGAGTGAGCCGCTCCCTGGAAGCGCGTTGGGGAGTGGCTGAAATGCAGCCCGAATAACGGCGCGCTGTCGCGCAATGGTCGCTGCGTGGCTACTCGACATGCGTGGCTCAAGCGGCGTTGCGGTGAACTGCACGTTGCGCAGCGGGCGACCGATTGCTGTCATGCGGCCTCCGCAAGTCGCTCTGCGACGCGCAATTTTGCGCTCCGGCTGCGCGGGTTCTCGGCAATCTCTTCGGGGCTTGCGGTAATCGGCTTCTTGTTGACGAGGCGGAGCGTGGGCTGCAGGCCGCAGGCACATGCTGGTGCCCGTGGCGGACAGATGCAACCACGAACTGCAGCGGCGAAGGCCTGCTTCACAATGCGATCCTCAAGCGAGTGATACGTCAAGACTGCCACTCGCCCGCCGACGGAAAGTCTGCTCAGCGTCGCTGCAAGCGCAATGCGGAGTGCCCCCAACTCATCGTTCACGGCAATCCGCAGCGCCTGGAAGACACGTGTTGCTGGATGAATTCGTGAAGGAGGGCCATAGCGCTTTGGGAGAGCCGCCTCAACGAGTGCTGATAGTTGTTCGCTCGTCGTAATCGGCGTAGTTGCACGCGCCGCAACGATCGCTCGCGCGACACGCGTTGCATGTGGCTCTTCTCCATAGTTGCGGAAGATCGCCTGCAGTTCGCGCACATCAAGCAGTGCAAGGAGGTCTGCTGCGCTCTCGCCACGTGATACATCAAATCGTAAATCAAGCGTGCCGCCAGCACGAATGCCGAATCCACGTGTTTGATCTACCAGCTGATCAGAGGAGAGGCCGAGATCGAAGATCACTCCATCTACTGCGTCGAAGTCAACCGCATCGGCCGCTTCGCTCAACCGCGCACTGCTCCCGTGGAAGGTTCGCAGGCGATCGCCAAATGCAGCGAGGCGATCACGCGTCGCTGCGATCGCCTGTGCATCTGCATCGATGCCGAGGACAACGCCATCTGGGCTCGACGCAGTGAGGATTGCCTCTGTGTGGCCACCGCCGCCAAGGTTCGCATCGATGTAGCGTCCGCTCCGGTGCACCATGAGAGCCTCAAGTGTCTCTTTGAGAAGTACGGGGCGATGGACCGTCGCGCCCGTTGTCATCAGAACCCGAGCCCCTCGAGCTGCGATGCAAGTGCATCGGAGGATTCCATCCCGCCGCGATAGGTATCCCACCGTTGCGGCGTCCAGATCTCTGCATGATCGCGTGCGCCCACCACCATCGCCTCCGCACCAAGTTGACCCCAGGTGCGCAACGTTGCTGGGAGAAGGAGGCGCCCCTGCGCATCAAGCTCTACCTCGAACGCGCTCCCGAACAGGAAGCGTGCGAACTCGCGCGCGCTGGCATTCCCAGTCGGCAGGGCCGCAACACGCGTTGCAAGGTCGTCCCATGCAGCTCGAGGAAAGATCGCCAAGCAGTTATCGAGCCAGCGAGAGACGAATGCGCCCTCATCGAGCTGGGCACGGAAACGAGCAGGGACGGCCACGCGCCCCTTGTCGTCGATCGTATGCCGATATTCACCCGTAAACACGTTTGCCCCCTCCGCGGTGGCACGTGGTGGTGGTACCCCACCTTCCCCCACTTCAAGCCACTTTGTGCATCTTCGCCCCACCTGGCGCCCCTGTCAAGCGGCGTTGCTAGGAGGGCTCACAGGGGGTGTCGCGGGGGGCTCGGTCGCAGGGAGGGGTGCTCAGGCGTGCGAGGCGTGAGGGTGCTGCGTGGCAGGGGGAGTCCGGCGAGATGGCCTATAAGCCGGGTTCTGTCCCCCCCTTGCGGGGCTGGGCGGCCATCCATCTTGTCCGTCGATCGCTCGACGGCTCTAGCGGTCAACCCGGAGGTCCCGGCGGTGTGCCGGCCTGGTCGCGAACGACCAGGATGCCTCCCTATTCGACCTTGCTCCAGGCAGAGTTTGCCGCGTTTCACCCCACCGCGAACCGAAGCTCGGGTGGACTCGTCTCTGTGGCACTAGTCCGCGCCTTGCGGCGGACGGGCGTTACCCGCTGCCTTTACACCTTGGAGCCCGGACTTTCCTCGGCGCCACCCGAAGGTGGCGTCGCGGCCGTCCGGCCATCTCGCCGGAGAGGGAGTCTAGCGCGCCGGCAGCTCGGCGACGAGCCCGTCAAAGGCGGGTACGACTCCACGGGGGAGCCGCCCTGCAAGATCGGCATAGTCAAGGTCATGGTCAAGGTGGGTGAGGATTGCTCGCCGTGGGGCGAGGTCGGCGATGAGGGCGAGCGCCTCGTCGACCGTCTGGTGCGTGGGGTGCGGGAGGTCGCGCAGCGCTGAAACGACGAGGAGGTCGAGGTCGGCGAGCATCGCACGCGAGGCTGCCGCCACGCTCCCCACATCGGTGAGATAGGCGAGGTTGCCACTCCGCCACCCTGTTGTCGCACGTCGCCCATGCACAAGCGGAATCGCCTGGAAGCGCCTCCCAGCGACCGTGACCTGCTCGTCGCCCTCAACAAGGGTGAGCGCAGGGATCCCATGCCCTGGTGCAGTGCGTCCGTCAAATGCGTAGGCCCAGCGCAGGCGCAGCTCTGTCGCGGTATCACTCGAAGCACCCACCGGCAACACAACATCTTGCGCGTCGGTATACGCACGGAGCTCATCAATGCCGCCCGTATGGTCAACATGGATATGCGTGACAAGTGCACCATCGAGGCGCTCAACGTTAAATCGGAGTGCCTGCTCACGGAGATCCATCCCCGGATCGATCACGACCGAACGAGAGGCCCCATCGAGTGGATCGCGCCACTCGATGAGTGCTGCACTTCGCAAGCGGCGGTTGCGCATGTCGCGCGAGAGGCAGACATCGCAACGGCAGCCAACGCGCGGGACGCCGCGGCTGGCTCCAGATCCAAGGATCGTGAGACGCGTTGCCTGCCGCTCTCCGCCGCTATCGCGCGCATCAGTTGCAACACCCGTGCGTGCATGGTCATCGGGGCGACGGACGACTCGCGCTGGACCGCCACGGAGCGCACGGTCGAGTGCCTCATTCGCAAGCGCGTCTGCACGCCCATTCTGAGCGCGCGGCACATGGCGCGCCTCCCAACTATTCAATTGGCTGAGTAGGCTGATCGCCGCGTCGCAGAGTGGGGCAAGCTTTGCATCGCGTACGCGCCAGCGACCATGGAGTTGCTCAACCACCAACTTGCTGTCGAGCAGCAGGCTCAGTGTTGTGGCGCCAAGCTCGAGTGCAAGCTCGGCTCCGGCAATCACTGCCTTCCATTCCGCAACATTGTTCGTCGTGGTGCCGATTGCTGCCGAAATACTCGCAATGGGGGTTGCATCTGGTTCACTTGCGCCAGCCACACGCGCGTCGTAAAGTGCGGCGCCGATTGATGCAGGACCAGGATTCCCTCGGCACGCCCCGTCCGTGCGGAGGATGAGCGTCTTCACGGAGGCGGGCTACCTCGCCCCAACCGCGGCTGAAACCTCGAGGATCGCCTTGGTGATATTGATCCCACGTGGACATGCCTCAACGCAATTGAAGGTCGTTCGACAGCGCCAGACGCCATCCTCGTCGGCGAGGATCTCGAGGCGCTCATGCGCCGCCTCGTCGCGCGAGTCAAAGATGAAGCGGTGCGCATTCACAATGGCCGCCGGTCCAACATATTCAGGCTCAGCCCAGAAGCTCGGGCAGGAGGTGGTGCAGGCGGCGCACAAGATGCACTTCGTCGTATCGTCGTAGACCTCACGCTGCTCCGCAGACTGAAGGCGCTCGCCACTCCCCTCTGGCTCTGCTGCCACGAGGAAGGGCATCACACTCCGATACTTCCCGAAGAAGCCCTCCATGTCGACAACGAGATCTTTCACAACTGGGAGACCTGGGAGTGGTGCAACCGTGATCGTGCGACCGAGCTGCTCCACGCGCAACTTGCAGGCGAGTCGGTTGCGGCCGTTGATCATCAGCGCATCCGAACCACAGACGCCGTGAGCGCAGGAGCGACGGAAGGTGATGCTCCCATCAAACTGCTCTTTTGCACGCGTCAATACATCGAGGACACGATCCATTGGCTCGACGGGCACCGTAAAGGATTGCCAGTGTGGTGCCTGGTCCGTCTCTGGGTCGAAGCGCTGGATCCGCAGTTCTACATCCATCATCCTCTCCTCAATAGACGCGTGGCTTCGGCTCAAACTTCGTAATGACGACGGGCTTGTAGTCAATCTTTTCTGCTGGTGCGCCGTCACTTCCACGCCAAATCATGGTGTGCGCAAGGAACTTCGCATCATCACGATCGGGGAAGTCTTCCCTGCTGTGTGCGCCGCGCGACTCCTTCCGTGCACGAGCGGAGACAGCGGTCGCCTCGGCGGTATCGAGCAGGTAGCCGAGCTCACGTGCCTCAAGTAGATCGGTGTTAAACACGCTGCCCGTGTCTTCGACGCGCACGCGTGTGTACTCCTCCTTCAGTCGACCGATCTCGGCGATGGCCGCAGAGAGCAGCGCCTCGTCGCGGTAGACGCCCACGTTATCCATCATGACGGCGGCGAGGGCACGGCGAATCTCTGCCGGTCGGACGCCGGTCGGACGCGTCGAGAGGGCGAGCATCTCGTCACGCACAGCACCCTCGGCACCTGTGGTGCCCCGTGGCAGTGCGGTGGACTTGCAGATCGCAGCCATGCGCTTCCCAGCACGCTTGCCGAACACGAGTAGGTCGACGAGCGAATTCGTGCCGAGGCGATTTGCCCCATGCACACTCACGCATGCAACCTCTCCCGCGGCGAAGAGGCCGGGCACGACACTGCCGCCTGCGCTCGCGAGCACCTCCGTCTCAAGGTTCGTCGGGACGCCACCCATCGCATAGTGTGCTGTTGGCTGAACTGGCACCGGCTCGCTGATTGGCTCAACCCCTTGATACACGCGAGCGAAGTCGGTGATGTCGGGCAGCTTCTCCTCGATCACCTTTCGCCCGAGATGGCGAACGTCAAGGTAGACATAGTCTTTTCCGCCAATCCCACGACCCGCTCGGATCTCTTGATACATGGCGCGAGAGACCATATCGCGCGGTGCAAGCTCCATCAGCTTCGGTGCATACGTCTCCATGAACCGCTTCCCCTCATCGTTGATGAGGTAGCCGCCTTCGCCACGCGCAGCCTCCGAGAGGAGGATGCCGATCCCAACGATCCCGGTCGGATGGAACTGATAGAACTCCATATCCATAAGTGGCACGCCACGCCGCCATGCGAGCGACATGCCATCACCTGTGAGCGAATGCGCGTTAGACGTGACGCGCCATGCGCGACCGTAGCCACCAGTTGCAAGGAGCACCGCCTTGGCACGGAGAACGTGGAGCGTGCCGTCTGCAATCTTGTAGCCGACCACGCCGCTGCAGCGTCCGCCCTGGTCTGCATTGCCGCCTTCGAAGACAAGGTCGACAACGTGATATTCGTCGTAGAACTTCACTCCCGCCTTGATGCACTGCTGGTAGAGCGTCTGCAAAATCATATGGCCGGTGCGATCTGCGGCGTAGCAACTGCGACGTACCGGGCCTTCGCCGAAATTCCGCGTATGCCCGCCGAATCGGCGCTGGTCGATCTTTCCGTCGGGGGTTCGGTTAAACGGGAGGCCCATCCGCTCGAGCTCAATCACCGCAGGGATCGCCTCGCGTGCGAGCACCTCTGCGGCATCTTGATCTGCCAAGTAGTCGCCGCCCTTGATCGTGTCGAACATGTGCCACTCCCAGTGGTCTTCCTCAACATTGCCGAGGGCGGCGCACGCGCCACCCTGTGCGGCGCCGGTGTGCGAGCGCGTCGGGTAGAGCTTCGTCAAGACAGCGGTCGGCACGCCCTCGCGCGCGAGTTCAAGTGCCGCCCAGAGGCCGGCGCCGCCCGCGCCAACAACGATCGCATCTACGTCAATCGATGTCGCCTGGGTTCGAATACCGCTGCTCATTGCCGCATCACTTCAACGGGAGGGTGAGCACAACGGTTGTGCCGATGAACAAGAGTCCAGCAGCCAGGAGGTAGAGCACGAACAGTGCAACGGTGCGAATGCGGGCCGGGACGTAGTCCTGCGCAACGGTGCGCATGCCAAGGAAGGCATGGATGATCACGGCAACGAGCATCGACCAGTCGAGTAGGCGCAACGCAACGGAGTTCCACCGCGTCTGTGCGATCCACTCTGCTGTTTGATCAGCGGGATCGAAGACGAAGTGGGTCATCGAGAAGTGGGCAAGGGCGAGCACGAAGAGTGCGAGTGCGGTGATGCGGACGGCATACCAGGCACGGAGATCTGCACGAGAGCCTGTGGGGCGCGGGCGACCAACGCGCGAGTAGCGCACGCTCATCGGACCACCTCCCAGATCGGCTTCAAGATGATGTATGCGCCAGGGATACCGATCGCGAAGAAGAGCACCCAGACGATGCGCCAGAGGGTGCGGTGATACGCGGTGAGTGCCGGCCAGAAATCCATCACAACGATGCGCATGCCGTTGAGTGCGTGATAGAAGAGCGCTGCTCCAAGGAGTGTCTCCATGACGCGCCCAGCAGGGCTCGCATAGATGGCCAGCAACTCGTTGTATGCCTCTGGGTTGCCGCCCACAAGGTAGATATCAAT
>Ga0114970_10002473_pt1 | contig 13778 bp, 9 predicted proteins | sample M_140205_XF_Meta_FD_87030 | JGI IMG/M metagenome (GOLD analysis project Ga0114970, IMG submission 87030) | Freshwater microbial communities from Lake Montjoie, Canada to study carbon cycling - M_140205_XF_MetaG | ecosystem: Environmental > Aquatic > Freshwater > Lake | place: Lake Montjoie... | reverse complement strand
TACTCGACGGGATCTTCCGCCGTTAGCAGCTTAGCATCGATGGTGTTGATCCGGCGAAGCGCCGCATATAGGGTGGTGGTTTTTCCGGCACCTGTTGGACCCGTGACGATGAAAATTCCATTAGGCTTTTCGATCGTATCGGTGATGTAGTTGTAGATATGATCAGTTAGACCAAGATTCTCGAGCGAGAGGTTTACCGATGAACGGTCAAGCACACGTAGCACGATCGACTCGCCATGGTGAGTTGGTAATGACGACACCCGCATGTCCACGTGTTTTTCACCGAACTGTTTGACAATTCGTCCATCCTGCGGAATCCGACGCTCGGCAATGTTCATGTTAGACATCACCTTCACGCGAGAGATGATCGGACCGGCGAGATGGATCGGTGGCGGAGCCATTTCGTAAAGTGCGCCGTCAACCCGATAACGGATTTTAAAATCTTTCTCAAAAGGCTCGAAATGGATGTCCGAAGCTTTTTCTTTAATGGCCTGATAAAGCACCAAATCGACATAGCGAATGATGGGCGCCGAGTTAGCCTCCGACTCGAGATCCGCTTCGCTTATCCCGTCGCCACCGATTTGAAGTTGGCTCAATATATCCTCCATTGCCTTACCCTCGCCGCCATAGCACTCGTTGATTTTTGCCTCTACGAGATAATCGGGCGCGACGACAACATTGATCTCACGACCTAGAGCAAAACGCAGATCTTCAGGGGTTTGTGGGTTCAGCGGATCCACCAGCGCAACGTAGAGTCCAGTTTCGTCAAAATTAACAGGTAAAGCACCATGAAGCCGTGCGGTGCCAGCAGGAACGAGAGCCAAAAGTGCCTCGGGTGGTGTCCAATCCCGCAAGTCAACCATCGTGGTATGAAGTTCGGAGGCCACCACGGGCCAGATATCGTCACGGTTTTGAATGACTTGGAAGTCTGCAAGAATTTCAGCGATTTCCTTACCACTCTGGCCGACCTCAGCGAGGATATCTTGGGCAAGAGTTTGGTCGATAAGACCGCGCGATTGGAAGAGTTCAATGATCTGTTGATTGTCCATGGGACTTAGAAGCGAAAGATTTTTTTCGAGAAGGAACGAAGGAAGGTTTAGTCAAGATCAGACATGGTGGCATGCACTACCTCGCTGCCGGAAGTTAGACCGGAGAGCACTTTGCGGATTCCGTCTTCACGGAGAGTGCGCATACCGAGTTCGCGAGCACGGCGGCGGAGTTGAGTCGTCGTTAGGCCGGTGTTGATCATGCTACGGACTTCGTCATCGATGATGAATGTTTCAAAAATTCCCATCCGCCCCTTGTAGCCATTGCCACGACACTTTTCGCAACCCACCGGGCCAAAAATTGTAGCTTCTGTCATGCGGGATGAATCAAGAGATAGTGCTCGCATTTCCTTTTCGGAAAGTTCCGCTGGACCTTTACAAATTGGACAAAGTTTCCGCACCAGCCGCTGAGCAAGAACTGCGCGAACTGCCGAAGCAATTAAGAAGGGCTTCACGCCGATGTCGGCTAGACGAGCCACTGCAGATGGAGCATCATTGGTGTGTAAGGTCGAGAAAACTAAGTGGCCTGTAAGCGAGGCATTGATGGCAATGTTCGCCGTCTCCGCATCTCGAATTTCTCCGATCATTATGATGTTAGGCGCTTGTCGCAACATCGCGCGCAGTGCTGCCGCGAATGTCATCCCGATGTCAGCCTTAACCATCACCTGATTAATACCAGGCAGCTCGTACTCGACAGGGTCCTCGACGGTGATGATCTTTTTGTCCGGCTTGTTGATGACGTTGAGACAGGCGTAGAGCGTGGTGGTTTTACCCGACCCCGTTGGTCCGGTGACGAGCAAAATTCCGTCTGGCAAGCCAAGCAGTTGCTCAAACACCACCTGATCGTCAGAGAAAAATCCTAGTTCTGGAAGTCCTAACAAAAGAGCTGTTTTGTCAAGAATCCGCATGACGATTGATTCACCATGATTCGAAGGAACAGAAGAAACCCGAAGATCAACCTCCTTGTCGCCCATTTTTAATTGGATTCGACCATCTTGTGGCAGACGCTTTTCTGCGATCGACATCGTGCCACTCATCACCTTCAAACGAGCGATGATCGCCGGTAAAAGTTTTTTTGGATGGGTGTCAACGTGGACGAGTTTGCCATCGAGACGATAACGAATACGGACTGAAGTCTCAAGAGGTTCGATGTGGATATCGGAGGCTCGTAAGCGGAACGCTTCGGTGAGTGTCTGCATGACCAGCTTGATAATCGGCGCGTCATCACCTCCAGGGCCCGCCTCGGCGTCGCCTCCCGTCACTGAATATCCGTCTGGAGTCGCCGCGACGGCTTCATTGGAATGGTAAAACTGCCGGAGATAATCTTGAATATCTTGATGGGTCACACACACAAGATTCAGTTCGCGACCAATCACGTGTGGCAATGTGTCTAACAATTCAAAATCCAGTGGATCAGAGATCGCGACGGTCAGCATCGTAACTTCATCCTGCAATGGAATGACACGATAGCGTTTTGCAATTTCATCAGAAAGGACCTCGGTAATTCTCGGATCAAAAGTGACGTCCGCGAGACGAACGAAAGGAATTCCTGCATTCACCGCCAAAGTTTTTGCTACATCTTCTTGGACAAGAGAACTATTGGCCAAAAGATAATCGATGATACTCTCTCCACCAGAAAGAGAGTTTCGCGCTTGGGCGACGTCATCGGAGCTCACCAATCCGGCTTCGGCAAGCAATTCTGCGAGATAATCTTCGTTGGAAAACACTGAGCTTTGAGTCGTTGGGAGTGGGAATTACAGTCTAAAACACGAGCCACCGGCACGTGCCATTCGGACCGCAGATTGGTCAACCCACCCCGTCGTTGTCAACCAACCACATCACTTAGAACGATGAAATTGATTTCAACGCCCAATCAGGTTGCAAATGTAGTCACCATGACCATTCATTCGACCACTCACAAGCGTACCGCCAAACGTGTTTGCTTCGCCAGCGAGAATTCCTGAACCACACGAGCGTGAGAGCGGCGGTGAATCCCCACTAACATTCCGACCGCTGCTAGACTGAAAACCAAGCTGGTTCCTCCGTAACTCACGAATGGAAGCGGGAGCCCATCGTTCGGTAACATTGCAGTGGTCACACCGATATTTACCATCGCTGGTATCACAATCACACAGGTCAGGCCCAGAGCCACACAGCGGTTGAAAACGTTATTTGCCTGAACTGCAATACCACACCCAGCGATGGCGATCATCACGTAACAAAGCACCACCCCTAGAGTGACTGGAAGCCCCAGTTCTTCACCGACCACTGGAAAAATAAAGTCGATGTGGGCAAAAGTCAGCGTTCCAAATTTCTCTACGCCATTACCAAGGCCCACACCCCACGGGCCACCATTTCCAAGAGCAAGTAGGGCACGCCATTGCTGCATTCCACGATCGAGTTGATGCACGGGATTCTCTAAATCTAACCACGCCTCGATACGCCCCCATCGGTTCGCATCATTTCGAATATAGTATGCTGCGCCGGAAGCCACGATGAGCATCGTCGGAATCGTATAGATCAAGCGAGTTCCCACACAAAATAAAATTGCCCCCACCGCGACTGAAAGTGATAGAGCAGTCCCTACATCCGTCTCTCCAGCGATCAATACAATCGGAATCCCTGCAATGATTCCTGGGATCACAAAGCCGCGCCAAAAAGTATGCACTTCCGTCTGCCATCTTGCAAACCAAGCAGAGAGCGTCATGATGATTACAATTTTAGCGGCCTCGGACGGTTGAAACTGGCCAATGAATGGAATCTTGATCCAGCGGTTCGATCCATACTGAGGCTCTGCGATACCAGGAACGAAGCAAAGCACAAGCAGTACACAGGCACCAACGAGTAACCATGGAGATAAACGTCTGAGCAATTCGAGAGGAAATCTAGCCGAAATAACCGCTGCTACTAGACCAACTGCAACCCAACCCGCCTGACGTGTTAGGAAATGATGTGGCGCAAATCCTTTCACCCATGCCCCAGTGCTCGTCAGCATGATCAACCCTAATGCAATTAAAGCCGCAACAGCAGTGCATAAGATAATCGAGCAGTGACGTGTCATCAGATTTAATATTAATTAGTTAGGAATCACCAAGCTCATACCCACCTTCATTTTGCGACAGTCGCTGATACCGTTGGCTTTCATGAGCGAATCTTGATTTACATTGAAACGATTGGCAATCCGCCAAATACTATCCCCATTTTGAACGACATAGGATTTACCTGAAGAAGCCGCCACTACCACACTGCGGTCAATGTTAGACCGCACCAACTGGGCACGCGGTGCGGTGCTCACGTCGATGGGCAGCGCCTCAACCAGTCCACGATCCGCATCTAGTGGAATTTGACTGCGAATGGCAATAACCTCCTTAGGTTCCACCGCGACGATACGCTTCGGAGGGATGCTAAGTAAAAGTCCTGGAATGATATCAACATGCTTGTTCGCCGTGCGAAGATCTCTTTCATCAACTTCCGTCACAGCGGCAATGCGCGCGTAATTGTCACCCTGCATGACGACGTAAGGCTTTTCACCAGGTGCTATCCTCGGCAAATCCACCCGATTTGAAGCACGAGGAGACGAAACTTCTGATTTTTCCACTTTTGCGATTTGAGAGACAACAGAAGTTCTATCATCCAAAAATCTTTGATGAATGAAAATCAAGCCGATCGCAACGACATGAATCAGAAAAATAATCGTTAGAGCTCGCGAAATTTTTGAGCCACTATCATCCCCTTCTATCTCAGATGAAGCGGTGGCTGCGACCCGTTGTTTACGATTCCCCGTAACCGCCATGAGGCGCTTGAAAATTCCTCGAGGTGCGTTACGGCGTTTGACTGATAAGGTGTAGGATTTCATAACTGTTAGCGAAGTTGGTGAACAAGATCACGAAAAGTATTTCCGCGTTGTTCGTATCCATTGAATTGATCGAAAGAAGAAGTTCCTGGCGAGAAAAGAATGGTCGTGCCCCGCGGCGCAAGACTGCGAGCTGTAGCGACTGCAACAGCTAAACTAGGCACTGCCTCGCAATTGACTACCTTTGAAAAAATATCTGCTAGAGGTCTTGCGATCTGGCCAAAGGTGACGACTGACAATGCCTTTTCAACCAGCAGAGGAACCAATGATGAATAATCTAGGCCCTTTTCCTTGCCGCCAGCGATCAACACCACCGGTCGAGTCTGCGAACGCAGAGCACTTTCAAGTGCATGCAAGTTCGTCGCTTTGGAATCGTTTAAATATTCGACACCATCTAGCGTACGAACAAGTTCGCAGCGATGCGGCGGCGGCGCGTAGCCAGAAAGCGCCGCACGCATCGTTTGCGAATCCACTCCAAATGTCTGACATGCCGCAAGCGCTGCCATTAAATTTTCAGCATTGTGCAGCCCGCGTAAACCCGTGTCATGATTCATATCGATCCATGTTTCTCCACCATGCTCGATCGTCTCTCCCTGAGAATACCAATCTGCCGATGAATCCTCGGTGGAAAACGTAACCAAATTTGCTGCTAGATTCGTCATAAATTCACCCAACCGAACCACTGCGGTGTCTGTATGATTTTGATTTTCGAAGATTCTCAGTTTAGCTGCCCGATAGGCTTCCACCTTAGGGTATCGGTCCATGTGGTCAGGCGCAAAGTTTAACCAAATTGCTATGGTAGGGTGCAGACTACTGATTGTTTCTAACTGAAATGAACTCAGTTCTAGTGCAACAACTTCCGGTTGATTTGCCAACATCACCACCTCCGCAAATGGCGTTCCATAGTTTCCACAAGCGGTACCGCCCAGCCCCGCATGCGCAAGAATTCGCTCAATCAGTTCAGTGGTGGTGGTTTTCCCGTTTGTTCCTGTGATACCCACAATGCGTCCATCATAGTAGCGAGACGCCAATTCCACCTCACCAACGATTTCAGAGACATTCTCAGAGAACGCCGCCACATACGAACCGTAAGTATCAATGCCTGGGCTTACCACAAGCAGATCTGCAAACAATCCTCGGCCATCCTCTTCGGTGGCATTCGGATGCTTCTCTACGGTATCAGGCATTCCAGCAAACGATTCTACACCAGCACTGTCCCATGCCGAAACCATTGCGCCTTCGCGTAACGCAAGTGCTGCGGCTGCTCGGCCACTGCGTCCTACGCCAAGAATGGCAACATGTTTTCCTTTGAGTGTCATTTTTTGCTAGGCAATCTTGAGAAGCGCGAGACCAAACAAGGCAAGCATGATGGAAACAATCCAGAAACGAATGATCACTTGGTTTTCATGCCACCCCAAAAGTTCAAAATGATGGTGAATCGGCGACATCTTAAAAATACGCTTTTTTCTCAATTTGAAGCTACCCACTTGGAGAATCACCGACATCGCCTCCATCACAAATACTCCACCTATGATGACCAACAGAAGCTCCTGCTTCGTGCATATTGCTGCCGTACCAAGAGCACCACCTATAGCAAGCGAACCCGTATCACCCATGAAAACCTTTGCAGGATGACAGTTGAACCACAAAAAACCAAAACACGCACCGGCAAGCGCCATCAGAAAAATTGCTAACTCACCGATATATCTATTGTGCGGAATCACTAAGTATTCCGTGGCCATAAAAAAATGACCTGCCAAATAAGCCAGAAACGCATAGGAAAGTGCCACGCTGATTGTTGTGCCCGTCGCCAGTCCATCGAGCCCATCCGTCAAATTCACCGCATTGGAACACCCCACGATCACAATCGCAAAAAACGGGATAATCAAAAAGTGAAGATCGATGATCTCGCGCTTAAACAGTGGAAAGGAAATCACTCCGATTCCAATGGGATTCTGCCCAAGTCGATATCCTGCAAGCCCATCAGCTATCTGTTGTGGCGATGCGCCAAATCCAGAAATTTCTTTTTTGAAATATATAAAACTGGCCGCAACTAAAGCAACGACCAGTTGCCATACTAACTTTTTTCGACTGCTGATTCCATCGGACTTTTTTTCCTTCACCTTTTTATAATCATCACAAAATCCTAGCAATCCGCAAGCGACCATGGTGCAAGCACATACTGCGATGAATGGATTCAATGGACGGGCAAAAACCAAGGTCGAGATTATTACTGATCCAATGATTAGCACGCCGCCCATCGTCGGCGTCCCAACTTTTCCACCGTGCAATTCCGCAAGTTGATGCACCTCGGCCGCCGTACGGATCGGCTGACCGACCTTTAACGAGATCAAGCGCCGTATGACCCAAGGACCAAAGATAACCGATAAAATGAATGCTAATAATCCAGCAAACGCAGCGCGGAAAGTGATGTATTGAAATAAATTTAAAAACGAACACGAATAAGCCCAGCCTTGATGTCCAGAAGCCTTTTCAGCTTCGAACGCTTGATACCAAAAATCGTAGATTGCTGGGAGCATTAGTTTCTAGGGAATGCGGCGTGCATGACGCGTTCGACAGTAGCAGCGCGACTGCCCTTGAAGAGCACTACATCGCCGGGTTTTACCTCTCGCGCAAGCCATTGAGCCGCTTGGTCGAGGTCTGGAAAATGGGGCGAATTTTTCGCTCCTTTGGCAATGTCTTCTGAGCCTTCACCAACGGCTATTACAACGAGTTCGCGTTGCACGGCAAGCGCACCTGTCTGCAAGTGAGCGGCCGGCGCGTGCAAACCAAGCTCACCCATGCGTCCGAGCACAATGATCCTTCGAGACCCATCGATCACAGGCGTATCTGCTAGAGTTTCTATAGCTGCGGCCATTGATTCTGGATTTGCATTGTAGGTATCATCAATAACCGTTGTGCCTTGATAATTGTAACGACCAAGTCGCCCTCCTGTGAGAGAAGCATTAGATAAACCCTCAGCAATTTCAATAGGTGTAATACCAAGTTTCCAGCCGACTCCAGCAGCTAACAGAGCATTAGTCACCATATGGCGACCAGGCACTGGCAGATTAACTTCGACTGGATTTTCGCCTTCTATGACGAGTGTGAAAGATGTCCCATCCAGCTCAAAACGAAGATTCTCAGCACGAACCAAGCCCCGTCCATTTCCAACCGCGATCATACTCGCCTTAGTCCGCGAACGTAAGTATTCATAAAATTCGCAAGTGGCAGGAAAAAATAAAATTCCATCTGCCGGCAAAGCACGAGCGAGCATGCCTTTCTCCTCGGCAATCGCCTCACGAGTTTTTAGAAACTCAATATGAGCAGTGCCAATGTTAGTGATAATGCCATACTTTGGCCGTGCCATTTCACAAAGTGGTGCTATCTCGCCTGGGTGATTCATTCCCATTTCCCAGACGGCCACAGTGTGTTCCTTGGTCGTTGCCAGTATTGAAAGTGGAAGGCCGATGTGATTGTTTAAATTTCCAACTGTTGCAGAGACATTAAACTTGCGGGATAAAACCGCTGCCGTGAAATCCTTGGTGCTGGTCTTACCATTGGAACCCGTAATTGCCACCACTGGTATCACTAACTGCTTCCTCCACCAACATGACAATCGCTGCAAAGCGAGCAGAACATCTGGAACAACGACCAGCGCAGTATTCGGCGGTAACTCCCCCACCCAATCTTGTACCACCGCAACCACAGCGCCAACCTGCAAAGCATTTAAAGCAAAATGATCCCCATTAAAATTCTCCCCCCGCAATGCGAAAAATACTGAGTCTTTTGCAAGTTTCCGTGTGTCTGTCGAGACACCACCAGAAATCAAAACATCGCCAGATCCTCGGGTGATCGGTACTCCGAGAATATCACAAAGTTGCTTGACGGTAATTGGCTTCATCGTGAGTCAGATATCACTTGGGATCGGTCACGTAGCGCCTTGCTCGCGTGTTTGCGATCATCGAAGTCGATTGTGTGGTCGGCGAATTGTTGGGTGGTCTCGTGGCCTTTTCCAGCGATGAGAATAATATCACCCGAGAGCGAGTTCGCGATGGCGAAGTCGATAGCCTCAGCTCGGTCAGGAAAGCTGCGAAATGTTTTACCTTTCAGACCATTTTCAATCTGGCTGATAATTTCTAACGGATCCTCCGAGCGTGGATTGTCTGAGGTGACAACGCACGCATCACTGTGGCGTGCAGCAGCTATTGCCATAAGTGGGCGTTTACCAGTGTCACGGTCTCCGCCACAACCAAACACCGTGATAAGCCGGCGAGGATCGAGTTCCTTGAGTGTTCGACAAGCATTTTCTAGAGCATCAGGAGTATGAGCATAATCGACAAAAACCGTAGCTCCGCCAGCATTACCTACATTTTCCATTCGTCCAGGCACCTGAGGCGCATCAACTAAAGCAGCGATCGCATCACGGGGGCGGATACCGCATGCACTTGCAGCAGCAATAGCTCCTAACAAGTTATAAACATTGAAACGTCCAATCAATGGTGCTCGGATAAGAAAAGTTTTTCCCTTTGCCGCTAGTTCAAATTCCATACCTCTTGCGTTCTGGCGAAAATTGTTAGCACGAAACTCACTGTGCACGCCAAATCCAAAACGAATCACTGGCATCTTGCCTGCGAGAGAGACCGCGAGTTCTGCGCCGTAGGCATCATCTGTGTTGATCACAGCTACAGGGGTTTTTCCAAGCGGATTTGTAGCCAAATCTAAGAACCATTGCGCTTTCGCCTTGAAATAAGCATCGAAAGTGCGGTGATAATCGAGATGATCTTGCGTTAGATTTGTAAAAATACAGGCGTCGAAACCAACTCCTGCAACTCGCTTTTGGTGAATTCCATGCGAAGACACCTCAATCGCCACTCCTCGACAGCCATGATCCCGCATTCGGGCTAATATGCCCGCAAGTACGATGGCATCTGGCGTTGTATGCTTCGCAACTTGCACCTTTTCTCCGTCATCCACTAAAATTGTACCGAGTAATCCCGCACGATGCCATACGACTTTCATCAAGTGATGAAGTAAGAATGCAGTGGTCGTCTTACCATTCGTACCAGTGACACCTACCATTGTTAGGTCTTTCCATGGATTACCTGCTAGATTTAAAGCCAATGTAGCAACCGCCGTGCGGGTGTCAGGAACATGCAACCAAACGGTAGATCCAATATTATCTGACGGTGGAACGGTCTCTGCTAGAATAACCGAAGCTCCTGAGGCGAGCGCATCTGGGATGAAGCGGTGTCCATCGAGCTTGCCACCACGGACTGCTGCAAAAATCATTCCCGGCAAGACTTCGCGTGAAAATGCTGTGATTCCGTATACTTCTACATCCAACGATCCAGCGACCGTGACACGCTCTAGTTTGGAAACAAGCTCACGGAGATTCATCGGGCGTTAGTGGTGACAAGCGATGGCGAAACAAGCTCGGTAGGTTTTAAATTCATGTGAGAAGCGACGCGGACGCCGATTTTACCAAAAACGGGTGCCGCGATAGTTCCACCGTAGCGCGTCACCTTCTGAGTTCGCGGATCATCAATCACCACAACGCAAACAAACGCTGGATCTTGCGCAGGCATCATTCCAGCGAATGACACTATGTAGCTGTTGGGCATATAACCACCCTTAGGATTGTGCTTCTGAACGGTTCCCGTTTTTCCTGCAGAGCGGAATCCGGGAACAGCTGCGCGAGTCGCCGTGCCGCCAGCGAGGACCACCTTTTCGAGTGCTGTGCGCATTTGCATTGCCGTTTTTTCTTTAAGAACTTCGCCAACGATTTCAGGTGGATAATTTTCTACGACAGTTCCGTCATTAGCGACAAGTGCCTTAACAATATGCGGCTTGCGAAGTTTTCCGTCGCTGGCGATGACCGAGTAAGCGCATGCTAGCTGCAATGGTGTCACGTTAGATGCGTAACCAAAACAAGCCCGCGAGAAGTCCATTACATTATTGGTGTCTCTGGCTATTCCTGCACTTTCGCCACTCAACTGAATCCCAGTTTTTTTTCCAAATCCATACTGGTGTAAGTAATCGTAGAATCGCTTTGATCCAAGTTGCCTACCAAGACTGAAGGTCCCGATGTTATTAGATTTTTGCAACACTCCTTCAAAGGTCAATGACCCAGCAGGGTGATCATCCTTCAGTTCGACACCGCCGGAATTGTAATATCCATTGTAGCAAAATACCGATGTTTGCGGAGTGACCAAACCCTCATTTAAAGCACCAGAAGTCGCTACAATTTTGATTGTAGATCCTGGTTCGTAAATAGCTTGAATCGCATAATTGTAGCCGTTTTCAGCGATATTTTCCTTTTGATTGAGATCGAATTGCGGACGACTTGCCATCGCAAGAATTTCACCTGTTTTTGGATCCATCAAAATGACCGCGCCTCGGATCGATTCAAACTCAGCGAGGCCTGCATCCAATTCTTCCTCGACGATCGATTGAATACCCATGTCTATGGTGAGCTTAACATTCAGCCCTCCACGCGGTGGCGTTAGGCACCCCGAATTTCCAGGGATTACCAATCCTCGCGCATCACGATAGTGTTCTCGAGATCCATCGCGACCTGCTAGAAAAGCTTCCATTGACGACTCAATACCAAAAAGCCCCAACACCTGCGTTTGAGTTTTTCCTTGTTCGTCTTTTTTCTCAACTTCGCCGGTGAAGCCTATGAGGTGAGTTGCTAGATTGGGTGCCGTGTACCATCGCTTGATTGCGTTCTCAAATTCGAATCCTTGAATCCGATGGTCGTCAATTTCCTTACGAAGATGATCGGCGACATCCTCTGGCAGATCTTTGGCGATAGGAACCCACTTGCCTTTGGCGTTCTCAATCTTGGCACGGAGTTCTTCACGCCGCATACCAAGGGGACGGGCGAGAATGCCGATCGCGTAAGCGAGATGCTTCTGTACAATCACATCCCCAGTCTCTTTCGTAAGTAACTCACCGCGTAAGCCGCTGATGCGGCGAGCTTGTTTTGATGAATCTAACGTATTCCAATCAAGTTCAGCACTCGCCTCTTCATAGGCAAGGCCATAACTGGCAATTTTAGGATCCATTAAATGATTTTTATCCACATAAACCGAAGCAACAGGTATACTTTTTGCCAGCGGTTCTTCGCGACGATCAACGATCATCCCTCGCATCGCCGGCAACTTCTCGGTACGGTGATAAGCCTTGTGAGAACTTTCCGCGTAGCGCTGCCGATCGACTAACTGAATCTTAACTAATCTCCATGAAAGTACGCTTAGTAAGGTCACGAGGACTCCGCAAAGAATAAAGCATCGAGTTTGAAAGGCAGAATTCACAGCTTAAGGGACGGTAGAAGCAACGCTTTGGCGACTGTCACTGAAACCGTCGATCTCCTCAACAACCCCAACAGGAATCGGGCGGAGCATTGATCCATTCGCCTCAATTTGTTTCCGAATTACAAATCGGTTAAGTAGCTGATCCATTCGCATTTCTGTCGTCCGAATATCGAGTCGACGTTGCTCAACGCGTCGATCAATTGCATCGATTTCACGCGAAATTTCTACTTGGCGGTTTTTATAAAAAGCGTGCAATACTCCCCCTCCGGCAAGAATTGCAGTGCCAATAATAATTGATAGAAAGAGCGAAAAGTGCGTGCGGGATTCTTGACGGTGGCGGTTCATGGCTTTAGGTCTAAAAGCTGTGCAACCCGCAGTTTTGCACTGCGGGCTCGCGGGTTCAGAGTGATTTCTTCAGCGGTTGGCATGATGGCTTTGCGGGCCAGCAAACGAAACTGATAGTCCGGATTCGGCCGGGGTTCGGGCCACCCCGGTTCATCGAGAAACGGCGTGGATCGGTGTTTTAAAAATCGTTTCACCATCCGGTCTTCAAGGCTGTGGAAGGTGATAATTAACAATCGACCTCCTGGTTTTAGAGCGGAAGGGGCGGCAGCTAAAGCAGCGGCAAGTGATTCAAGTTCTTGATTCACCGCCATCCGAACTGCCTGAAATGTTTTGGTCGCTGGGTGTGTCCGACCGTAGCGACCAATCGCCTTTTCGATGCAGTTAGCCAAATCCAATGTCGTGATAAACGGTTTAATTTCGCGGTGCTTCAGAATTGCAGCGGCGATGCGGCGCGCGTTCGATTCCTCACCGAGTTCAAATAAAATGCGAACAAGGTCTGCCTCAGACCAATGGTTCACGATGTCCGCTGCGGTCTGTGGGCTGGAGGGCCCCATCCGCATATCGAGCGGACCTTCCCGCATGAAAGAAAACCCACGCGGTGCCGAGTCAAGTTGCCTTGAGGAAACCCCAAGATCCATCAACAAACCATCAGCCCGACCGCCCACTAACATTTCTGGAACCTGCAACAGATTCGCAAAGTTGCCTTCCCATGTGGAAAATCTTTCGCCGTACTCAGCTAGTCGCACACGAGCATGAGCCAGCGCCTCTGGATCACGATCCACACCAAGCACGCGAGCACCTGCTTTGAGAAAAATTTCGCTATGACCGCCGCCGCCTAAAGTTCCGTCGATAATGAATTGATCCGACCCAGCGGCCATCCAATTGAATATTTCTTCAGGAAAAACTGGTAGATGGTAGTTTTCAGTACTAACAGCCTGAGAGAATTGATTCAAAGACTGTGTTGGAAAGCCAACTAAATTTTTAGTATCTTCTACCAGAACAGTACTACAAACTGAATGAGAAATTTGTGAGGTTCGCACCGACAACCAGCCAGGAGCAGTGCGAACCATCGATTCAAAGTGTGCACCAAGCTCTGTCCCGAGAGACTTCGTGCACGTATTTAAGAAAATCACCAGACGCCGCACCGACAACCAGCCAGGAGCGGTGCGGACGTCTGCTTGGTTCGACAAATCCGCGTGCTGTCCCGAGCCAGCG
>Ga0114970_10002469_pt1 | contig 13789 bp, 6 predicted proteins | sample M_140205_XF_Meta_FD_87030 | JGI IMG/M metagenome (GOLD analysis project Ga0114970, IMG submission 87030) | Freshwater microbial communities from Lake Montjoie, Canada to study carbon cycling - M_140205_XF_MetaG | ecosystem: Environmental > Aquatic > Freshwater > Lake | place: Lake Montjoie... | reverse complement strand
CAGCTCCATCCCGGCCAGCACGTCCGTGAGCGGCGAGGCGGCCTCCCCCACCGCCGGCGCCACCAGCTGGCCAAGCAGCGTCAGGCTGTGCCAGAACAGCGAGGCCGCGTCGTCCAGGGTGTCGAAGTAGTCCTCCATGCTGTACAGCCCCGAGCCGCAGTTGGCCAGCACCCCGTGGTGGTACGAGCCCCCCGCCGCGTCGGGGCACGGCTGGACCCCTGACCAGATCGGGACCATGGCCGGCGTGTACAGCACCGCGAACAGGGCCGTCCGCACCAGGAACAGCCCCGCCAGCAGCACCTCGGCCGTGAAGCTGCCCACGCGGGGCAGGACCTGCTGGGAGGGGCAGAGCGTGGCGTGCGTCGAGCTGGGCAGCACCGTCTGCCAGATGGCGGACCGCACCTGCATGGTGGACGGGTTCAGCCAGAGCGTCCGCGTCCGCGTCTGGGACCCGGGCCCCCGGTGCCACGTGCCGGTCCCCGCCTGCCACTGGGTCACGGTGGTCTCCAGCAGCGTCACGGCGATGTTGTCCTCGTTCAGGTACTCGAGCGCCAGCACCGACGCGTTGAAGGCCTGGTCGCAGTGGCGCGTGAGGTTGACCAGGAAGCTGGGGATCTGGACGCGCCGCACCAGGTCCGCCCCGCACGCGCTGGCCGAGCACCGCCGGTACGCGCTGATCCGGTAGATCATGATGGGCGCGTAGCTGGACTCGAACTGCACGGCCATCTGCGGCAGGCTCGGGTCGTCCGCCGGGCGCGAGCAGTAGGCCAGGTAGCCGGAGAAGGTGTCCATGCTCGGGTTGCTGGCGTAGAACACGTAGTCCCTCGAGGCCACGGCCGCCTGCGCCGTCGTCTGGTAGCTGTACGGGATAAGCACGTGCTGGCCGTCGTCGTACGAGGCCTGCTCCGAGGGGACCGGCGTCTTGGGCACGGACGGCAGGCCCTGCCCCAGCGGCGCCAGGCTGAACACGTTGGTCTCGTCCCCGCCCAGCCGCTCGACCAGCACCGTCGACTGCTTCCCGCCCAGGTCCAGCTCCGTCAGGACGGCGTCGCCCACAATCACAAAGGGCTGGCCCGCCGCCATCACGTTGGCCGCCACCCGCAGCTTGGGGCTCGCCACGACGCTCCGGACCCTCGCGGCCGGCTGGCAGACCCGGCCCCCCGGCGGGAACGCGTAGATCGGCGCCTCGAGGCCGGCCGCGCCCAGCATGTCGCCCCGGCTGGACGGCACCGTGCTCGTGGTCCCCGACGCCCCGGCCGTGGGCTGCATCATCTGAGGGCTCGTGTCCGCCAGGCCGCAGTCCCGCGCCAGCACCGTCAGGCCCGTGCGCCACCGGCCCGCCCCCGCCAGGAGCAGGTTGTCCCGCCCGCCCCCGCTCGGCCGGACCGCCATGCAGAAGGGGAAGCACGCCGCGCTGGGGATGCAGGCGAGGAGGCTGTTGGCGGGGGCGTCCTGCCCGCACCGCGGCACCACCCACACCGACGCGTCCGTCTCGCGGCAGGTGCCCCTCGAGACGCAGTCCGTCGTGGCCAGCGTCGTCTGGCTCGAGCCCACCGTGGCGGGGCCGGCCCCCGGGCGCGTGTAGCGGGTGTAGGGCCACCGCACGCTCTTGACGTAGATGTCCACCCCTTCGCACGACAGGTAGGTGGGCGTCACGAGGTCGGGGAACAGCACCTGCAGCAGGTACTGGTCCGCCGTCGAGCCGGACGGCACCCCCGCAAAGGGCAGGATCGAGCACAGGATCAGCGGGCCGTCGGGGGTGTTGGTGCAGTTGCAGCCCAGCAGGTCGTTGGTCTGGGACGCGCCCGTCGTCACGCCGCTCGACAGCGTGCTCACGTCCAGGTCGTGCACCGTCGAGTACGTCACGGCCGCGAACCCGAACGCCAGGTCCATCGGGAACAGCCACTGCTGGGACCGCACGTCCAGGTTGCTGTGACCGGCGTAGATGGCCGTGATCCCGTCCGTCACCGCGTAGGTCCACTGCGTCAGGCCCACCACCACGGACTCCCCGCCGGGGAACAGCTTGGCGTCGGCCAGGATGTCCGGGATCCGCCCGCCGTACTCCGAGTTGCACGCCGGCCCCGCGACGCCCGTCACGGCCTGCCGCACGATCAGGAACGCGATGTTGATCCAGTTGTCCACGGCCAGGCCGAGGCTGCCCAGGCCCGCCACCAGCAGGTTGAAGAAGGGCGTGAAGTCGGGGGTGCACATCATCAGGTCAAAGGGCCCGCCCTGCCCGCCCGCCAGCCGGCACCGCTCCCACGTGGCGCGGGGGATCACGACCGCCAGCTGCAGCGCCGCGTTGCCCAGGCTGTGCAGGCCCTCCGCCAGGTTCAGGTCCAGCAGGGGGTACACCAGTATGTCCAGCGGCGCCGAGAGGGTCCCGCACACGGCGTTGAGCAGGCGCACGCCCAGCGCCACAAACTCCCGCATCGACCCCAGGCTCGACAGCAGGTCCAGCACCCCGGCCTCAGGGTAAAGGCACTCCGCGCCGGAGCAGGTGAACCCGTCCACAAACGCGAAGAGCGCGGCGCTCAGGTGGGTGACGAGCTGCATCAGGGCGCCCGCCATCTGCAGCACGGTCTTCGCCTCCTCGATCAGGATGGGCAGGAGCCCCTGCACCGCCAGCGCTTTGGCGAACCACAGCGCGCTGTTCCAGAGCGGGAGCAGCGCGCGCAGCATCACGTCCGCCACCTGCAGCGGCACGATGAGCAGCTGGTGCACGTACGGCCCGACCGCCGCGTTGTAGAAGCGCACCCCCTCCAGCCACACCTCGGGGTACTCTGTGTAGGTCACGTGCACCGTCGAGAAAAGCGCCAGCACCACCCCGAAGAAGAGCCACCACCGCAGCAGGCCCGAGAGCGTGGCGAGCAGGACCTGCGCGCCCGCCGCCACGGACCCGGTGAGCAGCGAGGCCATGGACACGAGCATCTGTTTGCCCGAATGCCGCTTGAGCGCGGAGGAGCCCCGCTGGGTGAGGCATACGAGCGCGTGGGCTACGAGGGCTGCCCCGGAGAAGGCGAGCAGCGACAGCGCCAGTGCGATGGCATATAGCTCCCGCATGTCCGTTGGGCGTGCGGGAGCGGGCCGGCATTATATACAACGCGTTTGATTTTAATTTTTTTCGGTTTCGCCGGTATATTAGGGAGCGGGGGCCGGCAGCTGCCAAAATGTGGCCGTTGCGCTATATCCTCTCGATCATGGCGGCGCTCCTGTGCGCGAACGCCCATCAGGCCTTAATGCCAGAGCGATACGCGCGGCACCACACGGCGCCAATCGACGTAGCGGCTAAGCGGGACAGGCTCATGCTCAAGCTGCACCGCTGGAACCAGACCGGCGCGGGTCTGACTTTGGGAGAGGGATTGGACAGTGTCATGCGGGTTCGGAACCACACGGCCGGTCGGCCAAGCGCCGACATGGTGGAGGGCTTCTACAGCATTTTTCAGCACGTGTTGGACCCCTTATACGAGTTTATGACCGGGCTTGTCAAGACTGCACAAGAGCCCCCTCTGGCAGTTCATCATGCAGCAAGTGCTGGCATTCCAAACCTCCTATACTAGCTGATTCAAGGTCTGGCTGTCGTGTTCGGCCTGCCAGTGAATGCTTGTTTTGAATTGAAGGCTCAAGTTTTCAACTGTCTTATCTGTCTCTTACAGTTAATTAGGTCTATCGCTTACTCTCTCGCTCGCTCGCTCGCTGTCTAAAATTGGAAAGATTCAAGAAAAGTTTTTTTCTTGTGCGCGCGTCTCATTTTGAGAGTAGCGGCCAGCAAATAGCCAGCGGCTCGGGCTGCTTCGCCAGCGTCTCCTCACTTCGCCTCGGCCTCAACCAGAAGGATCTGAATGGCCTGCGCCTCTGCGCTCTTCCAGAGAAACTCCAGCTTGAGATCCTGGTACGTGTAGGAGACGTAGGTGTTCTCCCTCAGCGCAATCATGCCGGACTGGACCCTCTGGAAAAATTCCCAAGTCATGTTGTAGCCGCGAATCGTCACCGTCGGGCGCTGCTTGATGAGACGGGTGAAGCAGCTCTCCTTGTACACCTTGTCATTATGCACGGTGTCCTTCACCACCTCGGCGCGGGCGTGGATCTCAGTGATCCGATCGAACATGTAGGGCTCGGCGCTCGATGCCAGCAGCGTCTTCTCAACCTCCTCGACAAACGCCTTTTCGTCCATCATACCGGCCTTGAACAGCGTGTAATGGAGCATGTAGTTCGAGTACACCGCGTTGGCGGCGCGGGCGTTGTCCAGCGAAATCTTGGTCTGTCGCTTGAGCGTGGCGTAGTCGCACTTGACATGCTGGCAAGGGATGAACTCGCCGTCGAGCGGCTCCGTCTCAGTGCCCAGGCAGTCGATCTCGGCCTGGGTCAGGCCGCATTTCTTGAACGCCTCCTTGATGTCGTCCAGGTCCTTCGTGACCCCTGTGAGCGCCTCCTTGAGCTCGAAAACGTCCTGGCTCTCGCCAATGTTGTCAAACGAGGCCAGAATGTTCTTGAGGGACAGAACGGTTTCGTCCTCCTTCGTGCGCTTCGGGGTCTTGGCGGCGCTCGACATGGCGTCCATGATGGCCTGCTCGACCTGGGAGCCCGACGCCTGGCTCGGCAGCGCCATCGACGGCGACACGGGGACGGGCGGGGACGGGCTGGACTGCACGGCCCCGGCGTCGGCCTTGGCGAGCGCCAGCTGGATCAGGCAGATCTCCACCGTCTGCCGCTCGGCGCAACGCTGGAGGTAAAGCTGCTTCAGCCTGCAGTAGTCGTACTTGGGGGCATAGTACTCGTACAGCTGGGCGTCGCTCTCCGTGGCCCACTTAGTCTTGAGCTCCATGCACACCCCGCGGCTCATGATGACGGGCGTGTCGCGCACGGCCGCCGCCATGCCCTTGGCCATCTCCATGGCGTGCATGTCCAGCGCGTGCGTGATCCGGTCGGCCCTCCACTCGACGCTGACCTGGTCGGACCTCTTGTGGCCCGGCGTGCGGCACAGCATGAACGCAGGAACCTCGTCAATCCTCTCCAAAAAAACCGCCTCGCTGATCCTGCCCTCCTCAAACTCGACGCGCGACCCCACGAACGAGGCCAGGGCCTGCTGGGCCTCGAGGCATTGCACAATCGCGGCCCTGGTGCTGACCTTGAGCACGTCAGGGTAGCGCCTCTTCATGCAGTAAGGCTCGTACTCTTCCTCGACCGACTCCTCCTCCTCGCCGACAGCGGTCGGGACCTCGACGCCGGTGGCACGCATCGCGTCAACCAGCTTGTCGATGTCGGTCTGGACCACAACCAGCTGGTGCTGCAGGACCATGTGCTTGGTCTCCGCGCAGATGGACTCGATCGACGCGTCCACCGTGTCGAACCACTGCTCCACCGAGACGTCTGGGCGCTCCTCGGCCGACTCGGTGGCCTCGCGCTCGTGATGCGCCATCATGGCGCGCGCCTCGGGCCCTTCGACCGAGCGGGTCAAAGGCTTGGTGGGAGCGGGCGGGCTCTGGTCCTCGTCCATCCAGTCGAACGCGCGCGCCCGCTGCGCCTTGGTCGAGGCGAACCGAGGCGGCTTGAACTGATTGGAAACGTCGGCCATGGGGACAGCCTTTCGGTACGGGTTCAAAACCACGCCCGTCTCGTTGGTGGACGGCGTGGAGCAGACGGGGATGGGCGGGTTGTACGTTCCCGCGTACGGGTCCAGCACCAGCACCTTGAAGTCTCCAATGCTGCGGCCGCGCTTTGAGGGAGAGGGCGTCTTGGGGCGAGCCTCGTCAACCATGGCCAGGCTCGAACCATCCGCAGCCCGCTCCTTCTTTCCGTGCCCCGATTTGGCCTTGAACAGGGACGCCTTGGGCGGGATGAAGCGAATAGGCTGCACCGAACTCGGGCTCGTCAGGTCCACCGTGTCTGCTCCCTTCACGTCCTCCGCTTGGTTCATCAAGTCGGCCAGCTCGGATTCTGGCCGCATCCCAAATATCAGGCTCCGGCCGGCATCGTGACGCATGCGCTTGCTCGAAGAAAGAATTTGCATGGGCATATACTCACTGGGGCTGTAACGGTCGAACACATAGACCGAGGATGTCTTGCACTTCTTTCGGGACACTGCAGCAGGGCCCTGGTGCTCGTAGCTCGTCTGCAGGGACTGCAAGCCATTGGTCGGTGAGAGAGCGCAGGCACCGCCGGCCAGCAAGAGGAAAAGACTTTGCTCCTGTTTAACTTCCCTTGCAACATGTGCGCGAACCCTCTGAATGCAAGAATCAATAAATGTGCGCGGAAGGGTCTTCACCATGGGAGGCATCTTCTCAGCGCAAAGCATGTCAATGTCCTCGAGGTCCTCGAGAGGCACAGTCTTTTCCCTCGTGGGCCCGGCGGGCGAGCGGGGAGGCGAGGCGTTGGAGGCGGAGTAGGTGCGGCGCATCATGGCTGGAGGCGAAGTCGATTGCAAAGACAGTTGTCGATGGTTTTAATTGACCTCTGCCTACACTGTACTGTTTAAAACTCCAAGCGTAGATTGTACACTGCTTTGTCTGCTTTATAATCGTAACTGCACACGGTTGTCGCGCCAGTTTTAGTTCGCAACGCTTGGCCGGCATAAAATCGGCCTTCTCGTAACTGCACGCGACTGGACTGAACCGACGCGTGTTTGCGTACTTCTGCCTCCGTCAGATGTAGCAGTTCGTCTTGCAGTCCTTCTGCGACTGGTAGTAGTCCGTGTTACAGCAGTTGCAGTCCACGCAGTTGAGGTCTAACGCCTGGCTCTGGGACGGCAGTCGTGAGTTCTGGTCGCGGTCACACCAGGCCGCCTGCCTGCCGGTCCCGCACCGCTGAATCTGGCTGCCCGTCTCGTCGCCCGTAGAGGTGCATTTGGTGCAGGCGATTCTAGACGCTGCCGGCTGTGTCCCGTCCTGGTATGTGTGCCGAGGGCACGGGACCAGCCCCCTACCGTCCGGGCATGCGTTCCCTCTCAGGCACTCTAGGCAACCGTTTGAGCCGGGGTCCGGGTAATACCCTGGCTTGCAGATGCACGCGCTCGACGTGTCAGGGTCGGACACCTTGGGCGGCACGCAGATGACGGGGTTGGCCTCGCCTCCGGGGCAGGCCACGCTCGAACTCTTTGGTATTTGCTGCAAAAGAGGCATGCGTTAAACGGACGAACAGCTATCCCGTTTAAAAATGGGTTGGTCACCGGCGTGTACCCGGCGGCGTTGTAATGAAAGCGGCCAGTGGCGGAATCGCACGGGAAGCACGTCGTCACTGGACGGGACACGCAGCCGTCAGTCCATCCAGTCTCTCTCCCTCTCTCCCTCAATCGACTCACGTGCCTGGAAATCCGTTGATCTGCCAGATAGTCCTCGTCCCCGAGAACGGCACTCCCGCCACCGGAACATCCCTGGGCAGGACAGCGTCAGTGCCTGTGCGCCGTGCAGGGGCAAACTCACGCACCATGAGCACGTGGTGGCAGGGAGGCTTATTTGATCCACGCATGTGTTCCATGTCCCTGCAGGACACGACACGCAAGAAACTGGGAAGACGTAGCGGCGGCTGTACACGTCCAAGTTCCTGTAGTTCGATGCGTACTGTCCGTTCGAGCAAGATCGCGTTACAGAGCAGTCAAACTGCGAATAGCCCTTGCATCTCCCCGTCGACAGCACAATGTCCGTGTCGTCCGCGCGTATCTGAAATCGATAGAACTGAAGGTCTGGCTCAAAGCACCCCTGGCAGGCAGGGGCCTTGTTGCATTTCCTGATGGACCGCCAGAGATAGTCGGAGATGCCCGAGTCCACCAGAGGCAGCCAGGTGCCTATGGTGGCACCTACATACCCGTAGAGCAGGTAGAAGAACCCTTCCACGGGTTCGAACTGCACGCCCGGCCCTGTCGAGAAGATGTCCTCGCACCACAACAGGCTGTCCAGGCTCTCGCCCCAGTATATGGAGGTCGGCTTCATCTGGTAGGTCTGACGAGCCTGGATGGCGGGCACCGAGTCCGGACTGTACCCCACCGCCTTTGGATCGATCACGACCACGGCCTTGATCTCTTCGGGATAGATCCGCTTGATCACCATCAGAAACCTTCGCGGGGTCGGCTGGATCACATCCTCGCTCGGCACGCAGTCGGAGCAGAAAAACGACACAAACCCGCCCGATTTGTCAACCTTGTGCCACTCAATGGGGATTCCCTCGTCAAACGCGCCCGCCGCCGCCACGAGCAGCAGGAGCACGCCGCGCATCGATGGAGGGGGCGTGCCTTTTGTTATATACCGCCCGCCGTCTGGGGCATGGTCAGGCGCACAGGGGGCAGCAGCGGCTGGCACTGCATGACCGCCACCATCTCGCACGCCCCGCGCTGATCCCCGAGGAGATGATGGACGTGCCAGTGGAAGGAGAAGAACACTCCCCAGAACACCAGGTGCAGGGCGTACGCGACGTGCTCCACGATCCACGTCACGGGGGAGGAGGTGAAGTACATGAACATGAAGGAGATCGCCAGCAGGCCCCCCGTCACCAGCACGGCGGCGTCGATCAGGCTGTGCGCCCGGTCCTGCCGCGCCTCGGTCATGCGGGCCAGCTGCACCAGGCACAGCGACGACAGGATGGATCCGGCAGCAAACACAAAGACGCCCGCCACGTGGTCCGGGTCCTGCCTGAACCGGCACAGCCAGACCCAGCCGAAGCCCGTCATCAGGAAGCCGGCGTACGCGCCCGAGTGCGCCCACGCGAACAGGTTCCTCACGTCTTGCTCGTCTTTGGGCGGATGGCTCCAGTCGCCGTGGTCACGCCTGTGGAGCAGGGTCCTGTCTTCGTGCTCGCTCCGCGCGACGGTCAGGTCCGAGACCCGCCGGGTGGCCACGTACAGCACCCCAAACATCATGCGCACCATCATGAACACGGTGAGCAGGATCGCGTAGTGCGGCACGGCGAAGAGCGTGTCCGAGATCATAAGCTGGCGCTGCGTCTCGTAGGTCCAGAGGTACGCAACAAAGACAACCAGCTCGGCCAGGCAGTCCAGCAGCACCAGCAAGCGGCACACGTCGCAGCGGGCGGGCGCAAACGCCATTCGCCTGGCGGGGCCCTCGCCGTCGTTATATACCTGCCAGGGCGCAACTGTGGGGGCCGAGCACGGATTCAAACGCCGAAAAAAGGGGCGCGATCGGGGATAGGCGCAGAGGGCGCTCGACGCACGGCGAGCCAGAGCATGCCCGCCTGCCCTTTCGATCTGCAGCCCCGCCCGCCCGGCCAGTGCGCGTCGGAGCCTGAAGCCAGCCTGCCCGGCCAGTGCGCGTCGGAGCCTGAAGCCAGCCTGCCCGGCCAGTGCGTGCCAGCCCTTGCGTCGGAGCCTGAAGCCAGCTTGCCAGCCCACGGCGTGCCAGCAGTCCACGCGCAGGCCGCGCCGGCCGCCAACAGACCCGCGACGCGCAAGCGGGCCCGCAGCCTCCTGACCCGCTCCACCAACTTCGCAAACGACCAGTGCGTGATCGAGATACGCCTGTCGGAGCCCGACGACGGCGAGGAGTGCAGCGTGACCATGCAGCCCATCGCCGACGCCACCCTCGACTTCCTGCCCGCCGACGCGCCCCGGGCCCCGATCGTCGCCCGCCCCGAGCTCACCAAGGGCACCCTCGCGTGCGGCCACGGCTTCAGCGCGCTGGCCCTCCTGTACCACTTCGCCAAAAACTGCATGCGCTGCCCCAACTGCCGCGAGGGCTCCGCGGCGCGCATGGCCGGCCAGTCCGTGCCCGCCCACCTCCGCAAGGCCTTCCGGAGCCACCTGGAGCGCGAGGCGGAGGCCGACAGGCGAGAGCAGGTGGCCAGCGACATGCACGCCGCCGCCGAGATCCTCGAGTCCGAGGTGAACAGCGCCCAGGCCCGGGCCTACATGAACCGCGTAGTCGTGACCGTCTACGTGTTCGACTCCATGCACGCCGTCGCCCCCGTCAGCGTCCAGACCCTCCCGCTCGGCATGACGCAGGACGGCGCCGGCAGGGGCAGTGGGCCGTCATCCGACTCGGAGGAACCCCCGGGCCCGGCGCCTGGCACGGCATCATCCGCGACGGACCCGACGCTGCGATTCGAGTCGTTTGGATACTCATGCCGGGAGCTTAGCCGCAACCTCCGCGCCATGGGCGTCGACTCCCAGGCCTTCGAGCTCGTCGTCGGCGCCCACGACGTCTTTGACGGCATCGTCATGCTCTACCGGACCGACCGCTTCGGGGCCGACGCGGGCGAGCGGCGCGTCGCGGGCTTCGGGCACGAGGGCGAGGACGTCAGCGTGCGCGTGTGGTGCCCGGGCGGCATCCAGCGCGTCCGCTGGACCGTCGGGCGCGCCGCCCTCTGCCGCATGCTCACCGCGGGCGGGCCCGACCCCTGGCTCTGACGCGCCGTCACGCCGGCTGGCGTCGCCTCTTGCGGCCCGCGTCGGGCGGGTCCACCAGCGCCTCCAGGCAGTGCACCAGCCCCTCGAGCGACGCCCACATCGCACGCGCCCGCTCCTGCTCGGCGGGGCCGGCCTCTCTCTCCCTCTCGCGCGGCTCGCAGTCGTCCTCGATCTTGATCACGGGGGGCGGCATCGTTGCGCGGGCGGCCTCGCGGCGTTTAATACACCCTCGGGCCCGAATCACGCCAGCACGAGCTCCTGCTCGCCCGCGCGCCACACCGGCGCGTAGGCCCGCACCTCCAGCATGCGCCGGCGCGCCCCGGTCTGCATCGTCGCGTTGAGCACCACGCTCGACACGGGCACCCCCGCCGCCGCCGCCACCTGCGCCCGCAGCGTCGCCTCGCTCTGCAGGAACGTCGCCAGGTCCGTCAGGAACACCAGCCGCAGCTGGTAGTCCCCCGTGTAGACGCACCGGAACCCCGCCACGCACCGGCAGTCCGTCTGGAGGGAGGCCCCCTGCCCGCTCGTCGTGTTGGCAGGGCACGCCACCAGCAGCCCCGCCAGGCAGTAGCTGTTGGGCGGGCACAGCGCGCAGGCCCCCCCGCTGGAATAGTAGCCGGGGTCGCACCCGCACGCCCCCGCGCTCGCGCTCAGCGCCGGCGCCGTCGAGTGGGCCGGGCACGCCGCCAGCGCCCCGAGCGCGCAGTAGACGTTGGCCCCGCACGCCGTGCAGTTCCAGCCCCCGAGCGCCCCGACGCTCGACACCCGCTGGTACCCGCCGGCGCACACGCACCCGACCCCGCTCACGTTGGTCGCGTTCCCTGGGCACCCGCACTGCCCCGCCGCGCTCGCCCCGGCCGGCGAGAAGGTCCCGACGGAGCAGGCGGTCGAGAGGTTCGCCGCCCCGCCTGCGCAGTAGTAGTTGAGCGGGCACTGCGCGCACCCGCCCGTCAGGCGCGCGTCCCCGACGTAGCCGGCCAGGCACAGGCACTGCGCCAGCGACACTGCCCCAGCAGACGTGTTCGAGTTCGCGGGGCATGCTGTGCAATTGGAGGCGGAGATGGCGCCTGCGGTGGGAGAGTACTTGCCGGGCGTGCAGACGATGCAAACAGCTGGCGAGGATTGGGCCAGGCCAGAAGAGTACGACCCGGCATCGCAGGCCGCGCACGCAGATACTCCGGTCTGCAAAGAGTAGGTGCCAGCCGTGCAGTTCAGGCAGGTCTGGCCGCTCACGTATGACCCAACAACACAGAAAAGGCAGGAGCTCCCGGAACCATCCGAGCTTGTTCCAGCTGAGCAATTCTGGCAGACAGTGCTAGAACCCTCGGCGAACCATTGGCCAACCCCGCAACAGACTGCCGTGCCTGACGGGGAACAGTGCAAGAAGGTGTAGGCAGGGCAGCTGGAAGGCGTGCATTGCTTGTAGAGCATGGGCAGGCTGGGACCAAGCGCGTCCACTCTGCCCGAATAGAGGGTTTGAACATCAGTAAGGCTCATCAAGTAGTTGTATACACGGAGGTCTGAAAAGAAGTCATTTCCTCCATTTGTTTGCCTGGGCAACATATAATCTAGTGGATCAGCATTAATTGTAGTGTATGCTGTATATGTATCGTCGCCCAGGCTGGCATAAGGACAGAAATTGTCAGTCGGATTTGACGTTCCTGCATTGTAGAATGGAACTATATTCCCATCCATCCATGCAAAGTGAGTCCCCTGCGTGTTCCATGCCAGAACATAATGATTCCAACCACTTGTGGTTGCTGGAACAGCCCAAAAACAATTTTGGGCATAGGTAAAAGTAAATGGACCTTTGTAAGATAACAAGAACTTAAAACCTCCTGCAAACGCTCCGTTGCCACAATGAAAGAACAACACGTCTGCCATCGACGTACGCATATCCCCATTGTTGAGCGAACGAAACCAGAAGCTGACGGATACCCCAGTGGTTGACTGCATTTTGCCTATTCCTTTGAAGGTTGAGGTGAGATACTGTCCAGAACCACCCAAGGGTATGAACATGTCTCCTTTCCGTGGAGATACCTGACTATTGTACTGATTCTGACAGACCCCGCTTGCGCCTCCTTTTGTTGTTAGCTGGTAGTTGTTTCCGCTTGCATCTGTCAGACAATGAGTAGAGTTGAATGGATGCCACATCACAGGACGTCTGGTGGTTCCATTGTCCATGAAGAGATCCTGGAGAGTCGCTGGCAGAGTCGAGGCTGCAAATGAGTAGGCTGGATTGGTCGCCTGTATAAAGCTGCTATTGGCAGAGATGGTGACCGACAGCATACTGGATGGCACGTCATACACGGATGCTTTGTTAAGGAGCAACTGGGTTGTTCCAGCAGGCAGGGTCACGGCCCCCGACTGGGTGTAAGTGGCCAGCACTCCCACGCTCATGCCCTGGTAGTAGCCCACGTTTGCAGTGCACTGCCACGCTCCCGCAGATGAACCCGAATTGGCAAGGCACGCCGTGCACGTGCCCGCCGCGCTGGCCCCTGCAGCAGACGAGTATGTCCCCGCCCCGCATGATGTGCACGTTGCCAGCGTGAGCTGCCCTGTGCTGTTCGAGTAGGTCCCTGCTGTGCAATTGGAGCAAGCAGCCGCTGCGGGCAGCCCCGTCGTGTTCGAGTATGTCCCTACAGGGCACGGTGAGCACACGGCCGCAGCGAGCGCGCCGACCGCCGTCGAGTACGTGCCCGCCGCGCACGCCTGGCACGCCGACACGCCCGCCTGGGACCCGTACGTCCCGGCCCCGCACAGGGTGCAGGACAGCGACCTGGCCTGGGCTGAGTAGCTCCCGGGGGGGCACTGCAGGCACGTGCTCGCCGAGGCCAGATACGACCCCGGGAGGCAGTCCTGGCAGGCCGTGCTGACCCCCTCCGAAAAGACCTGGCCCGACACGCAGCACACGGGCGCGCCGGCGGGGGAGCAGTGCAGGACCGACTGCGCGGGGCAGCTGTAGGGGCAGGCGGGGAACTGGGTGGTCGACCAGACGGCGTCCACGCGCCCCGAGTAGAGGGTCTGAACGTCGTCCAGGCTGAACACGTGGCCGTATACGCGGAGGTCCGAGTACCCCGCCGTGCTGACCCAGGCACAAGGATCGCCGAGGATGGGATTGGTGCCGAGTCCACCGTAATACGGGCGAGTGGCGGTCCCCAGGCCCATGCCCGTCAGAACAGTTGTCCGGCTCCCGCCGCCACCCATCATGAACTCCACCTGCACGCCATCCTGCCACGCCATAAAATTGTTGCCTGTGTCCCACGTCATCACAATATGGTGCCACAGGCCATCGCTGGTCAGGGCCGGTGACATCCAATAGAAATCAACCATTCCTGCAAGACGGATGCTCAGGCCGGAAGGGCCTGCGAGCAGTATGAAGCCAGACTCTTGTGAATTTCCGTTGAAGAACGTCGCAAACACCAAGACCCAGCCTGT
>Ga0114970_10002467_pt1 | contig 13794 bp, 14 predicted proteins | sample M_140205_XF_Meta_FD_87030 | JGI IMG/M metagenome (GOLD analysis project Ga0114970, IMG submission 87030) | Freshwater microbial communities from Lake Montjoie, Canada to study carbon cycling - M_140205_XF_MetaG | ecosystem: Environmental > Aquatic > Freshwater > Lake | place: Lake Montjoie... | reverse complement strand
TCCGGCTACGAAATGCTCAAAGGCCTCTCCGGCATCACCACGCATGAGTCGGAGGCCGCGATCGAGATCTACCCGAATACGCAGGACATCGCCAGCCTCGCCAGTGTGATCGAATCCCGCATCACCGACCCCGCCAACCCTCTTCGCCACGGCTTCCTCATGGCCGGACACGGCCTCTACACTTGGGGTGCGGACATCACTGCCGCACGGCGGCAGATCGAGGTGCTGGAGTTTCTGTTCGAAGTCGTCACGCAGAAGCGCTTGCTCACAGGCTCGTTCTGAATCGGTATCACGCCCATGGCCCTCATCCGCATCCCCTCCGAAGACCGCGTCATTGATGACGTGGAAAGCATCCGCAGCTTCCTCCTGCCGCATGACATTCACTACGACCGCTGGGATGTCGCGGGTCGCATTGACCGCGATGCCTCGCAGGAGGAAATCCTCGCAGCGTATGAACCCGAAGTCACCGCGCTGAAGGAACGCGGCGGCTACATCACGGCCGATGTCGTCAATGTCACGCCCGACGTGCCGAACCTCCAGGAGATGCTCGACAAGTTTAACAAAGAGCACCGCCACGCAGAGGACGAGGTGCGCTTCATCGTCAAAGGCAGCGGCATCTTCTACATCAACCCCGAAAACGACGACCCCGTCTATTCCATCGAGGTGCATGAGGGCGATCTCATCAACGTCCCCGCTGGCACGAAGCACTGGTTTGACCTCTGCGCCGACCGCAGCATCCGCGCCATCCGCCTCTTTCGCGAGAAGGCCGGGTGGACGCCGCTCTACACCGGCGATGGTATCGCCAGCGGCTACCAGCCGCTTTGCTTCGGGCCGAACTACCTCGCCGCCAAAGGCATCCAGATCGAGCAAGCCGTCACCATCGCCGCATGATCGAGTTTCGCGGCAAACTCATCCTGCTCGACATTGAGGGCACCGTCTCGCCGCTCGCCTTCGTGCATGACGTGATGTTTCCGTATGCACGAAAACACACGCTTGGATATCTCACCAGGCATTGGGCCAGTGCGCCGCTAGAACAACTCGCACGCGATGCAGAATCTCCGCCCTTTGCCGATCCCGCCGACGCCGAGGCCGCCGTCCATCGCCTCATGGACGCCGATGCCAAAGTCACCGGTCTGAAGCAGCTCCAGGGCCTCATCTGGGAGCAGGGCTTCCGCACCGGTGACCTGCGCAGCACGCTCTTCGATGATGTCGTGCCCGCGTTCGACCACTGGCACGAAAACGGTCGCGAAATCCGCATCTACTCCTCCGGCAGCATTCACGCGCAGCGCCTCTTCTTCGCCCACACCACCGCTGGCGATCTCACCCCGCGCCTCTCCGGCTACTACGACACCACCACCGGCTCCAAACGCGAAGACGCCAGTTACACCGCCATCGCTGTTGATTGCGCTCTGCCTGCTCATGAAATACTATTCGTGAGCGATCTCGTGGATGAATTGAACGCCGCGCAAAGCGCTGGCATGCTCACTGCGCTCGCCCTTCGGCCCGGCAACAAATCTGCGCCGACTAACGATCATCCTGCCATCTCTTCACTCGCCGAAATCACCCTCGCATGAACATCCACGGCCAGCCGCACCGCTCCATCGAAGCCGATCACGCGAACCGCATCGCCCGCATCGTTGATCAGACCTATTTGCCGCATCAGGTCGAGTGGCGTGACTTGCAGACGATGGATGACGCCGCCGAGGCTATCCAGGTCATGCGTGTGCGCGGTGCACCGCTTATTGGCGCCACTGCTGGCTTTGGCATGTTCTTCGCACTGCGCGATGATGCCTCCGATGCCAGTCTTCAGAATGCGTATGATGTTTTGCATGCCACACGTCCCACGGCGATCAATCTGAGGTGGGCGCTGGATCGCATGAAGCGCATTGTTTCACCGCTGAGCATCGAATCACGCGCCGACGCCGCCTGGCATGAAGCGAACGCCATCTGCGATGAAGATGTGCAAACAAACCACGCCATCGGCCAACATGCGCTGGAGTTGTTCAAAGCCATCCAGGCGAAGAAAGCCGATCCCTCGGCCCCGCTGAATGTCATGACGCATTGCAACGCGGGCTGGATCGCCTGCGTGGACTGGGGCACCGCGATCTCGCCCATCTATCAGGCGCACGATGCGGGCATGAATGTCCATGTCTGGGTCAGCGAAACGCGACCACGCGGCCAAGGAGCCTCGCTCACCGCCTGGGAACTACGTGAAAATGGCGTGCCACACACCTTGATCGTCGATAACAACGCCGGGCACCTACTTCAGCGTGGCCTCGTCGATCTCGTCATCGTCGGCACCGATCGTGTCACCGCGCAGGGCGATGTGGCGAACAAGATCGGCACCTATCTCAAAGCATTGGCCGCCAAAGCGCATGACGTGCCCTTTTACGTCGCTCTGCCCGTGAGCACCATCGACTGGACCATCACTGATGGAATCCGCGACATCCCCATTGAGCAACGCAGCGCCCGCGAAGTCACGCACATGCCAGGTTTGAACGCCGAAGGTCACCGTGAGGAGGTGCTCATCACTCCCGCAGGCACACAAGCACGTAACGACGGCTTCGATGTCACGCCCGCCAGCCTCGTCACCGCGCTCATCACTGAGCACGGTGTTTATGAGGCGACCGCGGAGTCATTAAAGCGACTCCATGCCAAGCTTTGATACTTTAGACTTGCTGCGGCACTTCGTAGCCTGCGCGATACTCACGCTTGAGCAGCGCGAGGGCCTCAGGTGTGGCGGGATCGCCGATGAAGGTTTCCTTTCCAGCATCCAGTTCCAGCATCGGCCCCATTTTGATGTCGAGCTTCGTGGCATCGAGTTCGTTTTTGACGAGATGTTCGTGGAAATCGGCGATCACGTCGTTCCAAGGCTGGAAGTCCTTCACTGCGGCCTCCGCCTGCTCGCGATTATACTTTTGACCGAGACGGTAAGAGAGGTTGCCCAGATGGCACCATGCGCTGGAGTAATGAATGGCTTCGATTTCGGCTTTCAGCTCCGCTTGTTTGCGGCTGCGGATGGCGGCGATGAAATTGGCCGCGTGCGTTTTGCCGCCGTCGCCTTTGAAGGTGTGCAGTTTCTTTCCTTCAGCATCATAGGCCGTGCCACCACCGCGACTACCGGTGTAGTAGCCGCCCTCGCACTCGATGATGAGGAAGGCTCCGGTGCGACGGCGCAGATACACATCCGGCGCTTTGATGCCCTTCTGACGCGGCAGGTTGTGGAAATCAACGATCACTGGAATGCTGCCTGTGTCCATGTAGGCGAAGTGCGTGTTCGGTGACTCGCCCGCATCGTCCCAAGCAAAACGACCGCCACCGGCAATGACACGCTTCGGTAGCGTCACTTTATCGCGAAACACGACGTTGCGCAGATCATCCAAAATGTGCGGCCCCCAGTTGCCCATCTCGCCGTTGCCGGTGTTCCAGTTCCAATGCCAGTCGTAGTGGAATTTTTCGCGGTAGATCGGCTCATCCTTCGCCGGACCAAGCCAGACATCATAGTTCACCGTCTTTGGCGGCGTCAGCGGCTGCGCTAACTTTCCGATGGAGGCACGCATGCTGTAGTGATTGCAGCGCACGTATTTGATCTTTCCAATCGTGCCCGCATCGAGGAATCCTTTGATCTCATCCTGCAGTGGATCGCTGCGCTGCTGTGTGCCGCCCTGCACGATGCGATTGTACTTCCGCGCGGCTTCCACCAACTGGCGACCTTCCCAGATGTTGTGAGACACCGGCTTCTCCACATAGACGTCCTTCCCCGCTTGCAGCGCCCAGATTGAGGCCAGCACATGCCAATGATTGCCCGTGGAGACGACGACAGCGTCGATGTCCTTGTCCTCCATCACCTTGCGTAAGTCCTGTGTCGTCTTCGCCTGCGGATACACCTTCTTCGCCCGATCCAAAGCCGTCGTGTCGGGATCGCAGAGGTAAGCAATCTCTACTCCCGGCACCTTCGCCATGCGGCTCGCATTGCCCATGCCCTGCCCGCCAAGGCCAATGGAAGCGATACGAATTTTCTCATTCGCCCCCAAAACACGGGTGGTGGACAAAGCAGTAAAGGCGAGAGCGGATTGCGTGATGAAGGAACGGCGTGAGGTCATGATGCGTTAAGGTTAGTCAGAACTTGTTTTCTCAGAACGTCGTCTTTGTTGCAACTCCTTCTTCAATCCATGGCGAACATAAAAAAGGGGCCGCTCGTCGCGGCCCCTTCGTGGTTTGGATTATTTGGCGGATGTGGATCAACCGAGGTCTTCGGCAGGAGCAGCTTCGCCTTTGGCGGCTGCGTCTTTTTCCTTCATCGCGGCCTTGCGGCTCATCTTCACGCGACCTTTGTCATCAATGCCGAGGCATTTGGCGGTGACGATGTCGCCGGTCTTGACGACGTCTTCAGTGCGGTTGACGCGGAAGTCGGCCAGTTCGCTGATGTGGATCAGGCCGTCCTTCTTGCCGCCGAGGTTCATGAAGGCACCGAAGTTCGTCGTGCTGACGATCTTGCCGGTGTAAATCTTGCCCACTTCGATTTCCTGGGAGGTGCCGCTGATCATTTCGATCGCACGTTCGATGCCTTCCTTGCGGTTGGAATAAACGTACACCGTGCCGTCGTCTTCGATGCTGATCTCAGCGCCGGACTCGGCCTGAATGGCTTTGATGTTCTTGCCGCCAGGGCCGATGAGCTCACCGATCTTGTCAGGGTTGATTTTGATGATCTCAATGCGCGGGGCATACTTGCTCAGCGGCTTGATTTCGCCGATGGCGGCGTGCATGGCGTTGAGGATGATGGTGCGGGCGCTCTTGGCCTTCACGATAGCTTCTTCGAGGATGGTCAAAGGGATGCCAGGAAGCTTGAGGTCGAGCTGGTATCCGGTGACGCCTTCGCTGGTGCCGCAGAGCTTGAAGTCCATGTCGCCGAAGTGGTCTTCGCTGCCGAGGATGTCAATCATCGTGAGGTAGCGGGACATCTTGTCGCTGGTGTCGAACTCGGAGACGAGGCCGACGCTGATGCCAGCCACAGGGCGGATCAGCGGCACGCCTGCGTCCATGAGGGCCATGACGCCGGAGCAAACGGAGGCCATCGAAGTGGAGCCGTTGGACTCCATGACTTCGCTGCTCACGCGCATGGCGTAAGGGAAGACTTCCTTCGCAGGAATGACGGGAGCAATGGAGCGCTCAGCGAGAGCACCATGACCGATTTCGCGACGATTCTGGCCACCGAAGCGACCGGTTTCACCGACGGAGAACGGAGGGAAGTTGTAGTGCAGAATGAAGCGCTTCGATTCTGGGCCACCCGCGTAGGTGTCCATTTCTTGAGCTTCATCAGCCGGAGCAAGCGTCGCAATGGCGAGCGCTTGTGTTTCGCCACGGGAGAAGATGGCGGAACCATGCGTTCGAGGAAGCACGGAGGCTTCACCGTAAAGGGTGCGCAGATCGTCGAGACCACGGCCGTCGCAGCGGTTCTTCTTGTCGAGGATGCTGATGCGGAAGGCTTTCTTCTGGAGGTAGTCGAAGGCCTGGCTGATTTCGAAGCCAGTAGCGGTAGGGAAGGCGGCCTTGATGGCGGTTTCCACTTCGTCCTTCAACGCGCCGACGGCCTTGCCGCGAGCAACCTTGGAAGGCTGATAGAGAGCGCCTTCGATGCGGTCACCCGCGATCTGATAGGCGATCTCAAGCAGCTCATCTTTGACGAGCATGAGCGGGACTTCGCGCTTGGTTTTGCCAGCGAGCTTGGCCAGTTCAACCTGGGCAGCAACGATCTTGGTGACTTCGCTTTGCGCGTAGTGCAGCGCTTTGACGAATTCTGCTTCTGGCAGTTCATTGGCGGCACCTTCGATCATGATGACGTCTGTGGCATTGCCGACATAGACGAGGTCGAGATCGCTATCGAGACGCTGCGACTGGGTTGGATTGGCAACGAACTCGCCATTGAGGCGACCGACACGCACAGCGCCCACTGGGCCTGCAAACGGAATGTCGGAAACGCAAAGCGCGGCGGATGCGCCGTTGATCGCGAGGATGTCTGGATCGTTTTCGCCATCAGCGCTGAGGAGCAGGGCGACGATCTGGGTGTCGTAGTAGTAGCCTTTCGGGAACAACGGACGCAATGGGCGGTCCGTCATGCGGCAGGTGAGGATTTCCTTTTCGGTCGGACGACCTTCGCGCTTGAAGTAGCCACCAGGGAAGCGGCCTGCGGCGGATGCCTTTTCCTTGTACTCAACGCTGAGGGGGAAGAAGTCCTGGCCGTCCTTCACTTTCGTGGCGGAGACAGCGGTGACGATGACGATGGTGTCGCCGAGACGAACGGTGACGGCTCCATCTGCAAGCTTGGCAAACTTGCCGGTTTCGATTTCAATGGTGCCCTGTCCGAGGGCGGCGGTTACTTTGTGTATGGCCATAGGTTGGCGTGTGTGTGTTGTTTTGGTTTGGGTGAAATGGGAACACGGGATTCAGCCCGTCGGCGATGCGCGATGGCGCATCATGCAGCATGATCATCGGCAATCGCCGACATGCTTGAAAAAGCCTGATACAGAAAAGGGGCGATGCTTATGGCATCACCCCTCATGAAATTCTGCTAGCGACGCAGATTCAGGCTCTTGAGCAGCTTCTGGTAACGTTCCGCAGCGGTCAGCTTGAGGTAGTCCAGCAGCTTGCGACGGCGTGCGACCATTTGCAGGAGGCCACGACGTGTGGAGTGATCTTTTTGATGCGCAGCAAGATGCTGCGTGATGTCATTGATTCGCTTCGTCAAGAGAGCCACTTGGACGTCGGCTCCGCCGGTGTCCTTGTCGTGCATCTTGAAAGAGGTGGAATCGATGGTGGTTGCTTCGCTCATGGTTTGTTTGAATGGCCCGACAACTTGTCAGGCGGTGTGTGTTCTAGGATGTGGGGCCGCGAAGGAACCATAAAGCCCCTCTTTGGCAAGGGGAAGTTTCAGGCTTTCCGCGCTATCGGCCATGCTTTAGTAAGCCCCCCGCGTCATTCGAAAATTCGTCACTCGTCATTTCCCGCCCACTTGCCATCCACGTCATCCTCATCCACTAAACAGCCCCTTTCACCACCAACCTCATGTCCCGCTCTTTCAAAATCGCAGTCCTCTCCGGAGACGGCATCGGCCCCGAAGTCATGGCCGAGGCACTTCAAGTCCTCGACGCCGTCGCCGCCCGTTCCGGCCTCACTTTCTCCTACAACCACCAGCTCGTCGGTGGTGCTGCGATTGATGCCGTGGGCAAAGCCCTCCCTGCCGAAACCATCGCCGCCTGTGAAGCCAGCGATGCCATCCTCTTCGGCTCTGTCGGTGGACCGAAATGGGAAAAACTCCCACCCAACGAGCAGCCCGAACGCGCTGCCCTTCTTCCTATCCGTAAACACTTCGGTCTCTTCGCTAATCTCCGCCCTGGCATCTGCCATCCCGCACTCACGTCATCCTCGCCGATCCGCCCCGACCTCGTCGAAGGCGGCTTCGACGTGCTCTGCGTGCGTGAATTGACCGGCGGAATGTACTTTGGCCAGCCAAAGAGCCGCACCACGCTGCCCGATGGCGATATCGAGGTCATCGACACCATGGTTTACAAAAAGAGCGAGATCGTGCGCATCGCCCACGTCGCCTTCAAAGCCGCGCAGCTTCGCCGCAAGCACGTCACTAGCGTGGACAAGGCCAACGTGCTCACCAACTCCGTCCTTTGGCGCGAAACGATGGTCGAAGTCGCCAAGGAATACCCGGACGTCACCCTCGCACATCTTTACGTGGACAACGCTGCGATGCAGCTCATCAAAGCGCCGCGCAGCTTTGACGTCCTCGTCACCGAAAACCTCTTCGGCGACATCCTCAGCGATGAGATGGCCATGATCGCCGGTTCACTCGGCATGCTCGCCAGTGCCAGCCTCGGCAAACCCAAAGGCGACGGCCTCTACTTCGGCCTCTTTGAGCCCAGCGGCGGCACCGCCCCCGACATCGCCGGCATGGGCATCGCCAACCCCATCGCCCAGATCCTCTCCGTCGCCCTGTTGCTTCGTTTCTCACTCGGCCTCGAAAAAGAAGCCGCCAGCATCGAGTCCGCCGTCAAAAAAGTCATCGACGCCGGCCTCCGCACCGGAGACATCTTCAGCGGTGCCCCCGGCACGAAGAAGGTGAACACCAAGGAAATCGGTGCAGCCATCATCGCAGCGCTTTGAGCGCTATTCGCGTCCGCCAAACCAGTCACGCATACGTTTGCGTAGTGGCTGCAAGTCGCGGCGCAGATCGACAAAAGCCAGCAGAACCACACCCCGGTTCTCGGGAGAGTAGATGACACCATAACGCCGTCCAATGAGCAGCTTGCGCGTGGGCTTCTCAAAATAGCCGCCCATAAACGGCTGGGCGGCGAGCAGAGCCAGATTTCGTTCCAGGTCTTCCAGCAATGTCACGCCGTCGCCCTCGTGATAGTCCTCAAGCTGCTCGTAAACCTCCTGGAGTTCACGCCCGGCACCCGCCGTCCAGATGATCTCTGTCATGCAATTTTCTGACGCGAGAGAATGCGTCCTTTAAGTTCCTCCCAAGAAAGGCCGCTGTCAGGATCGGCGCGATACTCCTCCATGCGCGTTTGAACACGCTCCCGCAAGGCTGGATTGCGCTGCACGTCCAGCATGGCGTCCATGCACAGCTCCTCAGAAAGCTGGAGCTTGTCCTCAAGACTCAAGGCATGCAGAGATGGATGTTGCTCAATGACCATACGGAAAGACTAGGCGGATGTTGGAGCAAGCTCAAGCTTGCATTTCACGACCTTACCCATTCACCACATTCACCGGCTTCCCTGCCAGGAACGCTTTCAAATTCGCGGCGGTGATGTCGATGAGGCGGGCGCGTGATTCGCGGCTGGCCCAGGCGACGTGCGGGGTGATGAGGCAGTTCTTCGCGCTGAGCAGCGGATTGTCTGCTTTCGCAGGCTCCACAGACAGCACATCGAGCCCGGCCCCGGTGATGCGGCCTTCATTCAAGGCCTTTGCCAAAGCGGCTTCATCCACGAGCGGTCCACGGCCGGTGTTGATCACAAAGGCCTCGCGTTTCATCAAACCGAGCGTGCGTTCGCCGATGAGATGCTTGGTGGCATCGGTCAGTGGGCAGTGCAGGCTGATCACGTCCGACTGGCGGAAAATATCGTCGATCTCGGAGGCTTGGACTCCGGCGGGCGGCGGTTCCTTCCAGGTGCGCTTGGAGGCGAGCACTTTCATGCCGAAGGCCACACCGATCCGCGCCACCGCGCTGCCGATTTCGCCGTAGCCGATGATACCGAGCGTGCGCCCGGACAGTTCGATGATCGGATGATCCCAGTAAGCGAAATCCGGGCACTTCACCCAACCGCCCTGCTCCACGCTCCTCGCCGCATGGCCGACATGGTTTGTTAGTTCCAGCATGAGCGCGATCACATGCTGCGCGACCGCTGGCGTGCTGTAACCCGGCACATTCGTCACCACGATGCCGCGTTCCTTCGCCGCCACGACATCCACAATGTTGAAGCCCGTCGCTGTGACGCCGATGTATTTCAAATCCGGCAGCGCGGCGATGATTTCCCGCGTCAGCGGTGCCTTGTTGGTGATCACGATCTCCGCCCCGGCACAGCGGGCCACGGTTTGATCCAGCGGCGTGCGCGGATGAACGTCGCAGGGAGCGATGGTTTCGAGCGGCTGCCAGGTGAGGTCGCCAGGATTGGCAGTGTGGGCGTCGAGAAGAACGATTTTCATAAAGGGGCCGCATCGTTAGCCGAAAAAATAGAATTTTGTGAGAAAATCTTATCTGCTGGCGATAATGCAGCCGCCATGAGCTCCAACCTGCTCTCCATTCTCTCCCTCGTCTGCCTGTTTGCCTTCAACGTCTCTGCTGAAGACGTGAAGCCGCTCAAAGTCCTCATGGTCACGGGTGGTTGCTGCCACGATTACGAAAATCAAAAACTCATCCTCAGCGAGGGCATTAGCAGCCGTGCGAATGTGGAATTCACCATCGTGCATGAGGAAGGACCAGGTGGCAAAAGCGACAAAATGCACAAGATCAGCATCTACGAAAAAGGTAACTGGGCGGAGGGCTTTGACGTGATCCTGCACAACGAGTGCTTTGGCGCGGTGACGGATGTGGCGTTTGTCGATGGCATCGCCAAAGCGCACTTCAATGGTGTGCCTGCGGTGATGCTGCACTGCTCAACGCACAGCTACCGCATGGCGAAGACCGACGAATGGCGCAAATGCGTGGGTCAGACCTCGATGAGCCATGAGAAAAATCGCGATCTGAAGGTGGAGAACATCGCCGCCGATCATCCCGTGATGCAGGGCTTCCCCAAAATGTGGCTGAATGCCAAAGATGAGCTCTATAAGAACGAAAAACTCTGGGATCGCTTTGTTCCGCTGGCCAAAGCCTATGGTGAAGAAACCAAGATGGATCACAACGTCATCTGGGTAAACGAATACGGCAAAGCCAAGGTCTTCGGCACCACCCTCGGTCACGGCAACGCTACGATGCAGGACCCCGTCTATCTCGATCTCGTCGCCCGCGGCCTGCTATGGACCTGTGGCAAACTTGATGCCGAAGGCAAGCCGCTGCCGGGTTATGGGGCGAAGCAGAAGTAGGCGTTCATCACACCTACTGAGCGATTTCCAAGGCCGTCTCATCTATCGCCGGAAGGTTGGTAGGCAGAGTGCTGCCCCGGTATTTTTGAGGATTGAAACTGGCGCTGTGGGTATGTTTGTAGCCAGCCGGGTCCAAGGTTCTCCAAAACTTGTGATAACTCTCCGTTGAGCAACTGGGGAGCGCCGCTAGGGCCAAGGTGCCAATGATGGCCAATGTGGGGGTGTTTTTCACAGGTATTCGTGGTGGAGCTTACTTCTGCCCGTAATACGCGCCCGGTCCGTGTTTGCGTAAATGATGCTTGTCGAGGATGTAGTCCGGTATGGAGCGCATCGTCGGATTCAGCGTGGCAGAGCCAAATGCCATGTGGGCGCACATTTCGAGAGCGATGCTGTTTTTGAGTGAGTCCATCGCATTTTTACCAAAGGTAAATGGGGCATGGTGCAGTTGCAGTACGGCGGGCATTTCGAGCGGGTTAAGCTTCAACTCGCGCAGACGCTCGACGATGGCGACGCCGGTGAAGTGTTCGTAGTCCTGCTCCACTTCTTGCGGCGTTAGTGCACGCACCAGGGGCACGGTGCCATAGAAGTGATCGGCGTGCGTCGTGCCGAAGCACGGCAGTTCGCTTCCAGCCTGTGCGAACATGGTTGCGTAGAGACTGTGGGTGTGGGTGATGCCACCGATGTCGGGAAACTCGCGGTAGAGCACGAGATGTGTCTTGGTGTCGGAAGAGGGGCGCAGTTTGCCATCCACTACTTTGCCTTCGAGGTCGAGCACCACGATGTCGGCAGGTTTGAGAGCACCATAATCGACCCCGCTGGGCTTGATGGCCCACAGACCCGAGTCGCGGTCGATGCCACTGACGTTGCCCCAAGTGAGGCGCACGAGGCCGCTGGGTTCGAGAGCGCGATTGGCTTCACAAACTTGTTCGCGGAGGTCTTGGAGTGTCATTGGCGGCATCAAAGCTCAAACCTCTTACAATTCCAGCAACATAAACGGCGGTGTGCGGCGTTAATACGTTGATCCTTGTTGGTTGACGGCGGATGCCGCCCCGTTGACCTAGTACCCACCTTCACATGCCTGCCTCCGTTGCCCCCCCCGCCGTTCCTGACCAGGAAGCCATCATCCAAGCCGCCTCATGGGTGGTTCCGCTTCGCACCGAAATCGCCCGCGTTCTCGTGGGTCAGACGCAGCTCGTTGATCGACTGCTCGTTGCACTGCTGACCAACGGCCACGTTTTGCTCGAAGGCGTGCCCGGTTTGGCCAAAACACTCGCCGTTCGCACTCTAGCGGGCACCTTGAAGGCAAAATTCCAGCGCATCCAGTTCACGCCCGATTTGCTGCCAGCGGATGTCGTCGGCACGATGGTGTATCATCCCAAGGACGGCTCTTTCTCACCGCGCCTCGGTCCCATCTTTGCCAATCTGGTGCTCGCAGATGAAATCAACCGCGCTCCGGCGAAGGTGCAGAGTGCCCTGCTCGAAGCGATGCAGGAACGCCAAGTCACGCTCGGAGAAACCACCCACAAATTGCCCGATCCGTTCCTTGTACTCGCCACGCAAAATCCGATCGACCAGGAAGGCACCTACACGCTACCGGAAGCACAGCTCGACCGCTTCTTGCTCAAAGTGCGCGTCACCTACCCGACACCGGTTGAAGAACGCCAAGTGCTCGATGCGATGGCCACTTCAGCTCCAAAGCTCGATGTCACTCCAGTGACCGATGTCGCCACTATTTCCGCCAGTCGTGTCGTGGTAAATCAGCTTTTCATGGACGAGAAGATTCGTGACTACATCGTCGCGATCATCAATGCCACGCGCCATCCCGAAACGCTGGCGCCGCATTTGAAACTACTCATCCGCTGCGGTGCCTCGCCTCGTGGCACGATCAATCTGGCCCTCGCCGCCAAGGCGCTGGCCTTCCTCAATGGTCGCAACTACGTCGTCCCACAAGATGTGAAGGATCTCGCCCCCGACATTCTGCGTCACCGTATTTTGCTTTCGTATGAAGCCGAAGCGGAAGGCGTGACCAGCGAAGACGTGGTGAAGACGCTGCTGGACAAATTGCCGGTTCCTTAAACCGCCCACACAGTGAACCGGGAAACTGCGCAGAACGACAACGACGCCAGACTCACGCGCATCCTCAAGCGCGTGCGGCGCATCGAGTTGCTGACACGTGGCATGGTGAAGGAGATGCTCGGCGGGCAGTATCATTCACGGTTCAAGGGCCAGGGCATCGAGTTTGACGACTTCCGCGAGTATCAACCCGGCGATGACGTGCGTTTCATCGACTGGAACGTCACGGCCCGCATGAACGACCCTTTTGTGCGCAAGTATGTCGAGGAACGTGAGCTCACCGTGATGCTTTGCGTCGATGTCAGCGGTTCCGGCGACTACGGCAGCCAGGAGGACTCGAAACGCGAACGTGCGGCGGAGATCGCCGCCGTGTTTGCCTTCAGCGCGGTGCAGAATCAGGACAAGGTGGGCCTGATGCTGTTCTCCAACGGCATTGAGCAGTATCTACCCGCTCGTAAAGGCGCACCGCATGCACTGCGAATCCTGCGCGATATTTTGAACAATGAGCCGAAGCAGCACGGCACCGACCTCAAGCCCGCACTCGATCTCGCTCTCGAACGCATCGCTCATCGAGCGCTGGTGATCCTTGTCTCCGATTTTATCACGCCGGATCACGCTTGGGAAAAAAGCCTGCGTGCAGTAGCGGCAAAGCATGACGTGGTAGCGGCACAGATCATGGATCCACGTGAGATCACGCTACCAGACGCGGGGCGTGTGTGTCTCGAAGATCCCGAAACCGGTGAACAAATCCTCGTCAACACCTCCCATCCCGCCGTGCGTGCCCACTACGAAGAGCGTGTGGCCAAACGGCAGGATGACCTCGTGCATCTGCTACGCCGTAGCGGCGTGGAGCGCATCACCGTGCGCACGGATGAAGATTACGTGCCCGCCTTGAAAGCTTATTTCCGCTCACGCAAAAGGAGGAAGCGCGGATGACCACGTTGCTGGCACAGCTTCCGGGTCCGGCACCATTGCCGTTTCCGCAACTCCCGACTCCCGGTGCAGTGAACCTACCACCGCCATGGTGGTTGCCTTGGTCGGTCGTCTTGGTGCTCGCCTTGCTGATTGCGCTCATCGTTTGGTTGCTTGTCAGGCCTAAAGCGCTGCCAGTAGCACCGGTGCGACAGCCAT
>Ga0114970_10002465_pt1 | contig 13806 bp, 16 predicted proteins | sample M_140205_XF_Meta_FD_87030 | JGI IMG/M metagenome (GOLD analysis project Ga0114970, IMG submission 87030) | Freshwater microbial communities from Lake Montjoie, Canada to study carbon cycling - M_140205_XF_MetaG | ecosystem: Environmental > Aquatic > Freshwater > Lake | place: Lake Montjoie... | reverse complement strand
ATAGTCCTCAACAGTATCAACAGTCTTCAAAGCCTTGTTCACTTCTGCAAGCGGTACTCCATAGACTCTAGCGGCATCTCGAATTACGCCCTTATCCTTAAAGAAGTTAAACGTAGCGATAGATGCAACGTTCTTAAACTTTCTTACGAGATAGTCCTTTACCTCTTTACGGCGACGGTCTTCAAAGTCCACATCAATGTCAGGGAAGTCATTTCGCTCTTCGTTGATGAACCGACCAAACAGCAGGTCATACTCTAGGGGGTCAACCTGTGTAATACCTAGGGCATAGCAGACCAGGGAGCCTGCTGCAGAGCCTCTGCCTGGCCCCACAAGAATTCCATTATTCTTAGCCCACCCAATCATGTCACCTACAATTAAAAAATAAGAGGCGAAGTCCTTAGACTGAATTACTGAAAGCTCATGATCTAACCTTTCAAGGTATTTTACGTTACTGTCTAATAACATAGACTTTAGACCATCCATGCAAAGCTTGCGGAGTCTGGCATTTGGCTCAACCTTTGGACTTGGTAGCAGGGACAGTCCAGAGTTAAACTCATAATCTTCTACCGAGTCTGAGATGCCTACTGTATTTTCATAGATATCTGTTCTAGTGATACCCTGATTCTCCATTGCTGTTTGAACATCAGCACGACCCTGAACCCAGACTTCAATGTCTTCAAACGAGATCGGTCGGTCAGGCCATAGGTAGTTGAGGCGTTCATAAATATCCTTGATCTTTCTAGACTTCTCGAAGTCTGCGTCCTTATTAATCTTTGGGGACGTAGAAAGGATCAGCATCATTTCTTCAATTGCCTTGTCCTCTTGCTTTGCGTAATGGCAGTCACTAGTAACCACTGGCTTGATTGAATAGAAGTCTGCAAGTTGCAGAAGGCTATTGTTTAATTCCAGAGGATTATGAGGCTGGATCTCCATAAAAAAATTATCTTCAAAGGTGTCTTTAAACCATTGCGTAGTGGCGTGAGCGTACTCCATATCCCCACGGGAAATTGCCTTAGAAATAAGTCCACTCATACAGCCAGAAAGAATAATCAATCCATCACGATATTCTTCTAGAATCTCCTTGTCAATGCGTGGCTTATAGTAATAACCCTCAGTCCACGCCTTCTCCGAAAGCGTTTGAAGATTCTTTAATCCAGTTTGGTTCTTAGCAATAACGATAAGGTGATTGTAAAGAGATGTGTCATCCTCACGAGCCTTAACGTCGCGCTTGTCAAACCTGTCAGTTGGTGAAATATATGCTTCAAGTCCAAGGATCGGCTTCATACCGAGTTCCCTTGCTGAACGCTGGAGATCTCTATGACCAGATAGTGTTCCGTGGTCTGTGATTGCTAGAGAGGTCTGCCCCATTTCCTTGGCAGCAGATAAAAGTTCGGATGGTGAATTAAGTCCATCCATAAGACTATTATAAGAATGGACGTGCAAATGCGTAAAATCAGTCAAAGCCTTCTCCTTGTGAGTTTTAGAAAGGTTGTCGGTTATAGGCTAATCGGACAACCGTTTGGGGAGGGCGGTTAAGCCCTCCCCTAGGTTTATTACCAGGTGTCAGCGAGGTCTTGAGTTGACTCAAAGACTTCTGCGTCTCCGCCATTAAAAAATGCGGACTGTTCCGCGTACGGAACCTTTCTGACAGCGACCTGTTCTAGGTCGAACAACTCGTACGACTCAGGGTCAAAACTTTCGTCCTGCCCCTTCGGAAACAAGCTGTATGATGTATCCGTTCCACTACCAATTCGCTTAATGCTGAAGATGGTCTTTGTGATTCCACCAAAAGCCTCGGCGGCTTGAAGCAAGTTGGGAGTGATGGACTTTCCACTGAATCCCTGTGAAAGGATAGCTACTTGTGCGTCTTTACCACTGCCAATCAAAACGTTGGCGTAAAGTCTAGTTCGGGCCTTCCAGCCTTCCTTATAATCTGCCTGATGACGCTCGCAACCGTAGCAACGACCTTCATCATCCAAAGAACAAACTGCCTTCGTACGATAGTCACCTGGCTTAGTGTGTTCTGAAGCAGCCAAAACAAGACCATTCTTTTCAGAATAGAACTTGGAGTCTGCGTCTACTTCCTGAAGGAAGCGAATTTCCTGAGTTTCATTTGGGGCCAACTTGACCCACTCAGACTTGGGACGATCCGTCTGACTTGACGCGACCTTCTCCATTGTGTCATTTAGAGCCTTAAGCCCTTGTGCAATACCCATATTTTTTCTCCTTATGTTTTTAGGCTGTTTAGTGCCTTGTTGTATATATTATACACTATTTTGGGTTCCAAAGCATATATTCATAATTACTTACAGCATTACTTACACACGCTTGTATCTGTGCCTCAGACATATCAGTTACATCTTTAGCACCATCTGGATATACTATATTACCATAATCATAGCATGCCCACAAGACTTCTTTAGATGTTAATGCCTGAGAAATTTTAATTCCTAGTTCCCGGCCTGGATTGTGCCCTTCGCATGGCTCAGGCTTACACCTTCTGCAAAAATTTGCTATGTGCTTTTCTTTTACGTCAAAGTCGGTGAACAGGATAACTCGGGAAAAATATCTATTAATTATATCAATCTGTGGCTTAGATAGGTTTCCCCCAAGTAGGGCTGCTCCATGCGGGTAGCCAGCTTGGTGCAATGACATAACGTCAAACGAGGACTCGGTAATAATGACTGTCCCTCCCTGCTTCTTTGCCCGATGCGAATTAAAAATGGTAGAGTTCTTCGCCAGCCCTGGACTGTTTTGGAAGTTCTTGCTATCAATTGACCTCCCAACAAAACCCATTGGTAATCCCATTGGACTATGAACAGGAACAGTAATCATTCTTCTTTTTTCAGAATAACCTACTCCAAATGTTTCACAAGTTTCCGAAGAAAGGCCACGACCATTCATATAAGCAATCCCATCTGGCAACTGCATAAACTGGCTGTGAAGACGGTCAAGTAGTTCCTGGTCAAACTCTTTATACTCTGGCTCTTCCAACAGTGCTTTTTCAATCTCATCAGAAAAATTATCGTTGTTCATTGCAGACCGCATAAGAACAAACCTCTGAGCCTCAAACTCATTACGAGAAGTCATTCTTCTAATCAGATTGATAAGAGATCCAGACTCTCCACACTCAGGACTGAAACAAACAAAGGCCCCACGCTCCTTAGACACACTAAGTGCTGGAGAATTTCTATTAGAGTGAAATGGGCACAGACAGGTGAAGTCGTTATAAGTTTCTGAAACTATCGTAACCCCAATATCTTTCAGTACATCCTTAACTTGATGTGGATGATATCCAATAAGCTTCATTCCATTACCACCTCCTTCTGACCAATAATACCATACAGCTTATTTGCTTTTGATTTGCCTACGTAAACACCTTGAATTGTTAAAAGAAATTCATACTTACCATCATCGTTCATTTTTACAGACCAGGCTGGATCAATGTCCAGCAGCGGGACATATCCGCTATCACGCATTCCATACATAACTGTATTTACACACGTCGCCCTTGTCTGCATCATATACGAATCGTCGCTGATAATTCCAGACATTTGAAACCTTTTAATGGCTTTATGAGTCATTGAATTATTTAACTATAGATCTCTTTAATTACCCCGCGGTCGATGTCCCACTCAATCATACAACCGAAGTCGCCTCCATGGCGATTCTTTCTAGAAATAATTTCAATAACAGCTGGATCTCCTGGCGCACTATCAACACTGTGACGGTGTACCGCAAACGCCATATCAGCATCATACTCAATAGCCTTGGACCAAGCAACCTGTGACAGCATGGGTGGATCATCCTGTGAATGAGAATCAGACATAGTAGCTGCCGTAATATCAATCACAGGAATCTGGTTAGACGTAGCCAACATCTTTAGTTCACGAGATAAGTTCATCGCACGCTGAGTCATGTTATCTGAACGCTTGTTGTCCATAAACAACTGATGATAATCGCAAATAACTAGGTCTGGCTTGTGTTGGTCAATTTTAGCCTGAACCATATTTGGAGTAACCTCTGATGCCCCCTCAGGAGATACAATAATGAACCCATCCTTGTCGGCAAAGCTCTTCTTGCCCCATGAGCGGAAGTCATCAATATTTACTCGGCCTCTAGAAAGGTCTGAGGCTCTAAACATGCCTTCACCCATGACGGTATAAAGACGATCACGCATATTCTCGGGAGACATCTCAAGCGATACAATCATCGGCTTAAAGCCAGCCTTCCATGCGTTTACGGCAATCCAGCCAGTAGCCCAAGTCTTACCTCTACCAGGCCAACCAATAGCAACAATAAGGTGTCCTGGGGCCATACCAGTAACATAGGAAGCATCAATAGCCTTGATGCCAGTAGGTATTCCTGGGCTTCCCCCCATCTGATCAGAGCGGTGAAGAACCTTCTCAAAGTGCTTTGAGGCTGAATCAATATCAGTTAAGTCTAAGTCTTGAGCACCTCCAACCAGCCTGCCAAGGCTAAGTAATTCTGTCTGCAAGCTAGCTAAAACTCTAGGGGCCGAGTCGCTCTCAAGGGATCGTGCTCCCGTAAGAAGTGCATCACGCATTTTTCCGGCAAGGTACTCGTTTCGGAGTTGATCTACATAGTAATCTGTTTCACCGTGTACAGCAACTGACTCAAAATCAGAAAACTTATCCGTAAGAATATTAATATCTGGAACTGATCTAAACTTATGGTAATAAGACTTTAGGCCCTCCCAGACATCCTTGTACGCAACAAAGCATTCATCAATGTCTGAGGCAAAGATGGTGGATATGTCCTTGTTCTTGCAGACGGCACTAATTACTGATGCCTCAACGCTCATTGTTATTCTCCCAGTCCTCTACTACCTTGGCCGTCTTAGCGCGGATTGCACTACGTCGAATCTTATCTTGCTCTGCATCTCTCAATGACAGGAGCAGTTTATCAAAATTTGTAAAAAGTGTGTTTAACTTATGTCCAGCATTTGAAGTCTTAAAGTAAAAATCAATCACACGCTTGCAATCATCAAACGATATAGACTCAACCATATCCTGAAAGCCCCACCTATCCCTAAACTTATTAACAATGGGCTCTCTCCCATACGTTTCCTTAAACTTAAAAGCATAGTAATCTACGAGTGCATATGAAAGGTTCTTACTATTGCTCATTAAATAAGACCTTCTTTTTCTAGAGTAGACTTCAACTCAACAATCTTCTTGGACAGCATTGTATCAACTAATTCATACACCCGCTCAATTGCTTCACGCGCACTTCCATCAAGTCCTGGTCGCACATAGTCTTCTACGCCGATATCAATTGTAGTGTTTGAAAAGTTTCCAAGGTTTAACTTTAGGTCAAGCCTGACAGAAACTTTAGTAGGGGGAAATTCATTGCTCATCTTTAATCACATCCTTACTATGAAAGCCAACTATCGGCTTGTTTGGTAATTCTAATTCATCTATCTTATCATAGAACTCAATTAGAAGGGTAGCGGAATTAATTAATCCTTCCCAGGATTGATCTCTATCTGCCTGCTTCCTAGACATCTTAATGGTTTTCATTATTTCTTTTAATACTTTATTTTTATCCATTAGTCAGTTGACCTCCATAACGGTTTATAGGTACCTGTTTCATCCTTATAGTATAGGATTCTAGTATTCTTTAATGCTGATTCTACTTCTGGCCTTTCTGGAAAATTTCTATGAGCCCTGCCATTATTTACTTCTACAAGGGCGTCATAGAGCGTAAGTATTTCTTCTTCTGAAAATCTGCGTACTACTGCTGGCCCACCGAGTTGGATATTTGCATCGCTTCCTATTGGCCACGACCTCTTCGGGGGACGAATAAAACCTTGCTTCTCATACTTCCAAACAGTAGTTTTATTTATTCTAAGAAGCTTACAAACCTTTCCCATAGAATAAGATTTAGTAGCATTCTTTTGAATATCTGACCATCTATACGTCACAAACTCTTCTGCGTCATAATTAAAACAGTTGGCTATATTATCTCTTTTATAAACCTTTACTAATTTATGAAGGTTTCCATTCATAAAAAAATAAAGTAGTTCTTTTTCTAGCCCTTTGCGTTGCGTCTTAGCCATGAGCCCAGCTTTGTAGTCATAGGGGTAAACTTTCTATTCCCGCACCTGATACAGGTAAGGTCTATAAAATTATCTCTAATGTTATTCTTCTCTACGAGCATTCGGCCTCGGCACCTCTTACACGTGATCATGCTCGGAAAATCTTTCCATCAACAGTACAGGTGTAGTCTGGAGAAATTTGAATAAACTGCATATGTGGGTAATATCCGTCTGCAGTATAATGAACACCAGATTCAATATGACCAATCATAAAGCCCTTCTGCCAGTTATGAGAGTTTGTGTACCCCATACCATCAGACTTTTCATCGGCCATGTGGCCAATTTCCCAACCACGAAGAGTTTCATTGCGCATCTCAAACGTTTTGAAATATGAACCTGCTCTATGTGAGTGACCACGGATAATAGAAACACCAAAGTTATCTACATCTTTTCGTACGGACTCCCCGCTGTTCTGCGAAATAGCAACTCCGTGATGAACGTGGATGTCACCGAAACGGTGCTTAGGTAGATCGCCATAGTAAATATATTCACACCCAATATCATCCAGTCCCCAGAGGGCGTTGGGGGTAATTGCATCAGCATATTCTGGCAACTTCTTATCAAAATACTCGAAAACCCGAATGTCGTGGTTACCTAGAGCGGAAAACATTTGTGCTTTAGGAAGCAAGCGTCTGGTCTGAGCGTAGAACTCTTTGGCTCCTAGAGCTTCTGATTGAGCTAGAGGAATGATTGTGTCACCAATTCCGTCTTTATGCGATTGAAGAAACTCTGCTGATCTACCTTCGGTAAACCTAGAGTAGCAGGCCTGGTCATCAGTATCTCCCAAGTAATCTACAACATCTGGCTTAAAAGATTTAAGTACCTTAAACCATAGTTCTAATACGCGTGGGTCGTGATAGGGAATCTGCTGATCAGATGATAAAGCCCACTTCAAGTCGTTTGTCATATTGCTCCCTTTCTAGGAAACACATAGTGTAGCACAGGTCATACAGCTGTGTCTATATAAGTTGCACCCTTTATTTCATTACATCTTAAATGTGCTGGTGCTACGTTATGCCAGGTGTGAGTTCCACCAATAGCAAGCGGTACCTTGTGGTCTAGAGTGGCTGCAAGGGGGTGTGGGGTCCTTAGAAATTTATCTATGTCAATATCACACAGATGGCATTTCCAATTAAAATAATCGAACACAGCCATTCTGTCTATCTTGTCACCTCCATGCATTATTCTTTTTCTGTTTTTAGAATATCTCATTCTTTCGTATACGTGCCTGTCAAAATCAAATCCAAAGGATTTTGCTTCCCATTCAATCCGGCACATATCTTCACAGAAAAGCCCAGGCCCAAATTCAATTGGTCTCCTGGAATATGTCTTACAATTTATACACTTAAACACGGAATGTTCTGGGGATAACAACAACTTCTTAAAGTGTTTTTGCTTTATTTTGTTAGACAAAGTTACCACCCAATATTTAATTTATTTAACCAGTGCCTCTTATTACAATCCAATTTACATAGCCAGTTTTTCCAGCACTGGAACTATTTTTTAAATTTATTTTAAACCCCGATCTATTGACATTTGTTACATAAGAAGTCATTGTGCCTGTGCCCACGCCTTCTATTGTAGTTAAAACGCAAGGCATCCCACCGTCTATCGAAGTGCTTATGGGAATAACCTTACCGTCGCCCTTAACGTTAGTAAACTTTTTTCTTCCAGCCTCAATGCTCATCTTAGTTGACGAAGGCCCTTTATTCTTGAAATTTATTTGTGCATTGGAATTAGCCGACGCAGTTGTATGCAGAAGTACTGTGGGAACATCAGCATCAACCTGCTTGATGTTATAAATAAGTTTATTTAAAATTTCCCAGTCTACAAAGAGCCCATCGCTTAGGTTATCAATGGTCTTTAAAGTCATTAAGTGGTTCTCCTTCTATATGTATTTTAATCTCGTCAGAAGAGACCTCTATTACTTTGTCCCGCCCCAAAATATCCAGGGTATCAGGATTTGTAATAAGTCTAACCTTAGAGCCAGATACTAAGTATATTTTACCAGAAACTACGTCTTTAATCAAGCTGCCGTCCCTGAATCCAAGGGTTCCGGCAAGTGGGATAGTTTTACAGGCTTGAGGCGTGGCCAAAATAGCGTCAAGACTCCATGACTTAAAGGAGCGGTAGGAGAAACACTTCACCCTTTTACCGCCCTTTATAAACCAGTAATTTTCACCATCAGTAATCATCAAACCGTCAATTGGTTTGATTTTATTTATAGCTGGATTAACCTGCTTCTGTGGTGGCTTCCTGAACCTTAATTTCATTAGTGCCAGTAGCCTTTCCCGATAGCTCTTCCACCTCTGCCTTTAGAATTGCATTCTCTACAATTAGGTCTGCGAGTTTATTTTTTAATTCATCTAAAACTTTATTAATATTTGCCATAGAACATATTGTACCATATATTAAATATTTTGTTGATTAATTTGATTTTCTAATGCCTCTACTTTATATATAAGATCATGTACTGCTTGAGATATAAGAGGTATTAAGGCTACGTGATCAACTGTTTGATACACAGGCTCACCGGCCAAATCCACCTGGTCTTTTTCTCCTTGTACTGCGTAGGGGAGAACTTCAGAAAGCTCGTGAGCAAGGAATCCCGTAACCTCTGTATTTGAATTATCAAAGTTTTTTGTAAAAGTGTATGTTTTAGCCATCTTCATTTTTTCAATAGCACCGTATAATGGGACTATATTATCTTTCAACCTATAGTCTGAATAATTATATACGCTAAGATCTAGAGTTGAAGAGTTCAATGCTAATACTCCAACGTTTGATGTCACCCCATTATAGCCAAACTGAAGAACGGTATAGTTTGTATTGTTTGCAGACGGACTAGCATACCTATGTGCAGTAATTGCTGCGCCATTGGACCTTGAAAAAATATTAACACCATTAAACCCTAAATATGCTCCCGGCGACTGCTCAGTTTGAGAGCTACTTTTAGAGTTTACAGATAAACCATCAGAACGAAGTTCAATATAATTTTGTGTGAATGCTGTCCCACTACCAGTAATTATAAATTTATAAGAACTAGCATTCATATTTATGGATGAATTGTACACAGTAGAATTACTATCTAGCCCAACGGAATATATATCTATGGATGGCTCTCCGTAAACGTATCCAGTAATTGCAGACTTATCCAGTTCTGGTGATTTAACTACCATTCGACCAAATTTATACATATCACTAATGTCATCGCCAGTTGTAAACGTGCCTCCGTCACCACTAAATGCATATCTGTTTGTAACGTTTTTAAAACTTGGGTAAAGTGTTATTGAGCCTGTAGTTCCTGTTCGCGTGGCTGTACCAGACGCCGATGTATACGTAAATGAAGTTGTGGTAGGTGTTGTAAGAACAACTACAGTTTCATTTAAAGCAGTTGGCGTTACGCCCGTTATAACCACCCTATCCCCAACTGTAAAGCCGTGGGCCACAGTGGTATTAGCTGTCCTAGTACCACTACCAGTTCCTGTTATTCCAGCTGATGCGCTTCCAAGTATAGATCTTACAAGGGCGGTATCGCTAGATCCCTTAGACGTAAAATAATAATCTACCGATCTGCCCCCGTTTGCTGACAGGGAAAAATTAACATAGCCGGCAGGGCCAAAGTCTGACGTATTTGTAACATATATCCTACTTAATCTGGCGTACCCACCTGTACTAGAAATACTAGATGTACCACTATTTGGAATGCATGTAAATTGTGTAGAACTTGGAGTTGTAAGTATAGTTGCAGGAGTCAATGTGTCACAGTCGGTTGTTCCTGTTACTGTCACTGACTCGCCAACTTTAAATTGATGAGATAGTGTGGTATTAAATGTAACTATGTTAGAAGGAGACGATCTACTATAACTAGATACCTGAAGGCCGACCTTTTGTCCATTAGAAGCAGACGCTACAGACACTGTAGGTAGGAGTGTGTATAGATCTCCTATATCGGTTTTAATTGAGGCCGGAATTGATTCATTAATGAGGCCACTATAAAATTTTATAGATTCTGGAACGGCAGATCCAGAATCCAGCTCTACTCTAGCATTAGGAGAAAATCCTGTGGAAAATTTTCCAACGATAGTTGCGTCTCCAGTAGCAGAAACTAAACTTACAGTTTGCTCTTCAGTGTTTCCGGTTGCTTTGAACATAGAAATACCATCACTAGCAATTGCCACTCTAGTTCCAGTTTCGGCAGACTTTAAAAAGAATGTTCCGTCATTTCCAATTCTAACAGTCTGTACTCCTGTAGCTTTATATCCGTCAATCCCTTCGCTTGTGATTGCAATCTTTTTACCATCAAAGCCGGACTGCAATGAAAAAGAAGTAGGATAAATGGCAACAAGCTTGTTACTTTCTAGATTTCCAACATTAATAGACCCCTTGTTAATTTTAACAATGTCGCCTGTGTGCCATACATATCCAGTTTCACCAACAGCATAAGTTATTTTTGCAACGTCTGGAATGCATGTAAAAGTTTTATTGTTTGTAACGCTTTGAATTGTCACAGGAATTCCATCAAGTGTGTTGCAATCAGTCGTACCGTTACTTGAATCAGATATCATTACCCAGTCTTTTGCAAACACCTGGCCAATTGATGTACCTGTAATTGCTGGGCTAGTAGTATCAGAAGTTTTATAGGTAAACTGATTTGATACAACACTTAAAACAATTACATCTTCATTTAATGATGCAGTAGATAATCCAGTAATCTTAACCCTGTCTGTAACACTAAATACTGGTGAAGATGCTAGGGTTATTGTTCTAACCCCAGAAACAGCGGCACTAACAGTATTTATATTTTGCGGAGAATATACTTGAAGTCCATGATCTTCAATTGTTGTAATTGTAACTAATCCGGTTGTGTCTGCTCTGCTCCAGGCCGATATCCTAGTTTTTAGGTCGCTTACTATGGTTGGGGCAGTTGCTGCAATTGATATTTGATTAGAAAAATTTGCACTCTCTTGGTCAAACTTGTCAACAGATTTTATTTTTATAACTCTAACAACATTGTCAGTGAATGTAAGTTCTGCTGATTGTGGCATCGGTGAAGAGTTTGATTGAATATGTGGAAACTTTATAACCTTTTCTAGAACAGAAGCTTTATAAACATATACATTGTAATATTTTAAATCATTATCCGTAGCGCCAATTGGTGCATTCCATGTAAGCGAAACTGCATCAGTCGAAGTAGAGGCAAGCAGGTTTGTTGGTTCAGAAGGCACAGGATTTTTGGCAGTGCTAGTGGACGTTTGCCCAGTGGAATATAATCCGGACGTGTTAACTGTTCTTATTTTAATTCTTACAAGGGGCTTCTTCAGCCCTGGTGTTCCAAACACTACATCATTTTGGTCGTATGTTAGTTCTGCTCTACCGCTTTGACCAGAGCTAGTCCAGTCACCGACTTGACTTGTCCAGATAGGAGTATCGTATGGGAATCCATATTCCCATTTATATTCATACCTGCTAAAATCGTTTGGTTGTCTTGTCGCACCTCCTTCTCCAAGGTAGTCCCAATTAGCAACAAAGCCATCAGCAACCGAGGAAACAGTTATTCTAGAATCAAGTACTTCTGGTGGCAACGCGATTGCGCTATATGGCCCCACCGTAAAATTTGGTGACCACTCCGATACTTGGTCGCCAGAAACAGATCTTATTTGAATGTTATAACTTCTGCCGGGGGATAAATCAGTTACGACTTTACGCATTAGAACAGATCCAGCAGGTATTCTATTTCCAAGGGCGTTCCTTCTACCTTGGTTATTATTGTACTAGGCAATGACCGGGAGACTAAAATGGACTGTGTTTCAGCAACTACATTATCAAGTCTAATTCCATCTAAATAAATATTGCCCTCCGGATTATTAACTTCAATAAAGGTTATGTTAGACCAGTCTGGTGATCCCACCGTAGTCCACGAAGACTTTGCAGACTCTAATATTGTATAAGTATTTGTTCCAGACGCTATTGTAGATAACGATGCAGTAAAATAGTTTGTTTCGTCAGTATAAAATCTTACAGTAATATTTCCTGCTGACCCGCCAGTTTTTTGTACCGCAAAGGCGAAGGTGTCTATGGAAGAAACTTCTGAAAAGTCGAAGTTAGCAAAAAACCTTACCCTCCTGCCAGAAGAATAGGTTGGAACAGAGCTGAAATTAATTGCCTGGTTTCCTGCTCTACCAACTACTGTTGTTACTGAATTTATTATAGCCGTTGTTGAATACCCACTAATATCAATCAGTTCAGCCCACGTTCCTCCGGAATCTTGATAATACCACCCCTCTATATCATCACAATTAGACAAAATTGTTTCAAATTGGCTGCTGAGTGTTGTTGAGGAAAATATGCCAATTTCATAAATTTGTCCAGAAATATTCTCCCCAAGGGTTGCTTTTGCAGTAAGTCTAATTTTTTCAATTGATACTTGGTTTCCAGTAGACATAATAGCACTGGCATTATTTGAATTACACCCTGTAAAAGTGGTTGAACTTTTTCCCGTATAAGTAATTGAGTAAAACTTTGGTGCCCCCACCGATGGAGTTGCATAGACACTAATAGTTCCGCATGAGTCAAATCCCGTGGTAGAAACGACATTCAATGTTCCAGATCCGGCGAAGGTGGAGATATCTACATTGTTGGATCCTGAGGCGACTGTTGTTGAAGCAAACCCCACATCCCCAACCACTAAGGGGGCTAAAGAAATAGAATTTACTGGACCTCGTGCATATTCAAAGTTTAATTTTTTATTTGTTGCAGAGGCAGCAGAGGCTCCTGAGCCTATAGCTATAGACCCAGCCCACTGAGAGTTCTGGTTGGCAATTGACTTGGCTATTTGGCTTTTGCCAGCAGTGGTTATTATATTTTCACACCGGCCAAGATGGACGCCGTTTTGTCTAAATACATATGTGCCCTTCATATGACTAATTATACCAGTTTATATAGTTCATATCAAGCGGGTACTATTCTGATCTGATAATCAGAAACCCCTTCAACATCATTAAATTCCAGCGTAACATCTATATAAATAGACCCATCTGTAGATTGATGTCTAATTGGTTCTCCTACAACAGATATCGGCCAAGGGTAGTATAGCTGTACGGTATCGCTTGCGGAGGTTTCAGTTTCTTGGTCTGGATCATCTAAGTTCTCAAACTCATAATCATCCTCGTCTTCTTCATCTGTTTCAGTATATGAATCTGGTAAATCTTGATCTCCATAAACAGCAGCATGTATGCCAGGAATTCCCAGGGACTCAGCAATATACTCTAGCTGCTCATCTGACAAATAGTTATCTTGCATCTTGTTTCACCAAATCAATCTGGCTTTTAAGCCCATTATCCCAGGAAGAAGAAATTTGTCTAACCACATAGGATTCATCTGAATTAAAGTCTTTATCTGCATAACTTATTTTAACACAGTCGCCGAGTTGTATCAAATGGTTATTAAAAGAGTCTATTGTTACCATCTTGATTCCTTGCTTGGAAAGATTAAGTATATCCCTTGCCAACAACTCTACCTCTGTCTTATTTGATATCCATTTCAACTGTTTGTCAAAAAGTTTCGTTCCAAGTCTATTAATTGATGATTCATTTTTTTTCTCTACAAACGCTGAGACTTTAGCAAACTCAACTATTGGACCACTGATAATTGGGTACCTTTTGCTTGTACTTACTAAAATTTTT
>Ga0114970_10002464_pt1 | contig 13808 bp, 11 predicted proteins | sample M_140205_XF_Meta_FD_87030 | JGI IMG/M metagenome (GOLD analysis project Ga0114970, IMG submission 87030) | Freshwater microbial communities from Lake Montjoie, Canada to study carbon cycling - M_140205_XF_MetaG | ecosystem: Environmental > Aquatic > Freshwater > Lake | place: Lake Montjoie... | reverse complement strand
TTTGCACCTCCCCAAGGGGAGTCATATGACAACGTTGCGATACGAATAGATGCAGCCCTAAATCAGGTTGCAGCAGAGTACCCAGGTCAAAGAGTTGTTGTTGTGACACATAATGGAACGATTAAATCTGCGGCTAAAGTTGTTGTTGGAGCACCTGCCGACTCAATTTTTCACATTGATGTTTCACCATGCTCGATCACAACGGTGAGCATCTGGCCAAGTGATGGCCTGCGCGCACTGCGCTCCTTGAACGAGCAGGCGCATTTACAGCCCTAAGTAAGCCTTTGTAATGAGTTCGTTACGCTTAATTCTTGGGAAAATCGGACATTTCGCCTACAGTAAGCACACCCTCGGAGAGCAATTCTGCTTTCCTTTCCAATGCAATGACCCTCGTCAGCGCAGATTATTTAAGGATGGTTTACATGAAGGTACAGACACTAGGAAAGCGCAGCGCAGCAGTAATCGCTGCTCTCGCCCTTGCAGTCGGTGGCAATGTTGTTGTGGCGCATGCTGCAGCACCTGCATATATTGATTGCCAGCTATTTGGTGCGGGCGAGCCAGATTTCATCGATCCAGCTCTTACATCAACACTTGTTGGAGCCAACGTTGCAACAATGCTATTTGACGGACTTACAGACACAGATGCAAACGGAAACCTTTACGGTGAAGTTGCTTCAAAGTGGACAACTAAGGACGGCGCAAAGACATGGACATTTACACTGAAGAAGGGCCTGAAGTTCTCTAACGGAGAAGCGGTTCTACCTTCATCATTCGTCAACGGCTGGAAGCGTTCAATGGATTCCAAGTTGGCATCAGAGGTTGCATACCACGGTGACTTCATCTTGGGTATGAATGCATACTCAACTGGTAAGGGCGCATTCCCATCATCATCAGTAGTAGCAGATGACAAGGCAATGACACTTACAGTAAAGATGGAAAACCCAACCGCAGACTGGCCTTCAATTGTTGGTCACTCAGTATTCTCACCAATTCCAACATCAATGATTGGTGCATCTGGCAAGGTTGAAGAAGATGGCACAAAGCTTGTTGGTAACGGTCCATTCATGTTGGACAAGGCAATTACAAAGCGCGCAGGTGGCGAAGTTGTAATCGTGCCAAACCCTAACTACGGTGGAAAGGCAGCACTTCTTTCAAAGGTTACATTCAAGATTTCATCTGATGTAAACGCTGCATACAACGCATTTGCATCAGGTCAGTGCGACAACGGTCCAATCCCAGCAGGACGTTATGCAGAGCTTCTAGGTAAGTGGGGAACTAAGGGTGTTAAGACAACTCTTGGTACTGACTACTGGGGCTTCAACTGGGAAGATCCAACTGTCGGCGGAACAAAGAACAAGTACCTACGTTCTGCAATTTCAAAGGCAATCGATCGCAACCAGATCTCAACAGTGATCTACCAGGGTGTACGTAAGCCTGCTTCAGGTCTACTTCCACCAGGACTTCCTGGCTACACACCTGGACAAGGAATCACAAGCACACGCGATCTAGATGGTGCAAAGGCTGATTACAAGCGCTGGTTAGATCTTGGTAACAAGACTCCAGAACCAATCCGTCTTTCATACAACGATGGCGCTGGTTGGGACAAGGTTGCTTCAATCATCATTGCAAATCTTAAGGAAGTTGGAATTCCTGCAAAGCTAGATCCATATCCAGCTGATGGAACTTACTTCTCTAAGATGCGTAAGGGTCAAGGACAAATCATCCGTGCTGGTTGGTTTGCTGACTACCCAATCGCTGACAACTTCTTGTATCCATTGCTTCACTCAAAGTCAATCGATGGCGACAACCTAGAGCGTTACAACAGCCCAGTATTTGATGCGCTGATTGACTCTGCTCGTTCAACAACTAACAAGTCATTCTCACAGAGCCAATACCGCCGTGCGGAAATTCAAGCTCTACGTAATGACGTTGTTATTACACAGACAGTGAACCGTGGAATTGCAACAGTGCTTGCACCAAGCATTGCAACATTCCCAATCACACCACTTGGCATGGTTGTTTACGATCAAATCGTAAAGAACTGATACAAGTTAAGTAGTTCCTCGTCGTGAGGGGTTCTCGAAAGAGAGCCCCTCACTTCGATTTAACCGCAGCAACAAATGCCAGTAGGATTGTGAGAAATGTTTACATATACCGTTAAGCGATTGCTTCAGAGCCTGATTGTGGTCTGGGCAGCTGTCACGTTGATGTTTGCGCTTTTCTTTGTCATTCCTGGCGATCCAATTTCACTAAAAAGTGGTGAAAAAGCTCTCCCACAGGACATCTTGGACAATATTGAACGCAAATATGGTTTAGACAAGCCGGTATATGTTCAGTACTTACGCTTCTGGGGCAATCTTTTTAGAGGCGATCTTGGTTATTCATATAAGAATGACAAATCAGTTAATACGATTTTGCATGATGGTCTTTCAACAAGTGCCAGACTTTTGTTCTGGGGCGCCCTATTTCAACTCATTATTGCTTTAACCGTTGGTTTAACGAGCGCGATTAAACGCGGCTCCCTCGGTGATCGTATTGGAACGGTATTTTCCGTTGGTATTCAAGGAATTCCGGTATTCGTCTCAGGTCTACTTGCTCAGTATCTTTTCGGAGTTTTGCCTTTCCAGCTTCATTGGGAATGGTTGAACTTCTTTAAACCCTGGCCACAAAGTTGGCACGCCGGGGTAATTCCGGGGGATAGTTGGAAAGGCATTATTTTGCCCGCCCTTGTTGTTGCCGTAGTCGATGCTGCATTTATTGCACGCATGCTGCGTTCATCTCTTCTTGAAGTTTTGCGCGCCGATTACATTCGTACTGCTTTTGCTAAAGGTTTATCAGCTCGCCGTGTCTGGTTCCACCATGCATTGCGAAATGCGTTGATTCCAGTTGTAACAGTTTATGGAACATCTCTTATTGCAATCTTTGGCGTGGCAGTTCAGACCGAAAAAGTCTTCTCGTTGCCAGGCATGGGCTCAACAATTGCAGATTCAGCCTTATCTCAAGATGCACCAGTTGTTTTAGGTCTAGCAATCGTTGTTATTGCTTTTGGCGCAGTAGTTAATTTAATTGTTGATTTAAGTTATGCCCTGATTGATCCACGAATCAAAATCGATGCTAAGGCGGTGCACTAATGTCTGAAATCGAACAGATTCCAGAGTCACTTTCTTATTGGCAAGATGTTCGTAAGCGCTTCTTTGGTAACAAAATTTCCATTGTTGGTTTAGTCATGCTTGTTATTTTGATTATCGCCGGAATCGTTGGGCCATTTATTAGCGGTTGGAAATACGACAACCTTGGCCCGGATATTTTGGTTGGCCCAGGCACTAATGGGCACTGGTTCGGAACCGATGATCTAGGTCGCGATATTTTTACTCGTGTAACTTTTGGTATTCGTCTTTCACTTACTGTGGCAATCGTTGTAACAACGATTTCAGTATTTGTCGGCGTTACTTTAGGTGGAATCGCAGGCTATTTTGGTGGCTGGATTGATACGTTAATTAGTCGTTTCATTGATACCTGGCAGGTTATTCCTTTCGTTCTTATCGGCTTTGCAATTATCACGGTATTTGGCTCATCATTCTGGGTTATCGTGGCCGCGTTGGTCTTTACAGGTTGGTACTCAACTACGCGTTTATTCCGCGCTTCAGTTATGCAAGTTAAATCTTTGGAGTACGTTGAAGCCGCACGAGCAACTGGTGCAACTACAAAGCGAATCATCTTGCGCCACATTGGCCCAAATGCAATTCCACCAATTATTGTGGTGCTAGCTTTTTCTGTAGCTGGTGCGATTTTATCTGAATCAATCTATGCCTTCCTTGGTGTTGGTTTCCGCGAACCAACCCCATCTCTTGGTGTAATGATTTCTAGTTCTCGTAACTTCTTAACGGATAAGCCTTTCGTATTCTTTATCCCAGGATCTATCTTGGTATTGCTAACACTTTCAATCGTTTTAATTGGCGATGGTTTACGTGATGCACTTGATCCAAAGTTACGAGGAGTCAAGTGAGCCAACCATTACTTCACATCGATAACCTGCATGTGCACTTCAATACTTCAGATGGCGTTGTTCAAGCAATCAATGGTGCATCCTTAACGCTTAACCCTGGCGAAGTTGTTGGTCTAGTTGGTGAATCGGGATCAGGTAAATCTGTAACTGCCATGAGTATTTTGGGACTTGTTCCTAAGCCTCCCGCTTTTTATCCAGAAGGTCGCATTTTGTGGAAGGGCATTGACCTTCTGACCACACCTGATCGCGAACTACGCGAAATTCGTGGCGGTGAAATCTCAATGATTTTCCAGGATCCCATGACTTCACTTAACCCTGTTTACACAATCGGTCATCAGATTTCAGAGATGATCCGCGTGCACGAGCGAATTTCAGCTAAGGCTGCCAAAGAGCGTTCAATTGAAATGTTGAATTTAGTGGGAGTTCCAAATCCTAAGCAGCGCATTGATGATTATCCTCACCAGTTCTCTGGCGGAATGCGCCAACGCGCAATGATTGCGATGGCGCTTTCATGTAACCCAGAACTATTAATTGCTGATGAGCCAACAACTGCGCTGGATGTAACTATTCAGGCTCAAATTCTTGAGATTCTTGAAAAATCTGCCCGTGAATTAAATGTTGCAGTACTTCTCATCACGCACGATCTTGGTGTTGTTGCGGGAATCTGTGATCGCGTTGCCGTTATGTACGGTGGCCGCATCGTTGAAGAAGCTCCTGTTGATGATCTCTTTGAACGCCCACTTATGCCTTACACATGGGGGCTTATGAAATCTATTCCTCAGATGGATGAAGTTCAAGGTGGCCGCCTGTATACGATTCCTGGTTCTCCACCAGTGATGTCACGTCCTCCTAAGGGATGCGCATTTGCCGCCCGTTGCGAATTTGCGATTGATAAGTGCAATAACGAAGTCCCTGAACTGACTGAGTATGCCGCTAATCGAATGGTCCGTTGCCATCGCGTTTCTGAACCTAACTTTGTGAAGGTGCTTAAATGAGCGAGCCATTGCTAAAAGTTGTTAATCTGGAAAAGAAATTCCCTATTCAGCGCGGACTATTCAAGCGCACGGTTGGGCACATACATGCCGTAGATGGAATTTCATTTGAAATTGGGCAAGGCGAAACCCTAGGCCTAGTTGGTGAATCTGGTTGCGGTAAATCAACAACTGCGCGTTTAATTTTACGCCTTCTGGATCCAACTAATGGCGAAATTTACTTTAATGGTAAAGAGATTCACACGCTTTCTCGTGAAGAAATCCGCAAAGAACGCAAAGACATGCAAATTGTTTTCCAGGATCCATATGCATCCCTTAATCCACGTATGACTGTACGCCAAATTGTCGCTGAACCTTTGATCGTCCATGGTTTAGCTAAAGATGATTCTGATCCTGCAGTAGATGAAATGATTGAACTATGCGGTCTTTCACGTGAGTTTGGAAATCGTTACCCTCACGAATTCTCAGGTGGCCAACGCCAACGTGTAGGCATCGCTCGCGCATTGGTAACTCGACCAAAATTAGTTGTTCTAGATGAACCAGTATCTGCTCTAGATGTTTCAGTACAAGCTCAAATCCTTAATTTACTTGATGATTTGCGTGAAAAATTCGGATTTAGTTACCTCTTTGTGGCCCATGATTTATCCGTTGTTTCACATATTTCAGCACGTGTTGCCGTTATGTATCTTGGAAAGATCGTTGAAATCGGTACTCGCCAAGAAATCTTTGAAAATCCTCAGCACCCATATACGAAGGCACTTATATCTGCAGTTCCTTTAGCTAATCCAAAACAGGAAAGAATCCGCAAAACTTCACGCATTGTTTTAACTGGCGATGTTCCAAGCCCAGCTAACCCACCTTCTGGTTGCAGATTCCGCACGCGTTGTTGGAAAGCAAAAGAGGTATGTTCAACTTCTGAACCGCAACTACTTACAATTGGCAAGAGCCAAGTCGCTTGTCACTTTCCTGAGAAGTAACAAATGAAAGTTCTATCGGTTAATGTCACGCATTCTGTGCATACCGGTGAATGGACTGGCAGCGAAGGCAAAACCGGGATTGATAAAAGAGCTGTAGACGGACCAGTTACCTTTGCTAATGAAGAAGTAACTGGCGATGTCATTGTCGATCGCAACCACCATGGCGGTTTTGACCAAGCGGTCTATGCATATTCGCGTCAAGATGCCGATTGGTGGCAAGAACAACTAGGTATAACAATTGATAATGGTCGATTTGGTGAAAATTTGACTACTTACGGGATCGATGTTAATCAAGCGCTAGTTGGTGAACGTTGGAAAATCGGTTCTACGATTCTTGAAGTTTCACAACCACGAATTCCATGTCGAGTATTTGCCGGATTTTGGCAACGACCAACATTGATAAAAGAGTTTATGGAATCTGGAAAACCAGGAACTTATTTACGAATCATTCAAGAAGGTCAAATTAACGCCGGGGATGCTATTGAAATTCTTTCTAAACCAGATCATCGGATTACAATTGCTGATCTTTATGCTGCTAAAAATGGCGAACGTTCTAAGGTGCAAGAAATTGCAGCAGTTAAAGAACTCTCTACCAAATATCAAGAATGGGCTCAAAGCCTTTCTAAATAGCCCTTTTCAAGGTCTGACTTGCCCCGATAGTCTTAACCCATGACTAGTACATCGCGCATTTTGCATGCCGCCACAGGTTCGAAAATCAGTGCCAAGGGTTGGGGCCAAGAGGCTGCAATCCGGATGTTGCACAATAACTTAGACCCAGCAGTTGCCGAACACCCAGAAAACTTAGTGGTTTATGGCGGAACTGGAAAAGCCGCCCGTAACTGGCCTTCATTTGATGCGATTGTAAAAAGCCTTACTAACTTAAAAAATGACGAAACACTTCTGGTTCAATCTGGTAAACCAGTTGGAGTATTTGCAACCCATGAATGGGCACCACGCGTACTCATTGCTAACTCAAATCTTGTTGGTGATTGGGCTAACTGGCCAGAGTTTCGTCGATTAGAGCAATTAGGTTTAACGATGTATGGCCAGATGACGGCTGGGTCATGGATTTACATCGGAACTCAGGGAATCCTGCAAGGCACGTATGAAACTTTCGCCGCAGTTGCGCAAAAGCGTTTCAATGGAACTTTACAAGGAACGTTAACTCTTACAGGTGGGTGTGGTGGTATGGGTGGCGCACAGCCACTTGCAGTAACAATGAATGGTGGCGTCTGTCTTATTATTGATATTGATAAAACCCGCTTAGAAAAGCGAATTCAAACTCGCTATCTTGATGAGATCGCAGATAACGTTGATGACGCAATTGAGCGTGTGCTCAAAGCTAAAAATGCACGTGTTCCACTTTCGGTTGGTTTAGTCGGAAACGCTGCCGAATTATTTCCACTATTGCTATCAATGGATGTACCAATCGATATCGTGACCGATCAGACCTCTGCGCACGATCCATTTTCCTACGTTCCAGTTGGCATTGATGTTCATGCAGCTGCACAGATGGCAAAAGATAATCCTGAAGATTTCACAAAGCGATCAAAAGCTTCAATGGCACAACATGTTGAAGCAATGGTCGGCTTTATGGATAAAGGCGCCGAAGTTTTTGACTATGGTAATTCGATTCGTGATGAAGCCCGCCAAGGTGGCTATTCACGGGCTTTTGCCTTCCCTGGCTTTGTTCCAGCCTACATTCGCCCGCTTTTCTGCGAAGGTAAAGGACCTTTTCGCTGGGTCGCGTTATCTGGTGATCCAAAAGATATTTACCGTACCGATAAAGCTGTGCTTGATTTGTTTCCAGAAAATGAAGGTCTACATCGTTGGATCACAATGGCGCAGGAAAAAGTTGCTTTCCAAGGTCTACCTGCACGCATCTGCTGGTTAGGTTACGGCGAACGCGACAAGGCCGGTCTTGCTTTCAACGATTTAGTTGCGCGCGGAGAAGTTTCTGCGCCGATTGTTATTGGTCGCGATCATCTAGATTGCGGTTCAGTTGCATCGCCTTATCGCGAAACTGAAGCAATGATTGATGGCTCAGATGCAATTGCAGACTGGCCGCTATTAAATGCCATGGTCAATATTTCATCCGGTGCTTCATGGGTTTCTCTTCATCATGGCGGCGGAGTTGGAATGGGTCGCTCGATGCACGCAGGACAAGTTTCCGTCGCTGATGGAACAAAACTTGCCGCACAAAAACTTGAACGCGTTCTAACTAACGACCCAGGTATGGGAGTTATCAGACATGCCGATGCTGGTTACGATCATGCAATCGATACCGCAAAGCAGCGTCATGTGCATGTTCCAATGTTGGATATTGAATGACAAGTACCCTTGTTCATAACATTGGACAACTTGTAACAAATGATCCGCAGCATGATGGAACAAAGTTAGGTCTTATTGAAAACGCGGCGCTGCTGATTGAAGATGGCGTAGTTGCTTGGGCCGGATCAGATACAGACGCTCCAACGCATCACATCAAGCACCGCTTCGATGCTCATGGTCGAGCCGTTATTCCAGGTTTTGTTGATAGCCACACCCACATGATTTTTGCTGGAGATCGCAGCAAAGAGTTTCGTGCACGAATGTTGGGCGAAAGCTACACAGCTGGGGGAATTTCAGACACTGTTGAAAAAACCAGAGCTGCAAGTGATCAAACCCTTCGAAATAACGCTCAAACTCTGCTTAATGAGGCCTACTCATCGGGCACGACAACAATTGAAATTAAATCCGGCTATGGCTTAACAGTTAATGATGAGCGTCGCAGTTTAGAAATTGCACAATCTTTTACCGATGAAACTACATTTTTAGGTGCACATGTCGTACCAGTTGAATACAAGAAAAATCCTAAAGATTACGTAGATCTTGTTACCGGCCCTATGCTGGATGCAGCTACTCCATTTTCAAAATGGATTGATGTCTTTTGCGACAAGGGAGCTTTTTCTGTAGATGATGCACGCACGATTCTTAAAGCTGGGATGGCTAAAGGATTATTGCCCAGACTTCATGCCAACCAACTGCAAGAAGGTCAAGGTGTTCGTTTAGGTGTAGAGCTAGACGCTGCATCAGTAGACCATGTCTCACACTTAAGTGAAAAAGACATCGAAGCTTTATCAACGTCAAAGACGATTGCAACATTGTTGCCGGGCGCGGAGTTTTCAACTCGCTCTGCCTATCCAGATGTTCGCCCACTTCTAGAAGCAAGTATCACGGTTGCCTTGGCCTCTGATTGCAATCCTGGAAGTTCGTACACAACTAACATGCCATTCATCATCGCAGTAGCCGTACGAGAGATGCATTTTTCACCAGAGCAAGCGTTATGGTCGGCAACTATGGGTGGCGCTAAAGCGCTTCGCCGTGAAGATATCGGACATCTTTTCGAAGGTGCGCGTGCAAACTTTTCGATTCTTAATGCAGATTCCTATATCCACCTGGCGTATCGTCCAGGTGTTAACTTAGTAGAACAGGTATGGCGAGATGGCCTCCAAATCAAATAAGACGGTAACCCTTTCAACTTCGGGATTAGTTTTTGCCGATGTGATTGATGTTGCCCGTCATGATGCAAAAGTAGAACTTTCACAAAGCGCTATGGATGCGATGAACGCTTCTCGTACTTTTATCGAAGGCTATGCCGCCGGTGGAGTTCCGGTCTATGGAGTTTCAACTGGTTTTGGAGCCCTTGCTAACCGCCATATTGACGTTGAAAACCGTGCCCAGCTGCAGAAATCACTGATTCGCTCACATGCTGCAGGTGTGGGACCAGCAATCGAACGCGAAGTTGTTCGCGCCCTAATGTTTTTGCGCCTTCGGACAATGGCATCTGGTCGCACCGGAGTTCGCGTTGCACTTGCACAGAGTTATGTAGATTTTTTAAATCACGGAATTACCCCTGTGGTCCCCGAGTTTGGATCTTTAGGGTGCAGTGGTGACTTAGCTCCGTTGTCTCATTGCGCACTTGCGTTGATGGGAGAAGGCCGCGTGCATGATGCACACGGAGTTGAGATGCCAACTATGCAAGCTTTAGATGCAGCTGGCATTAAACCAATTGAACTTGAAGCAAAAGAAGGTCTTGCACTTATTAACGGTACTGATGGAATGCTCGGTATGTTGATCATGGCATGCGCCGATCTTGAACAACTCTGCATCGTTGCCGACATTACAACTGCCATGAGTATCGAGGGGCTACTAGGTACTGATCGAGTATTTGCACCAGATCTACACGGACCATTGCGCCCTCAAGTTGGCCAAGCTGTTAGTGCTGCAAATATCTTTGCCCTACTTAAGGATTCAGGAATTGTGGCTTCCCACCGTGAAAATGACTCACGGGTGCAAGATGCTTATTCACTTCGCTGTGCACCTCAAGTTGCCGGCGCAGTACGCGACACAATTACCTACGCATCAACTATTGCAGCGCGCGAACTGGCATCATCTATTGATAACCCAGTTGTGTTACCTGACGGTCGAGTTGAATCCAACGGAAATTTCCATGGCGCACCAGTTGGTTATGTTTTAGATTTCCTTGCAATCGCAGCTACAGATTTAGGTTCCATGTCAGAACGCAGAACAGATCGCGCACTCGATCAATATCGTTCTGCAGGTCTGCCACCATTTTTGGCCCATGATCCAGGCGTTGATTCTGGACTAATGATTGCCCAATACACACAAGCCGGATTAGTAAGTGAAAATAAACGCTTAGCTAGTCCAGCAAGTGTTGATTCAATTCCATCTTCTGCAATGCAAGAAGATCACGTCTCAATGGGCTGGTCTGCAGCCAGAAAACTGCGAAAAGTTGTTGAAAACTTAGCTCGAATTTTGGCAATCGAACTAGTAACCGCCGCCCGAGCAATTGAACTTCGTGATGGTTTAACACCTTCGCCAGCAACTGGGCGCGTAGTTAAGCAACTTCGCACAGTTGTTGGGGGAGTTGGACCAGATCGTTTTCTTTCTCCAGAACTTGAAGCTGCAACAACGCTTGTTAACTCAGGCGCGGTAGTTGCAGCTGCTAAAGAAGTTGTAAAAGAGCTTATCTAGTTGCAAATCCTGCGGCAGCTTCTAGAACTAACAAAGCTGCCAAACGTACTGTGCGTTGATCATCAGAATCCTTTAATGCATCGATTTCAGTAATATCAATTGCACGTACTCTCTTATCTGCGCCCACTAAGAATGCGGCCTGGCGCAATTCATCGGCCGATAACCCACCGGGCATAGCTGCAGGACATGCAGGTACAACACTTCGGTCACAAACATCGACATCAAGATCAACATAAATTTCGCGGCCACCACTACCTGCAATTTCTAACGCTTTATTTACGGCTTCAGCAATTGATTGGGTTCGTAGGTTGGACCTAGAAATTACAGTCACACCGTTTTCTTTCGCCCGAGCACTGTATTCGGCGCTATTTGCAAAGTCAGCAATTCCAATCTGCACAATATTTGCACCAGGTAATCCTGCTTGAATCAACTGCCACACGGGAGAGCCATTTGATTTTCCATCGCGTAAATCATGGTGAGCATCAAAAGTAATAAGACCAACCTTTGAAAGATCAGGCCATAACCCGGATGCAACCGAATAAGTAATTGAATTATCTCCGCCAAGCACGACAAGTAATTTATGCTTATTTAGCAAGCCATTGACGGCCTCACTTACGCGTTTTACACCTTCATCGCCATCGGGAGAATCGATATTTCCTAAATCTGTAAATGACCCACCAGCTAAATCAACATCAGCTGAAGTTGAATACGTTGAATATCGGGGCAAAGCAGCTCGAATTGCATCAGGAGTTTGATCGGCATTAGTTGGCGAAATAGAGGCTTTATGCGCCGGAACTCCTATGAGTGCAAAATCTGCATCGGTTTTTTTAGATTCAAAAAGCGAATTAGCCCGGGCCCACTTGCGATCATGCGGCAACGATTCGCTAGTCATTGGCCAATCGTAGGGGAAGAAGTACTGTGTCTCTATGCCCACTTCAAAAGGCAATTGGCTTCTTTTTATTTCCTCAGGCTTGCTACTTTCCCTTGGGTTTAAAAATGATTTCTTTTGGGCATTCGGTGGACTTATTGGGTTGATACCTGCAGTGAGTTGGGTCCTAAGAGATTTACGCCAACACACAATGGGATCAGACATGTTGGCAGTGCTTGCTCTGATCGGTGCAGTTTTTACGGGTGAGCTTTTTGCTGCATCAGTCGTATCACTGATGCTAGCCAGTGGCCGAGTTTTAGAATCATGGGCAGAAGGACAAGCCGAACGCCAGCTTAAATCATTACTTGCTCGGGTTCCTCGAATTACTCATAGAGTTAATAACGACGGTTCTATTTCAGAAATTACAATTGATGCGGTTTCCATAGGTGATCAAATTTTAGTAAGAAGTGGAGAAATAGTTCCAACCGATGGTGATCTGCTTGCCGATGCAATACTTGATGAATCTGCATTAACTGGTGAACCCTTACCTGTTAGCAGAAGGGTGCACGATCAGATTGACAGCGGCGTGGTAAATGCCGGAGCACCTTTTGAATATCGTGCAAGCAATACATCTGAGGAAAGTACATATGCTGCGATTATCAAATTAGTGAAAGCTGCACAAGAGAAGAATTCACCGGGTATAAGAATTGCTAACTTATGGGCAATTCGCTTCGTTCCGATAGCTCTTATTCTTTCCCTGGCTTCATGGTTGATTTCAGGGGATATTCACCGCGCAATTGCCGTTCTTGTTGCTGCAACACCTTGTCCATTAATTCTTGCGGTCCCAATTGCAGTTGTATCTGGCCTATCGCGTGCGGCAAAACATGGTGCGGTAATCAAAGGCGGAGCAATCCTTGAACTTTTAGGTCGCACAGAAGTTGTTCTATTGGATAAAACTGGGACGCTCACGCACGGAGGGCCTGTGGTCAGTGAGATTCAGAGCGCGCCTGGATTTAATCGGCATCAGATTTTAAGTTTGGCAGCATCAGTTGATCAGTATTCAACACATGTTGTCGCTAAGTCACTAGTTAGCGCTGCAAAAATTGAGAGATGTAAATTTGAAACGGTTTCTGAGGTTGAGGAGATTGCCGGACACAAAATACAAGGAACCCTCGGTACAGACTTAATCACGGTCGGACAGCTTATTGATTCTCGCCCTGCCTGGCTCACAATGGAGTACCCACTTATAGTTGCCGTTTCTAAGAATTCAAAACTAATTGGTGCAATTGGCCTGCACGACCCCTTAAGGCCAGAGGCTCATAAACTCATTAGCGACCTAAAAGCTTCAGGTGTGAAATATGTAGCTCTAGTTACGGGAGACCGCGAATCAACTGCGCGCGAAGTTGCAAATGCAATTGGAATCGAAAATGTCTATTCAGGGATATCTGCCGAAGGTAAGTTAGAAATCACCCGCGGGCTTATGCAAACTTCAACAGGCACGGTAGTAGTTGTGGGGGATGGAATAAATGACGCGCCGGCTCTTGCTGCAGCGCATGTTGGAGTTGCCATGGGTGCACGTGGAGCATCGGCTGCAAGTGAGGCGGCAGACGTAGTAATTGTCGAAGATTCAATAGATCGACTCACAGTTGCAATCAATATCTCTAAAAAATCTAGAAAAAAGGCGCTACAAGCTGCAGGAATAGGAATGGCGCTTTCACTTGTCGCGATGTTTGCAGGCGCATTTGGATTACTCTCCCCGGGTCAAGGCGCAGTCACCCAAGAAGTTATCGATGTAATTGCAATTTTGTGGGCTTTGACCGCGCTAATTGATTGAAAAAACTTGGTCAGTTTTTGGTATGACCGCATTCCACTGCAATTGATTTACTAACCTGTCTCTCAATGCTTTTTGCCCATCTGGCTCCCCATGA
>Ga0114970_10002462_pt1 | contig 13809 bp, 14 predicted proteins | sample M_140205_XF_Meta_FD_87030 | JGI IMG/M metagenome (GOLD analysis project Ga0114970, IMG submission 87030) | Freshwater microbial communities from Lake Montjoie, Canada to study carbon cycling - M_140205_XF_MetaG | ecosystem: Environmental > Aquatic > Freshwater > Lake | place: Lake Montjoie... | reverse complement strand
GCCTGCGCAATCGCGCGTAATAGATGCACTCCGTGCTGCAGGAAATAGCGTTACTGGCTCAGACCTGAGCGATCTCAATCTGGCAAGAGTCGTAAAAGATGGCGAACAGATATATGTAAATCCAACTGTGCGTACCGTCAACGGCAATCGAATAATCAAAAAAGTAGTACCTCGGGGTCCAATCAATATAAATAGAGCGAGTGCTAAAGAATTTGATGGCCTTGCAGGAATAGGGCCAGTAATTGCTAAAAGAATTGTGGAATACCGCCGAGTCAACGGCCCCTTCATGGCTATTGAAGATCTTCAAAAAGTTTCTGGGATTGGTAGTGCAAAATTCGAAGACTTCAAGAGCAAAATAAGCGTGTAGTTGATTACCGCGCGCTAGTCATTGGCGCAGCTATTTGGGTTGGCGCACTTGCTCAAAGCGCACTTGCTCCCTGGCGAATCGCACTTGTTTCACTCCTACTCACTCTCTTTGCTCTCATTAGTCACAAAGCTCGACTCATAGTTGTAGTTACTGCGCTCTTAGTGGGTTCGGCAACAATGTCACTTCGACAACAATCACTTGAAAACTCGGCAATTAGACAATTCAATGGATCGAGCATTGAACTCATCGCCCAGGTTGTTACTGATCCAACGAAGAGTGCTCGAAAGGTACATGGATCAACTTTTTCCCCGCAAAACTATACATTTCTGGCTCGAGCAATTCATATCGAAGGAACGCTTGGAAAGTTTGATTTACGAATCCCTGTTCGAATTATTACCCAGGATTCACATAGTTATTCATTATTGCCAGGACAAACTTTTAGCGCGCAAGCTCGAATAATTCGAAGCGATGAAGCACGAGTTGCAGTCCTTGCACTATTGCAAGGCGATATATCAATTCTTACGCCCGCATCACGGTGGTCGAAAGCACTTGGAAGTATCAGAACCGGCCTTCGCAATATCAGCGGCGATGGTGATGCTGGAGCACTGATTCCTGGAATGGTTCTGGGCGATACATCTAAACAGAGTGCCCAATTCAAAGAATCAATGAAGAGATCAGGCCTTACTCATTTAGTTGCAGTCAGTGGTGCCAATTTCGCAATTGTTTCGGGTTTTGTTCTCTGGTTGATGCAATTCGTAGTTCGAAAACTTAGATTCAGACTTGGGGTTACAGCACTGATTCTCATTGCATTCATTGCATTAGTGCGTCCATCACCATCAGTGTTACGCGCTGCAGCAATGGCTGCAGTATTACTACTTGCTCAAGGTAGCGGCCGGGCTCGTGATTCTTTGCCAGCATTAGGTTTTGCAATGGGGGCTGTTGTCATTGCCGATCCATGGCAAAGTCGTGATGCAGGTTTTGGCCTATCGGTTATGGCAACGGGTGGACTCTTACTCTTTGCCCCAAAAATTATCTCGTATCTCTCTAGATTTGTTCCCAAAATATTTGCTGAAGCACTTGCCCCACCGATTGCGGCAACCCTTTTTTGCTCACCAATCCTTGTGGCGCTATCAGGCTACATCTCACCAATATCTGTTATCGCTAATTTATTAGCAGCCCCAGCTGTTGCGCCTATAACAATTCTGGGTTTTATTGCAGCACTCCTTGCACCCTTTACACCATTTTTTAGTCATATTTTGATTTTTATCATTCGTTTTCCAGCAGCATTTATAGGCGTTGTAGCTCAACGCGCTTCGCATTTTCCAGTCTTATCACTTGGAAATGGAATGCAGGGATCTATTCGCATACTTCTTATCATTGCAATAGTGCTTTCGATACGCCTATTTCTACAGCCAATCTTTCGTAAGGTGATTGCACTCATCTTGATACTTTTACTTCTCGCAACGTGGATTCATCGATTCCCATCTGGTGATTGGCAAGTTGCCCAATGCGACGTGGGACAAGGTGATTCCTTAGTTCTCAATCTTGGTTCTCATCGCGCAATAGTTATTGATACCGGCCCTGATTCATCGGCCGAAGATCGTTGTTTGCGACAACTTGGCATCCAGGAAATTTCTCTTCTGGTCCTTACTCATTTTCATGCAGATCATGTTGAAGGCTTGCAAGGGGTAATGGATGGGCGAAAAATTGATCAAGTATGGGTAAGTACTAATAGCCAACCATTACTTGAGAGCAAACGTGTGAGTGAATTAATTGGTGATATCCCAAAAATTTCAGTACATCAAGGAATGCACTCAATGATTCAGGGGGGTATATCAATTTCGATTCTTTGGCCAGAAATTACAATGCGTACATTTGATTCAATGCCGGGTGATGGCTCGGCAATAAATAATTCCAGTATTGCGCTATTGATAGAAACTCCTGACTACACACTCTTTGCAGGAGGGGATATAGAACCGGCTGTCCAAGTTCAAGTAGCACCACTGCTGCACCACGTAGATATTTACAAAGTGAGTCACCATGGTTCTAAATATCAGGATCAGACTCTGATGAAGATCTTGAAGCCACAGATTGCAATAATTTCTGTGGGAGCAGGTAATACTTATGGACATCCCGCTCTTAGTACCATTGCCGCCTTGAGGCAGGGTGGCGCTAGAGTTGTGCGCACAGATCGAGATGGCGCCATTACACTGACGGCGCATAAGCATAAGATTTCGATTCGAACAAGTAAGAGTGGTTTAGATTTATTTAGATAAGAGGGGAGCCCGCGATGAATTCGTTCTATCTCGTTCTTGGCTCCGAAGCTGCCCTTGCCGATCGCGCCCTTGCCAAGATCATGGCTGAGCTCAAAAGCGAGAACGCTGAGATAACTACACTCTTTGCCGCTGACACCATTGTGGGCGATATTGCCGATGCGCTCTCACCATCTCTTTTCTCTGAGCGCCGTGGCTTAGTTATTCGCGATTTACAAGATTTACCTGATGATAATAAAGATGAGTTGATTCGTTACTTAGGCGAAGTTGATGCATCAACAACAGTTGTATTTCTCCATAAAGGGGGAGTCAAAGGCAAGGCACTCCTTGATGCAATCAAGAAGGTAAAGCCAGAAATTATTGCGTGCGAGCCTTTGAAAAAAGAGGTAGAGAAAGTTGAGTTTGTTCGCGATCTATTTCTCGATGCCGGACGTAAAGCATCTCCTGGCGCAGTTGCAGCCCTCGTTGGCGCACTCGGTGGCGAACTTCGCGAACTTCAATCTGCTGTTAGTCAAATTGCAGCAGATGCCCCAGCAGGCGTCATCGATGAAGCAATCATTGATAAATTTCATCAGGGCAGAGTTGAAACAACAGGATTTGATGTTGCCGATGCCGCGATTGAGGGGAATTTATCTGTTGCCCTCGTTAGCCTTCGAAGTGCGCTAGAGACAGGAACTGATCCAGTAATGGTGACGAGTGCAATTGCATCAGCACTTCGCTCCATTGCCAAAGTTTCAGGAACTAATCGAGGAAGTAAATCATTTGAGTTAGCTGACCAATTAGGAATGGCGCCATGGCAAATTGATAAAGCGCGCAGACAACTCACGCATTGGAGTCCACGCGGATTAGCAGAAGCGGTAAGTGCAATTGCATTAGCTGATGCGCAAGTAAAAGGTGCGGCCAGTGATCCCATTTACGCCCTCGAAAAAGCGGTCAAAAGGATTACAACTGCCCGTTCTATGCGCTAAATCTGGCTCAGTTTGAGTCCAACGCCCTCTCTACGGTAACCTTTCGCCTCTGCCCATACGGGCGTAAACCACACAGGTTCTAGAAAGTTCGGAGATATACAGACGTGGCAAATATCAAGTCGCAGATCAAGCGAATCAAGACAAATGAGAAGGCTCGCCTTCGCAACAAAAGTGTTCGCTCTTCAATCAAATCTGCCGTCCGTAAATTTCGCGACACAGTAACTGCAGGCGATGCAGGAGCAATTACAACTGAACTTCGCACTGCTTCAAAGGCTCTCGATATTGCAGTTGCAAAGGGTGTTCTTCACAAGAATGCTGCAGCAAATAAGAAGTCATCAATGGCTAAGGCTGCTGCCAAAGCCGGCGCACGTTAATTCCTTTTACACACTAAAGCGAGGCTAGGTTCATGCCTGCAATTTCACTTGCTAAGGCGCCCCAACCCGCAGCAACTAATCCAGAGCAGATTCGTAATTTCTGCATCATTGCCCATATCGATCACGGCAAATCAACTCTTGCCGATCGCATGCTGGGAATCACTGAGGTAGTTGATCCACGCAATATGCGCGCACAATATTTAGATCGTATGGATATCGAACGCGAACGCGGAATCACCATTAAGTCACAAGCTGTTCGCCTGCCATGGCGAAGTGGCCTCGATGGCAACGAATACATCTTGAACATGATCGATACACCGGGTCACGTGGACTTTACTTATGAAGTATCGCGCTCGCTTGCAGCATGTGAAGGCGCAGTATTACTCGTTGACTGCGCGCAAGGAATCGAAGCTCAAACTCTTGCAAATCTTTATCTTGCAATGGAGAACAATCTCACGATTATTCCTGTGCTGAATAAGATTGATTTACCTAATGCTCAACCTGAAAAATTTGCTGCAGAACTTGCAAAACTTATTGGTTGCCAGCCAGAAGATTGTTTGCGCGTTTCAGGTAAGACTGGCGATGGTGTTGCAGAACTTCTCGACCAGATTGTTGCTCAAATTCCTGCGCCAAAGGGCGATGCAAATGCACCAGCACGTGCCCTGATTTTTGACTCCGTCTACGATTCATATCGCGGCGTAGTTACCTATGTTCGCGTTATCGATGGACACCTTTCACCACGTGAACAAATTCAAATGTTTTCAACTGGTGTTCGCCATGAAGCGCTAGAAGTCGGTGTTATTTCTCCAGAGCCAGTTGCAAGTAAGGGGCTCGGTGTTGGTGAGGTTGGTTATTTGATTACAGGCGTAAAAGATGTTCGCCAATCTCGTGTTGGTGACACTGTTACTAATTATAACAATCCAACAAAGCAGGCACTCTCTGGATATAAAGATCCAAAGCCAATGGTTTTCTCTGGCCTCTTTCCACTCGATGGCGCTGATTTTCCTGTGCTTCGTGAAGCACTCGATAAGTTACAACTCAATGACGCCGCTCTTGTCTATGAACCAGAATCTTCTGCTGCCCTTGGTTTTGGATTCCGATGTGGCTTTTTAGGTCTGCTTCATATGGAAATTGTGCGTGAACGCTTAGAGCGCGAATCAAATCTGAATCTTATTTCAACAGCGCCAAACGTTGTCTACAACGTAACGATGGATGATGGTCGCGAAATACGTGTTACTAATCCTTCAGAATTTCCTGATGGCAAAGTTGCAAGCGTTCAAGAACCAATCGTGAAATCAACAATTTTGGCACCAGCAGAATTTATTGGAACCATTATGGAACTCTGCCAAGAGCGCCGCGGCGTATTACTTGGTATGGATTACATCTCAGAAGAACGCGTTGAGATTCGCTACACCTTGCCACTTGCTGAAATTGTTTTTGATTTCTTTGATCAACTCAAATCTCGCACAAAGGGTTACGCCTCCCTCGATTACGAAGAAAAGGGTGATGAAGAAGGAAACCTCGTCAAGGTAGATATTTTGTTGCAAGGCGAAGCAGTAGATGCATTTAGTGCAATCGTTCACCGCGATAAGGCTTATGCCTACGGTGTAATGATGACTGGAAAATTGCGCGAACTTATTCCTCGCCAACAATTCGAAGTTCCTATTCAGGCAGCAATTGGCTCGCGCATTATTGCTCGCGAAAGTATTCGCGCTATCCGTAAAGATGTTTTGGCAAAATGTTATGGCGGAGATATCTCTCGTAAGCGCAAACTGCTTGAGAAGCAGAAAGAGGGAAAGAAGCGCATGAAGATGGTGGGACGAGTAGAAGTTCCACAGGAAGCCTTCGTCGCAGCCCTTGCCACTGATGCTGATATCGAAAAGGTGAAAGCCGCACGAAAGCAGTAGCTATGTCAGGCCTATCGTTCTACGTTCATATTCCATACTGCATCAAGCGTTGCGGTTACTGTGATTTCAATACGTACACACCTAATGAATTACAAGATGGCGCGACTCTAGAAATTGTAAGTAATGACTATATCGATGCCGTTCTCAAAGAATTAGATAGTGCTCCAACAGATCGTGTGCCAACTATTTTCTTTGGCGGCGGCACTCCAAGTCTTTTGCCAGCTGCTGATTTAGGACGAGTAATTAGCGCCATTCGTGATCGCAATGGACTCACCGAGGATTGCGAAATTACATTAGAGGCAAACCCAGATTCTGTGACACCAGAGAAGATGCGCCAATACCTTGATGCAGGATTCAATCGAATTTCATTTGGAATGCAGTCAGCTGTTCCTCACGTACTTGCAACTCTAGATAGAACACATAATCCAGCTAACGTTGCAAAGGCTATTGAGATGGCGCGCAATGCAGGTTTTTTAAGTGTGAGTGTTGATCTCATTTATGGAACGCCAGGGGAGTCACTAGAAGATTGGCGAAGAAGTATTGAGTCTGCTATTTCTCTAGGTGTTGACCATATAAGTGCATATGCACTCATTGTTGAAACCGGAACAAAGCTTGCTGCCCAAATAAAGCGTGGAGATATTTCAATGCCCAATGATGACTTGATGGCTGATATGTATTTACTCGTAAATCAATTATGTAATCAGGCAGGGTTGCAATGGTATGAATTGAGTAATTGGTCAAAGCCAGGACATGAATGTCGTCACAACATTGCATATTGGGAGAATAAGAATTGGTGGGGCCTAGGACCGGGTGCTCATTCACATATTGATGGAAAACGTTTTTGGAATCTCAAGCACCCAACTACTTATAAGACAAAGTTATTTGCTGGGGAAAGCCCAATACTAGATAGCGAAATTTTGACAAAGGAACAGATGCGCGATGAATCAATAATGCTTGCAATTCGCATGCGAGAAGGAATTGATATTTCAACTCTGACGCCAACGCAGTTGGAGCGAATTGAAAGTTATCGAGAGAGTGGTCATGTGAGCATGGTTGATAAGCACCTGCAATTGAGCCCACAAGGACGCCTTATCGCAGACCGTATCGTGCGCGAATTAGTTATCTAGTATCCTCAACCACTATGAACACTGCGCATAATGTGATTGTCGCTTTTCTAGCTCTTATTTTTGTTATCTCTGGACTCTCAAAAGCCAGCGGAAATGAGAAAGGGTTATCTGGTACACGTGAAGTCAATGTAAAAGATGGCTTTGCTCGTCTCATTGGTGTGGTTGAAGCACTAGCAGCTCTTGGTTTAGTAACGGGACTTCGCTTCACATGGATGCAATGGGTTCCACTTCTCACTTTGTGGGTCATGATGGCTGGAGCAATTTTCTTTCACTTCCGTGCCAACAAACCTAAGACTGCTTTTCCAGCATTTTTTTTACTCACACTACTATCTATCGCAATCGTAACTATCTAAAAAACTATGTCTTCTCGTCGTCTGGAAATTCTTCGCGCCATTGTTGATGAATATGTAGCGACCCAAGAACCTGTTGGTTCTAAGTCGATTGCAGATCGTCACGGACTCGGAATTTCTCCTGCGACAATTCGAAATGAGATGGCAGTACTCGAAGATGAAGGTTTGATTACTCAACCTCATACAAGTGCAGGTCGCATTCCAACGGATTTGGGATATCGCGTATTTGTGGACAAGTTAGCAACAGTCAAACCATTATCGGGTGCAGAGCGTCGCGCCATTGAAACTTTCCTTGAAGGTGCTCTAGATCTCGATGATGTTGTTATGCGAACAGTACGTCTATTAGCGGATGTCACTAAGCAAGTAGCTGTTGTTCAATATCCAACGATGGTGAAGTCCCGTGTTCGCCACGTCGAAATTGTTTCACTTACAAGTTCGCGCCTGATGGTTATTTTGATTACCGATGCTGGCCGTATTGAACAGCGGGCGATTGAACTTACTAAAGATGTGCCAGATCAATTCATTTCTGCGATTAGAAGCCAACTCAATAATGCCATGATGGGTCAGAGCCTTCCTGATGTTGCAGAGCGCCTGACTGGAATTATGGAGAGTTATTCAACGAGTGATCGTCGCGATGTCGCCATTGTCCTATCAACTGTAATTGAGATGGCAATGGAGCAACCAGAACAAAAAGTTGTACTTGCAGGAACAGCGAATTTGGGAAGATTCCAAGAAGATTTTTCAACTCAAATCCATCCTGTTCTTGAAGCGCTAGAGGAGCAAGTTGTATTACTGCGCCTACTCGGTGATGCCAACGAGACGGTAAAGGTGCGAATAGGTTCGGAGCAGAGTGAAACAAATCTTCGTTCAACATCATTAGTAACAGTTGGCTACGGCAGTGATAGTTCACCATTGGGTGCACTTGGAATTATTGGGCCAACCCGAATGGATTATGCAGGCTCTATGGCTGCGGTTTCGGCAGTTGCACGATATGTCGGTCGATTTATAAATGAGGGCGTGTAAGTGGCTGATCATTATCAAACTCTTGGTGTATCACGTGATGCCTCAGCAGATGCAATCAAAAAGGCGTATCGCAAGATTGCACGAGAGCTTCATCCCGATGTAAATCCTGATCCATCTGTTCAAGATAAATTCAAGGAAGTAACCGCTGCATATGAAGTTTTGAGTGATTCACAAAAGCGTCAGAACTACGACATGGGTGGAAGTAATTTTGGTGGTGGCAATTTCGGCGGTGGCTTCGGCGACATCATGGATGCATTCTTTGGTGGTGGAGGATCACGTGGCCCTCGTCCCCGTACACGTCAGGGTCAAGATGCACTCATTCGTATTGAAGTAGATTTATTCGAAGCATGCTTTGGTATCGAACGCGAAATATCTGTTGAGAGTGCAATCGCATGCGAAAAGTGTCAAGCAACAGGTTGCGCCGATGGTGAAACTCCAAACATATGTCAGGTATGTAAGGGTCGCGGTGAAACACAACATGTAATGCGCTCTGTGCTTGGACAAGTGATGACATCTCGACCATGTAGCGCCTGCCAAGGGTATGGAAGTGTGATCACACATCCTTGCCGTGAATGCGCCGGAGATGGACGCGTGCGCGCACGCCAAACAATTTCTATCAAGATTCCCCCAGGAGTTGAAACAGGAAATCGTATTCAACTATCTGGTCGTGGTGAAGTTGGCGCAGGTGGTGGACCGGCAGGTGATCTCTATGTTGAAATTGTTGAATCTGATCACGAATATTTGGTTCGAGATGGTGAAACTCTGCATATGACTCTTGGAATTTCTATGAGCGCTGCTGCACTGGGAACGACAGTAAGTGTTGAGACACTCGATGGATCAAGTGATGTTCATGTCAAACCAGGTACACAGACCGGCACAACAGTTGGTATCAAAGGTAAAGGTATGACAAGACTTCGCAGCAACCACCGTGGCGATCTTATTGTTCATCTTGAAGTTCAAACTCCAACAAAGTTGAATCGCGAGGAAGAAGAGCTTCTGAAGAAATTTGCTGAAATACGCGGTGAAAAAATGGGCGATGGCCATGTAAAAAACCATGATGGAAGCCGCTTTAGTAAATTTAGAGATGCCTTCAACCGCTAGCCATGCTCACACTATTCTTTGTTGAAGATTTGCCAACATCGATTGGTGCAATCTATGAATTCGATGGTGACGATGCCCACCATGCTGTGCGTGTATTACGCATGAGCGCGGGGGAAGTTTTCATGCTCAGTGATGGCGAAGGTACTTGGTCTGAAGTAAAAGTATTTGCGGTGAAGAAGAAGTCGCTAGAAGTTCAAGTCCTATCTACTGGCTTCGAAGAACCGCTGCGAATATCGATTACCGTTGTCCAGGCAATTCCTAAAGGAGATCGCGCCAAAGAGGCAATCGAATTACTAACTGAATCAGGCGTTGACACAATAATTCCTTGGACCGCCAGCCGAAGTATCGGCAAAGGAAGCGATAAATTTGCAATTACGGCAAGGGAGGCGAGTAAGCAATCTCGTCGCTTGCGAATTCCACACGTTGTAGATGCAGCCAGCACTGATCAAATCTGTGCGCTGATTAAGCAATCTAGTTGCACGGTTGTTTTCCATGAAAGTGCACCAAGTGCCTTGGGTGAGCTAAAACTTCCCTTAGGTATTTCAGATGTTGTGATCATCATTGGTCCAGAAGGTGGAATTACTGATGAAGAGCTAACGCGCTTTAGCGATGCAGGCGCACTGATTTCTCGAATGGGTAGGCCAGTTCTGCGTTCGGCACATGCAGGAATTGCTGGCGTTTCAGCTCTTTGTGCCAAGTTACAGGTATGGTGAAGTCGTGCCGTTAGATCCCACCTGTCTTTTCTGCAAGATTATTGAGGGAGAAATTCCAGCCGATATCGTTTTTAGAAATGAGAATGTTGTCGCATTCAATGATATTGCTCCGCAAGCACCTACTCACGTTTTGATAATTCCAACGCTGCACGTTGAAAATGGCGCCGAACTTGCAAAGGCATCACCAACAATTACTGCCGAACTTTTCAAAGTGGCAGAGCAGTTATCTAACGAAGGCGGACTTGGCGGCTATCGCACCGTTTTCAATACGGGAGCCGAGGCGGGTCAGAGCGTTTTTCACGCTCACATGCATCTACTAGGTGGCCGTGCGCTGGCTTGGCCACCCGGTTAAAGATAGATTTACATCCAATGGAGCGCACACTGATCACCGTACCTAATGCCATTCCTATGGTTGCCTTGATCGGTCCTCATGACGAAAATTTACGAGTTATTGAAGCTGCATTCCCACTAGTCAACATCACCGTTCGTGGAAATGAAATCACTCTTCGTGGCGCTTATGTTGATTGCCAAACGACAGAGAATTTATTCAGCGAGATGATGGTTGTTATTCGTTCAGGAAATATATTGAATGCCGATGCAGTCAAGCGATCAATTGCAATGCTCAATCAGATTCCTCAAGCGCATCCGGCTGAAGTACTTTCACTCAATATCGTTAGCAATCGTGGTCGCACAATTCGACCAAAGACAGCGAATCAGAAGAAATATGTCGATGCTATTGAAGAGAACACAATTACTTTCGGTATTGGTCCTGCCGGAACAGGAAAAACTTATTTAGCGATGGCGATGGCTGTATCTGCTCTGCAACAGAAGAAAGTAAATAAAATTATATTAACAAGACCTGCAGTTGAAGCGGGGGAAAAATTAGGTTTTCTTCCAGGCACTCTCACAGAAAAAATTGATCCTTATTTGCGACCACTCTTTGATGCGCTCAACGATATGATTGATATTGAATCAATACCTCGCTTGATGCAATCAGGAGTTATTGAAGTCGCTCCATTGGCATACATGCGTGGGCGCACGCTCAACGATGCATTTATCATTTTGGATGAGGCTCAAAATACAACCCCTGAGCAGATGAAAATGTTCCTTACTCGCCTTGGATTTGGTTCCAAAATGGTTGTAACTGGCGATGTAACCCAGATTGATTTACCTAATGGTCAACATTCAGGGCTACGAGTTATTAGAGATATTCTCCAAGAGATTGACGACATTGCATTTCTAGAACTCACGGCTGAAGATGTTGTCAGGCACAGGCTTATTGGGGATATCGTGAAGGCATATGCAGTCTTTGATGATGCTCGCCAAGCGGTTCGCCCAATTCGCAACTAATTATGACTCTAGAAATTACTAATACATCAGGTCTGTTGGTACCAGCCAGCGAGATGCAATCACTGATGACTTTTGCCTTCAAGGAATTAGATCTTCATTCTGATTGCGAACTCAATATGGTCTTTGTCGATGATGATGAGATGTCAAAACTGCACATAAAGTGGATGAATGAAGAGGGTACAACCGATGTTCTCTCTTTCCCTATGGATATGCCGGAGTCAAAAGAACAAGCTGTAACACTTGGAGATATTGTCATCAGTCCTCGTGTTGCTGCAGAGCAAGCAAAAAGCGGTGGACACAGTGTCGAGCACGAGATATTCATTCTTGCAATACATGGCTTACTGCATATTTTGGGTTATGACCATGTAGAACTAGCGGATGAAGTAATTATGTTTGAACTTCAGGAATCAATAGTCGCTACATGGAAGAGCTCATGAGTCCCATCGCAATTGTTAGCATTATTGCCTTACTTGGATTCGCTGGCTTTTTAGCAGGAAGTGAGTCTGCCCTTACCTCAATTTCGCGTATCCTCATCGACGAACTTGAAACAAAGCGGGGCGGAAAATTACTCAAGAAGTATTCACTTCACCCAGCAAAATATCTCAACGTTATTCTCTTGGTTCGCAAACTCTGCGAGCTAACAGCCACCGTTCTCTTGGCAGTTATTTTGCTGCGCAACTTCCCATCTGCTCAAGCAATGGCACTCACTGTGCTCATTATGGTAATTGCTTCCTATGTTTTTGTCGGTGTTGGACCTCGCACATTAGGTCGTCAACAACCGCATAAATGGGCACGCAGCGGAATTATCGTTGCATCATTTCTTGCTGTAATACTTGGTCCTGTTACTAAATTGCTTATTGCTATTGGTAATGCGATAACTCCCGGCAAGGGTTTTAGATCTGGTCCATTTACATCTGAGGCCGAGCTTCGAGACTTAGTAGATCAAGCACATGAGCGCGGCTTAGTGGAATCTGATGAACACGAAATGATTCACTCAGTCTTTGAACTCGGTGACACATTAGTGCGCGAACTTATGGTTCCACGTACAGATATGGTCTGGATTGAGAAAGATAAGTCACTACGTCAAGGTTTATCCCTTGCCCTTCGCTCTGGATATTCACGAATTCCAGTAGTCGGTGAAAATATCGACAAGATAATTGGAATTGCATATGTAAAAGATTTAGCAAGGCGTGCCTTAGATCATCATGAGGCAGAACAGAGCGAGAAGATCGAGCAACATATGCGCCCTGCAACTTTTATCCCTGAAAATAAGATGGCAGATGATTTATTGCGCGAAATGCAACGAGATCAAATCCACCTTGCAATAGTTGTCGATGAATATGGCGGAACTGCAGGCATTATCACTATTGAAGATATTTTAGAAGAAATCGTTGGTGAAATTGCCGATGAATTCGATGATGGAGAAGAAGCCTTTACCTGGCTCACTGAAGATAAAGCCAGAGCTAAAGCGACTCTGCACATTGAAGATTTGGCTGATGAATTAAAGATTGAAATATCTGAAGAAGATTTTGAGGATGTAGACACTATTGGTGGTCTCATGGCTCAAAAGTTAGGTCGCGTACCAATTGCTGGCAGCACGATTTCAATGCATGGCTGGTCAATTACCTCAGAGCGTCCACTGGGACGTCGCAGAAGAATTAGTAGCGTGCTCATTGAACGACTCGAAACGGAAGTTGAAGATCATGAATAGTTTCGAAAATCCTGAAGATACAAAACTTGCAACGCTGGCGAGTGCAACGCTGAAAAGAAGCGGAGCAGAGCAAGCTGCAGCACTTCGGGATACAACAGGTCGGACATATGTTGCGATAAATATTGAAACTAATTCATTACAACTCAATGCTCTAGAGGCAGTTTTTACTGTTGCACTTGCCTCACAAATCACAGGAATTGAAAGCGTTGTCTATACAGGTGAAATAACTGCGCCGACTCAATTAATTAGAGAATATGCGCCGCGTGCTTCAATTTTTTATCTATCTCCTAAGGGAGATATCGTCGCTTTATAGCCTTCATTTCGTTTAGTCCATCGAGGCAGATAGAATTACCTAATGCGCATCGTCCGATTTACACCTGGTCCAGATACTGGTTTAGGTACTGATCCACTCTTTGGCGTGCTCGATCAGGATATTATTACTGTCATTACAGGCGATCCGATCTATCAAGGAATTCAAAAGACTGCTGCAACGGTTGCACTCTCTAGTGTGCGCCTACTTGCCCCGGTTATTCCTCGCAGCAAAG
>Ga0114970_10002458_pt1 | contig 13813 bp, 16 predicted proteins | sample M_140205_XF_Meta_FD_87030 | JGI IMG/M metagenome (GOLD analysis project Ga0114970, IMG submission 87030) | Freshwater microbial communities from Lake Montjoie, Canada to study carbon cycling - M_140205_XF_MetaG | ecosystem: Environmental > Aquatic > Freshwater > Lake | place: Lake Montjoie... | reverse complement strand
AGAGGACCACCGCAGCACTCCCTTGTCCCGGAATCGCCCCTTGCCCGATAAAAAGTGCCCCGATCAGAAAGAGACTTTGATTGATTCCCCCCATCGCCACCGCCGTGGTTCCAAACCACCCAATTGTTCGAGGATGAAGCAACGATGGGGCGGTGGAGGAGGAAGATGATCGCATAATGATTAAAGGGGTCGATGAAAATGAACCGCCAGCGATTAGCAGTCTTGAGGTCTCCAGAGCAAGATCAAGCCCAACCGCCCAAAAATCATTTCCCCCCTCCAGTTAAATGTCCCGATTTTTGTCTCCATAGCCCAAAAACACCGTCACCAGAAAAATCCGTTGACGCCAATCCACACCCATCCTATTTTCATATCACTTTCATCAAGAGTGACCGAGGGACTGGCCCAGTGAAGTCACGGCAACCGCCTAATGCGTAAGCGTTAGGGACCAGGTGCCAAATCCAGCCGCAAACGCGCAAGCGCCCGCGGAAAAGATGAGAAGAGATTTTCGAAAACCATCGAAAATCTTTGTCCTCGTCGCCATGCAATCGCTCAGATTCTTGATGAAAACATCACGACTTATGGACAAAACATCGCCCTTCTTCATCAATCTCAAATGCCGCGAATGCGGCCGAACTTATCCAAAGCAAGCCATTCATGTCTGCGACTTCGACTTCGGCCCCCTCGAAGCCGCCTACGACTACGATGCCATTCGATCCGTACTCACTCGCGCAGTCATCGAAAGTCGCCCACAAACCATGTGGCGCTATCGCGAACTTCTCCCCATCGATGGCGAACCCACCGTCGGCACCCAAGTCGGCTTCACCCCCTTGGTCAAAGCAGATCGTTTAGCCAAAGCCCTCGGCATTCGCGAACTCTATGTCAAAAATGACACCGTAAACTACCCCACCCTTTCCTTTAAAGATCGGGTCGTTTCCGTCGCCCTCAGCCGAGCTTGCGAACTCGGATTCAAAGTAGTCGCCTGCGCCTCCACCGGAAACCTCGCCAACTCCGTCGCCGCCAACGCCGCCAGCGCAGGCTTAAAAAGCTATGTCCTCATCCCCGCCGATCTCGAACAAGGCAAAGTCCTCGGCTCGCTCGTCTACGGAACCAACGTCATCTCCATTCACGGTGCCTACGACCAAGTCAACCGCCTCTGCTCAGAAATCGCGGGAAAATATGGCTGGGGCTTCGTCAATATCAATCTCCGCCCTTATTACGCCGAAGGCTCAAAATCCATGGGCTACGAAATCTGTGAGCAACTCGGCTGGCGCATCCCCACCCACACCGTCGCCCCAATGGCCTCTGGCTCTTTACTCACCAAAATCCACAAAGCCTATGGCGAATTCGCGCGCCTCGGCTTAGTCGAAAATACCCCTTTCTCCGTCTATGGTGCCCAAGCAACCGGTTGCGCTCCCATCGCCCACGCCATGAAGCTCGGAACCGATATCGTCAAACCTGTGCCCAAACCCGAAACCATCGTAAAATCCCTCGCCATCGGCACGCCCGCCGACGGCTATTATGCGATCCACGCCATGCGCCAGACCTCAGGCACCGCAGAAGATTGCACCGACGAAGAGGTCGTCGAGGGCATCCGCCTGCTCGCCGAATGCGAAGGCATTTTCTCAGAAACTGCCGGCGGTGTCACCGTCTCCTGCGCGAAAAAATTGATCGAAACTGGAAAAATTCCCCGCGATGGCAGCGCCGTTCTCTGCATCACAGGCCACGGACTAAAAACCCAAGAAGCGATTATCGGAAAGTGTGGAACGCCTCGCATCATCAAGCCCAGCCTCCGAGAATTTGAGGAGCAAGTTTATCATAAAGACTCCGTCCTCGCTTGACCCTTTCCTCACACCCGAGTCAAATCCCTGCCCCTTCACTCTCCATCATCCCAATGCCTACCGTCCTCATTCCTACTCCACTCCGCAGGCTAACCAATGACCTCGAAGAGGTCAGCGCCGCGGGAGCCGATATCGGCACCTTAATCGATAACCTCGATAAAGCCTTCCCCGGATTAAAAGATCGCGTCTGCGATGAATCGGGAAATGTTCGCCGCTTCGTCAATATCTACGTCAACGGGGAAGACATTCGCTTTTTGCAAGAGAAAGCCACCCCCGTCAACGAAAACGACGAAATCAGCATCGTTCCCGCCATCGCCGGAGGCTAATCTGCCCATCTTCGCCCAACCCGTCCCAGCCAAGTTTACTATTTCATCCTCAGCATTTTATGAACGAAAAACAACGCCTCTGGCTGATGTTCCCAACTAAACTCGTCACCCGACCAGTCCTTTGGGAACTAGGTCAAAAATTTCCCGTGATCACCAACATTCGCCAAACCAGCGTGACCGATGAAATTGGCATCGTCTCCCTCTCCCTTGAAGGCGAACGAGAAGAAATCAAACGATCCATTGCTTGGCTGGAAGAACTCGGAATCAAGGTGGAACCAGTAGAAATGAACACCATCGAAGGCTAGTTCGCTTCGACTGTTTCTCCATCCGCTCACTCCCTGTTCCAACTTCCAATCGTCTAGAAGACTCCCGCCAGTCGCCGTCTTCAACCGCCCAATAACTGACCCGCTCCGCCGAACATCGCCCACTCCACATCGTGACCACGCCTCAGAAATATTCCCGCCTCTCTCTCCTCGGTCAGACTGCGAACTTCCCTGAAGAACCCAAGTCCACCACCCTCGAAACTTTCCAAAACGAAAGCGCCAAGCGCGACTACTGGATCACTTTCGACTGCGGGGAGTTCACTTCCATGTGCCCAGTCACAGGCCAACCAGACTTCGCAAAAATCCGCATCGAATATATTCCCGACAAGCTTTGTATCGAAACCAAGTCTCTGAAATTTTACCTCGCCTCCTTCCGAAATACCCGAGCGTTCAACGAGTCGATCGTCAACCAAATCCTCGATGATCTCGTCACCGCTTGCCAACCCCGCCACGCTTTCGTGCATGGCGAATTCGCCCCGCGTGGCGGAATCGGCGTAACTGTCGACGCTGAGTACCCCTCCCCAACCTCACCCTCCCCCACTTCCAAACGCCTCAAACCAAAATCCATCAAATCCTCCCGCCCATGAGCCGGGCGAAGGTCGTTGCTTTAGTAAGCGGGGGAATGGATTCCGTGGTCGCACTCTATCACGCACACCTCGAAAGTGATGTCGTCGCCGCCGTCAGCTTCGACTACGGCTCCAAACATAATTCCCTCGAAATTCCCTTCGCAAAACTCCACGCCGATCGCCTGAGCATCCCCCACCAAGTCATCCATCTGCCCTTTATCAATCAACTTTTCTCCTCTGACCTCCTGCAAAAAGGCGGAGAAATTCCCGACGGCCATTACGAAGAACTTTCCATGAAACAGACGGTCGTGCCCTTTCGCAACGGCATCCTTCTTTCCATCGCCGCTGGCTACGCCGAAAGCCTCGGAGCCACAGGTCTGATCATCGCCGCTCACTCCGGCGACCATGCAATCTACCCAGATTGCCGCGAGGACTTTATGCAAGCCATGGGCGATGCCCTCAGCCTCGGCACCTACGCCAAAATCGCCCTCCTCCGCCCCTTGATTCATCTCTCCAAAGCCCAAATCGCTACCCTTGGACAGACTCTCGGCGTCAACTTTTCTCAGACTTGGTCCTGCTATAAAGGACAGGAAATTCATTGTGGCACTTGCGGAACCTGTGTCGAGCGACGCGAAGCCTTCACCCTCGCCGGTCTAAATGATCCCACCGCCTACGCAAGCACCGCGCCCCTCCCCAGTAAACCACCCGAAACCTGACCAATGCTCATTTCGGAAATCTTCTACTCCATTCAAGGAGAAGGCGAATTGACCGGCGTTCCATCGGTGTTTATCCGAACTTCCGGATGCAATCTGCGGTGTCGATGGTGCGACACGCCCTACGCCTCTTGGCGCCCTGAGGGAACAGAGATGAGTGTCGACAAAATCCTTGAGGAGGTTCTCCGCTTCCCGTCCTCTCACGTGGTTCTCACTGGTGGCGAACCGATGGTCGCCAAAGAGATCCACCTCCTCGCCAGTCGACTCCGAGAAAACAAAAAACATCTCACCATCGAAACCGCAGGAACCATCGCCCCCCAAGGCATCGCCTGCGATCTCGCCTCACTTAGCCCGAAACTTCGCAACTCCCAACCACAGGAAGGAGAAATCGAAAAGGGATGGCGAGATCGACACGAGATCAACCGACTCCAACCAGAAATTCTTCGCCAATGGATCGATAATTACCATTTTCAGCTCAAATTTGTGGTTGAGCAAGCGGACGATTTGCCCGAACTGGAAGACCTCATTCGCAACATCGGCACCCCCATTCATCCCCATCAAGTTCAATTGATGCCTCAAGGCGTGGACCTAACCACCCTTCGATCACGCGACGCCTTCCTCATCGCTCTCTGTAAAGAAAAGGGCTACCGATATTGTCAACGTCTCCATGTCGAACTTTTCGGCAATACCCGGGGCACTTAACCCTCACTCCTCTTCCGTGCCGTATCGCATCTGTAAAACCTTCGAAATTGAAAACGGGCACATGCTATCCAAGCACCCCGATAAATGTCGCTTCCCCCATGGGCATTCTCGAAAAGTCGAGTTCACCCTCCAATCACCCGAACTCGACTCCCATCAAATGGTCTGCGACTTCAAAGTCATCAAGCTACTCATGGGCGAGTTTCTCGATCAATATGATCACGCCATGTGCATCAACACGGATGATCCGATTTATCCCACTTTGAAAGCGGCTTACGGTGATCGGGTCATTGGCTTTCATCAAGCCGACCCCACCACCGAACTCCTCGCGAAAACCATCTACGACTTTTTCAAAGTCCGCCTCGACGAGTATCAAACTCATCCCTCCCCTCAATACCCCATTCAAAAAAATTTGGCAGTCATCAAGGTCCGCCTCTGGGAAACCAGTAGCTCTTGGGCAGAGTATTCAGAATAAATCCATCCCCGCCCCCGAGATCAAAGCCAGCCTCCTCCTTTCTCCCCAAATCTACCCCAGCCGCCCGCCGGTGAACTGAGGCCATTAGTTAAATGTCCCCCGCAAACTCCCCAACTCGACGAAACTTCGCATAGCGCTCCGCGAGAAGTTGATCGAGCGGCATCTTCGTCAACTCGTCAAGTTGCGCACTCACCGCAGTTCTCAGGTTAGTGATCGCCGAAGAATGGTTCTGATGGGCTCCTCCCATCGGCTCTGGCACAACACCATCAATCAACCCCATCTCGAGGAGATCGCTCGCCGTTAGTTTAAGCGCCGCCGCCGCCTCCGGCGCGTGCTTGCGGTGCTTCCACAAGATCGCCGCACAGCCCTCTGGCGAGATCACCGAGTAGTAAGAGTTTTCGAGCATCAAGACACGATCAGCCACCGCGATCCCCAATGCCCCACCGCTTCCCCCCTCCCCAATCACCACGGCAACGGTCGGCGTGCGCAGGATCATCATTTCGCGAAGATTCACCGCGATGGCTTCAGAGATATGTCGCTCTTCCGAACCTAATCCCGGATAGGCCCCGGGCGTATCGATTAAGGAGACAAATGGAAGGCGAAACTTTTCCGCAAGGCGCATCAGGCGGAGCGCCTTACGATATCCCTCAGGATTGGCACACCCAAAATTTCTTTTCAGATTTTCTTTTAACTCGCGGCCTTTTTGATGCCCGATGACCACGCACTTGCGGCCACCCATTTGGGCGAAGCCACCTGGCATGGCGCGATCTTCGGCAAATAACCTGTCTCCGTGCACTTCCAGAAAATGCGTAAAAGAGAGTTGCAAGTAATCAAGGGTAAACGGGCGAGCGGGATGCCGAGCGATCTGCACACGCTGCCAAGCCGTAAGATTTTCGTAAATAACCCGTTTCGTTTCTTGAATTTTCTCCTCCATCCGCAGGACCTCCGCATCAAAATTGATGTCATTGGCCCGAGTATGCTTTTTTAAATCAGCAAGTTTTTCCTCCAATTCAATGATCGGTTTTTCAAATTCCAAAGGAAGCAGTTTCATAGCAGTTTAATCAAGGGTGACGGGATCGTCCTTACTGAGCAAGGCACCAAGTTCAGTCAAATCCGCAGGAGCGAGAGAAATCCCCCCGTTGGTTGGCTTGGCATTGGGAGCGTCCTTGGCATTCTCGTCTGGATCAGGATAGAGGGTACACCCTGTCAGCGTAGTTTCGATCCAAAATTTCGCATCCCAGTATGACTTATCCGTAAAAGTAACCCGATGACCGGCGACCAAAGCAACTTTGTCCCGGACCTTCCCAACTTGCTTTTGGTGCGGAATAGCGGGGTGACCTCCCTTGTTCATGGAGTTCGTCCAAGCGTGAATCGGGTACTGCTTAAAAAACCGACCTTGGTTATAAAGAGTCACGAGTTCCTTTTTCCGATTAATCTTCACGGAAAAATCCGCCGGAGAAATCGCCAGTCTTTGTCCCGTTCTCAGCATAATCTGATGCAAATTGTTTGCCCTCATCAGCAACTCGGGGGTCACCTTAAGTTTGGCCGCAACTCGGGTCAGGACATCACCAGGACGAACCACATAAACCGCTTTTTCCGGCGCCGAACGACTAGAGAGAAATATCTCAATATTAATTTTGCCTAATTGTTCTTTCGCGTCATCGACTTTACTGGAATCAGGATACCTCCCGACAAAGTCGGCCAACGCAATTCGTGACTCTAAAAAATTGCCTAACTGCAGGACCGATTGCACCCTCGCGTATTCGATCAGGGTCGGATCGGGTGGAGGTGGGGGAGGCAGTTGTGACTTCTCATGTTGCAACGCGAGTTTCGGGCGAACAAACATCTCATAAGTGAAATAGCTTCCCGTACCAAGAATCGCCAGCGCGAGCACAATAAGAAAAAGAACTTTCACTGCTCCACAAGATTGCTGGTCAATGAGATGCGAAAATGTACCAGGGGTGGATTCATCAAAGATGCTGAATTTTCAATGGATTCAAAGCAGTCCGCGACTTTTAAAATCTCCAAAATTCCCTCCCGAGGAGTCCTCGATCAGATCTGCGGCAAATTTTAAAAGACAGATCTCCCAACCCTCATCAACTCCTTGAATAATCGCACTGAGAGGATCCTCTTCGCGATCGACCTCCTCACGCAATCGTCCAAGAACCGAGGTAATCGATCCTTGATGCACTTGGTCTGAAATGTCGGTCTTCGAAAACCGAAATCCATACTTCAGCGCCACCAGTTGAGGAGCATACAGTTTTATCCAATCAGCAAACCCCCCTGCAGATTCGCTAAACCCTTCCAAAAGAAGTTTCTGAAGATGACCAGGCGTGATCAATTGCGGCCGAACTGCATGCATATGACCCGTGCGAACTCGCACTTGATCCACCCGATCCATCAACTCAGATACTAGATAGAATCGAAATCGCGTGTCTCCAAAAGTCGCAATCTTCCCCCGAGGCGCTACAACCACTTCAGTGCTGTCGATCGCATATTGGATCGTGTCCTCGTTAAACATCTGTCGGGAAACTTAACCGTAGATCAGACCTAATCAATGAAACTTTTGTCACGACTCTCCACTCCCCAAGCCAAATCGACTAATGTGATCTGGCAAAAACCCTTGAGACTAACCCCATTGAATTTTGAGGAAGAAAAATCAGTCGACAATTTCTTCTCCGACCATGTAACGGATAAATCGTCGGACAACCAGCGTATCTCCCAGCTCTTTGCTTTTCGCGGCCACCAACTGGGCAATCGTCTGATCGGGGTTCTTGATAAATGCTTGGTCAATCAGACAAGCCCCGCTGTAAAACTTATTCATTTTTCCCTCGATGATCGCCTCAACCATTTGCTCGGTCTTTCCCGGAGGAACCTGGTCGCGGTAGATAGCCCGCTCACGCGCCGCCAGCGCGGAAGGAACTTGAGTTCGATCCACACACACAGGATTTGCCGCCGCAATTTGAAGGGTAATGTCCCGAAGCAACTGCTTGAACTCTTCGCTTGTGGCTGTCGCATCTTTTTCCGCGCCAACTTCTACTAAAACCCCCACCTTTCCTCCCGTGTGGATATAAGCCGCCAAGGATCCGTTTCCCGTCACCTCAATCCTTGCACTTCGACGAATTCGCACATTCTCCCCGATTTTCTGGACGGCCGCCACGCGGTCGCTTTCAAATTCAGCGCCAGGCTCTTCAGCAATTTTTTTGGCAATCTCGTCAGTGAAACTTTTAAAGAGGTCATTCTTTGCCACAAAATCCGTTTCGCAATTGACTTCCACAATGACTCCGACCTTTGAACCAGAAAGGATTGCTTGGGCGATTACGCCATCCTTCGCCTCGCGGTCCGCTTTTTTCGCGGCACTCGCCACGCCCTTTTTCCGGAGAACATCCACCGCGGCCTCAAGGTCTCCATTCGTTTCGATAAGGGCACGTTTACATTCCATTAAACCAGCATTGGTTTTTTCGCGAAGGGTTTTGACAGTTTGGGCGTCGATCAGATTTGCAGAGCTCATAGTTAGTTAAAAGAGGGTTGTTTAGAAAAACGAAGAGACGAGAGCTCTTGGCCCTCGTCTCTCCGGAAAGGATTTTTCGAGGTTAAATTATTCAGAGACAGCCGCAAGGGCTTCTTGATCTTTTTTGCTTCGGCCCGTGTTGGTCTTCACGATAGCGTCCACAAGTTTTTGCAGAACAATCCGGATGGCACGAATAGCGTCATCGTTACCCGCGATCGGGTACTTGATCAGATCGGGATTAGCGTTGGTATCCACAATCGCGACCACTGGAATGTTGAGACGATTGGCCTCAGCGACCGCGATCCCTTCGCGCATTGTATCGATGATCACAATGGCGTCTGGATATTTTTCCATGTCGCGAATGCCTTCGAGGTTGCGCTTAAGCTTTTCACCCTCGCGCTTCACCGCCGAAATTTCTTGTTTGCCCATTTTTGAGTACTCGGGCTTTTTTTCCAAGTCCTCGATGTACTTCATCCGAGCAATGCTTTTACGAATCGTTGCCAGATTGGTCAAAGTTCCTCCCAACCAACGCTGGTTCACATAAAACTGCCCGCAAGCGAGGGCCGCTTCCTTGATCGCTTCTTGGGCCTGCTTTTTACATCCCACAAAAAGCACTTTCCCCCGACGACTCGCCACATCGCTAAGAAACTTTTCTGCTTCCTCGAGTTGCTCGACAGTCTTGCCGAGGTTAATGATGTAAATGGCGTTGCGCTCCTCGAAAATGAAGGGTTTCATTTTGGGGTTCCATCGCTTGGTTTGGTGACCAAAGTGGACCCCAGCCTCAAGAAGTTCCGTCATCAGTTCAGTAGACATAAATTAAGTGCTAAATTTTAGGTGCGTAAGTGTTGCTGTCGAAAATGGGCAGAAGGTGTAATCGAATTCACTGGAGAACACAAAGGGAATCTTTAAAAAAATTCCCAAACCAAGATTGGCAAAGCAGATCGACGCCGGGCGCGCAGCGATTTCAAAGGCGGAGATTGGCGAGGTCAGGATCGTGCAAAGCAAGTCCGCGCAACTTCTTATCGATAGAAATGCCCCGCTCAAGGTGCAGTCGAGCGACTTCAGTATGGCCAAGAACGCACTCGTAACAGGCGAGGTTATAGTGGAAAGAGGATTCCGTGTGGAGCGACTCGGGCCCATGGATCAAGGTGTCTCGAGCTTCTTCAGTTCGCTGAAGTTCATGCAGACAGAAGGCGGCGTGAATAAACCCCACGGGCATCTGAGGAAAGGCACCAGAAATCTCTTGACTCAACTGGAGCGCAACCTCCCAGCGCTTCGCTTGAATGAGGATCATCACTCGCATTTCCAGAGCCGCGAGGCTTCCGCGAGGCTCTGTTGGAAGATTATCAAATTCAGCAAGCGCGTCGTCATACATCCCAAGCTCAGAATACCCTTGGATGGTCGTAAAAATTCGCCCGTAGCTTTCGATCATTCGCTGAGCAGTTCTTCCAACTCGCTCACGCGCTGACTGAAAAGATCTAGGGCGGAAGCAATTGGATCCGAAGTTGACATATCTACCCCAGCGGCCACGAGGGTTGGTAGCGGCATCTCAACGCCACCAGAGCGAAGGAAGTTCAAATAGCGATCGACGCTTCCTCCAGCCAAAACCTTCTGCGATAACGCGACAGCCGCACTAATTCCCGTGGCATACTTATAGACGTAAAATCCTCGATAAAAATGCGGGATCCGAAGGCACTCCAACTCGAGTTCCCGATCGATGACAAACTCGGGACCGAAGTACGCATCAAGCAATCCACGGTAGGTGGACCGAAAGCTTTCTAAAGTAAGAGGCTCCCCAGCCTCCTCCATCGCATGGACGATTTTTTCAAACTCCGCGAACATCGTCTGGCGGTAGAGCGTCCCGCGAAGATCGTCGATTTGACGATTCACCAAATAAGCGCGCATCCGCCGGTCGGTTGTCGCCTCAAGAAGATGATGGGTTAAGAGCTCTTCATTGAATGTGCTCGCCACCTCCGCAAGAAAAATCGGGTAGTGATGATCTTGGTAAGACTGCGTGCGCTGAGCATACCAAGTGTGCATCGAATGTCCCGCCTCGTGGGCCAGCGTGTAGACATCAGAGAAAACATCCCGCTGATAGTTCATTAAAATGAAGGGAGGATTGCCATAGCTTGAGGAACTAAATGCCCCACTCCGCTTCCCCTTGTTTTCGTAGCGATCACACCAACGTCCGCGGAGACCACCCTCCAAGGTCGACACATATTCTTCACCCAGTGGCTGCAGGGCCGCAAGCACTTGGTCACAAGCGGCATCCCAAGAAAGATCGGTCGCCACCTTATCCACAATCGGGACATAAGTGTCGAACTGATGAATCTCATTTAGTCCAAGCAGACGACGGCGCAACCCGTAGTAGCGGTGGAGGGCCGGGAGATGTTCACGAACAGTTTTTATGAGATTATCGTAAACGCAAACTGGGATATCATCGGCAAAAAGAGCGGCCTCGCGAGCACTGGAATAGTTCCGAGCACGAGCATAAAAAACATCCGCCTTGACTGAGTTTGCCAAGGTCGATGCGAGCGTAAATTTATGAGCATCGAACTCCGCATAGAATGTTTGAAATGCGCGCTCCCGAACGGTCGGATCACGCCTCACCAGAAAAGACGAATAACTGCTTTGGCTAAGCTCTCGCACCTCTCCGTTTTCATCCGTGAGCTTGCCAAAGACCAAGTCGACATCGGTGAGCTGCGAAAAAGTTTCCCCATGCCCGCGGAGAGCACTTGATCCGAGGGCGAGCAACCTCTCCTCGTTTGCCGTCAAAGTATGCGACCGAAAGCGCCGTTGCTTTCGCAAGGTGACCCACCACTCCGCAAGATGCACATCCTGGAGAAGTGCCGCGAAAGTCAGGTCGTCGATCGCTTGAATTTCAGGCCCCACAAAAGCGGTCGCCTCACCAATGCGAGTCAGAAGATTTTCCAACTGGGCCTCGCGGGCGAGGTGCTCGGCGTTCGCACTATCACCGGAGGTGAGCAGGCTGGCATAATGCCCGAGTCGCTCAATTCGCAAACTCAGATCCCGATCCAATTCCAAAACCGCCCGCAAAGTGGCCGCCGATTCGCCAACCCTCCCCCTCCACTGAGAGATAGATAAGTAATCAACCTGAACTTTTTCATAGCTAACCAGCCAATCATTTGGAGTAAGAAAGAGCTGGGTAAGATCCCATGTATCGCTGGTCTGAACTTGATCGCGACTCGGAATCACCCCCGATCCCCCTTCATCTTTGTCAAAAAATTTTGCCTTCATTTTAGTGAGAATGGCCATCCGAATCCACCGATCCATCCTCAACATCAACCGTTCGGACCCGCTTTGCCATCCGCGTTTCCTCCACTTGCGTCCGAAGTAAATCACCCAACTTGAGACTTTTCGGAACGCTTTCAATGATCACCGAAGGCGTCACGCTATCCGTGGTAATGAGATGAATATTTTCCAACCCAAACAATCGGAGGCTCACTGGCTGAATGACTTGCAAGTCTCTCACTCGGTAGAGCTCAAGTGAGTCCTTTGTTTTACTCAAAATACCCCGCTCCGTAATCAGCCGCTCAGTCGTCAGCTCAAACACCGTCGATTTTACCTCTAACCACCGGTAAACCGCCCAAGGAATCGGCACGACAAGGATGCACGAAACAAATGGCCATAAATTTTTAAACTGCGATGAAGTACCGCGCCAGAGGGTTTGTTCAGACATAAACAAACACATAGTCAGGCTCTGGCCTCGGTGCAAGAGGTAGAGACAGCAACGCGGAACTTTTCAATGCAATGCCCATAGCAAATCTCTTCGGAGATTTCGAGTCGGCGAAAAAAGCAAACTCACCCAAACAACCTTACTCACTAAATCTCAGCACTAGTCTTGATGCCCTTTATCGTAAACCTTTAAAGCGACCATACAATCGAGTGCTCGCTGCAGAGCAACGTCCCTCAAGGGAGCTTTTGGTCTTTCCCGCTTCGTTTTCTGGGCAAGCTGGAGTGCGTCAAGTTCTGGATTGGTTCCCGCAACCAGCGACGCTTCATTCATTCGCGGCCGCTCAATATCGACAACCCACTCACTGACCCCATTTCCCATTTCCTTCTCGAGCAACTCCATCGTTAATTCCCGCGAAACATCCACCAGAATATCTGGCTTAATCCCCTGAGGAAAGATCCACAACTTTTCGGACAAGCAGACTTCCGCAACAGCCAAACGGAGAAATTTACCGCCGATCAACGGGAGATCATTAAACTCAGCGATTTGGCCTTGCGTTAAACTTCCAATGATCATCGCCTTCGCATGAGTCCGAAGAACAGAGGCGATGATCTCGGAACTCCCGGCGTTGCTACCATCAACCAGAAGCGCGAGAATTCCTCGGTAACTTGGGTCGGCGATTGTGGAAAATATCTGGTCTTTTTGATTCAATCTTTTAATCGAAAAAAGGTCTAAGCCCTTCGGGCAGAAACGCTGACAAATATTGGCTACAGACGCGAAGTCCATTCCTGGTGGAGTTGCCCGAAGATCCAGAACCAAGGACTCAATCTTCTTTGCCTGAAAATCAACTAAGGCAAGATCGAGTGAACCGAGATTCGTCGGATTGATCGAACCCAGTCGCACATAGCCAATGCGATTAGTGAGCACTTCGGCACGAAATGGCCTCAAGTCCCCAGCGGGGGTTGGCAATTCCTTGATAATCTCAGCCCCAGAAGCCAGCCGATGAACGATCCCCTGTATCAAGGCCCGCTTCAATTCAATGTCCGAGAGCGCTGCTGGCTTTTGGTAGTTTTCTTTCAGCAAACGAAGCATCTGATCTAGCTCAGCCTCGGAAAGCGAATCCACCGAATCTCGTCCGCTCCCCGGCGCTGAAACTTTAGCACCAATCGGCAAGTCTGCCCGTAGAGCCGCAACCTCGGCGAAGGCTCCATCAAAGCCCGTCAACAAGAGAACGCCCCACGCCAAAACCACCAAAAATTTCATAAAGTGGAACGAGCATAGTCTCTCCCATCAGTCGCCGCAATGTCTCGCCGACAATGCCGACCTTCAAATTCAATCAAATCGACAGCCTCGTAAGCCTTACTCCTCGCCTCGAAGAGATCGGGGGCCGTTGCCATTACCCCTAGAACCCGGCCCCCAGCGGTGACAATTTGATCGCCGTCTCGGCGCGTACCTGCATGAAAAACCGTGGCGCCGACAGGCACTTCGTTAAGTCCAGTAATGACCAGGCCAGAGGTATACTTTTCCGGATAACCGCCAGAAGCAAGAATCACACAGACCGCGACATCCGGTTTCCATTGAGGCCGAGTATCCGCGAGCCGCCGATCAATCGTTGCCTCAAGCAATTCCAGAAGATCCCCATCTAATCGAGCGAGGAGAACTTGGGTT
>Ga0114970_10002456_pt1 | contig 13821 bp, 11 predicted proteins | sample M_140205_XF_Meta_FD_87030 | JGI IMG/M metagenome (GOLD analysis project Ga0114970, IMG submission 87030) | Freshwater microbial communities from Lake Montjoie, Canada to study carbon cycling - M_140205_XF_MetaG | ecosystem: Environmental > Aquatic > Freshwater > Lake | place: Lake Montjoie... | reverse complement strand
TCACTCGAGCGCCTCTGGATGAGCCCCCCCGACATGCTCTCGGAAGAGGGCTGGCGGCGGATCGGTGAGCACACGGCGCTCGAGGTCCTTTCGCTCCCCAATGTCTCGAGCCCAGACACTCAAACACTCAATCGCTTCCCGATGCTCGCCCGCGCGGCGCTCGAGCGGCTGCCGCACCTGCGGGAACTCGATCTCCGTGGCACCGGCGGGTCGTTTGAGCTTCTGCTCCCGCCCCTGCCGAAGATCGAGGTCCTCGCCATCGGCTGGGGGCGGCTCGAAGAAAACCTGCGGACGCTTGCCGACGGCTCACCGCGACTCCGCGTCCTCGCCATCCAGACCTGGTTCGACATCGGCTTCACTCCGGGAATGATCGAGAGCCTGCGGCGGATGCCGAACCTCCGGGCGGTGTATGTCGCCGGGGCGTATCAGGCCGAAGACGAGCCGGCGATGACGCGGCAGGTCAACGAACTTCGCCGGGCGCTGCCGGGCGTGGCGGTCCATCCGGGCACCTACCGCTCGTCGCGGGTCTGGACGTCGTTCTGGGCGACGATCCTCGGTGCGTACCTTCCGTTCGCGTTTTGGTTCCAGTCGTCGCTCCTGATCTCGATGGCGCTCGGCTGGATGTTTCCCCGCAGGCTCGCGCCCCATCTTTTTTGGTCGATGGCGGTGGCTGCGGCCTGTGGCGGCATCATCGTGGGAGTGCTGAGGGATTGCGATGTTGCCTGGATGCCGGCGCTCACGCTTGCGCTCTTTTCGACGATGGGCACGGCAGGGGGCGTGTTCGGTGACGTCGATGGGATAACGGGGAGGATCTCTTCGACACTTCAGCGCGTCGAGCTGATCGGCAGCCTGGCTGCCGCAGCGACGGCCCTCCTTGCCCCCTGGTATGTCGACCGCTGGCTTTCCGGGGGGATGCCGCTGCTCGCGGCGATGACGCTGGCGACCGTGATCGCGGCGGTGGCCTGGAAGCTCGCCCGTCAGGCACGCCTGCACCGAATTTTCGCTAATCTCCAGTTGGCCGCTCCCCCCGGCCTGGTGCTCGATGGCACACAAGGGGCGCAGCCGACGCAGCAGGCTCGGTCCTTTGCCAACCGGGCTCTGAAACAGGTCGAACGCGGCGTCGATCGGCAGCTCAGCCGGCCAATCCCCAACTCGTATGCCGAGAAGCTTAGGCGCTCGTTTCCGCGGTTTCAGATCATGCAGACGGCGGCGACAACGTTCATTGCGATGGTCACGTTCTTCCTGTGTATTCCGCTGGTCGCGCGGTGGGGCGGTCTGCGGTCGCCGCCGCTCTCCCAAGTGCTCCCGTGGATAATACCCAGTTTCGCCTGGCAGGCCTGCGTCATGGCGATTGCCCAGACGGCCCTGATGTGGGGCCAGCGCCGCGAAAGCCTCGTCATCGATTTCCTCCGGCCGGTGTCGCGGGCCGGGTATTGGCAAGGGTTGCGGCAGGCGATCGCGCTTGATCTTGTTTTCCCCGCGGTGCTTGGTGCGGCCTGCCTCGGGATGACCGTCGGCATGACAGAAAGCGGCGGACCCTGGGCCTGGGGCGTGGCGGTGATCCTGCTGATCGGCACTTTCGCCATGACCCACGCCATGATCCTCCTCCTCGCGGTCACACGCTGTCCGCTCGTCGTGGGCACGCTCATGGTCGTGCTCCTCGTGGCGGCGGGGATCGGTGTCGCATTCGCGCTCAGGCATGTCCTCTCGGTCTCGAAGCCAGTCGATCTCCTCACGGCCCTGGTCGCCGCCGGCGCCGTCCTTGCCGTCGGGCTCTCGATCAGAACGGGCGTCCTGCGGCGGCTCGAAGAGCGCGAAATCGGGTGACGGCCGCCGAGAAGGCGGCGGAAAACCCGGCCGAGAACCGATTCCCCGGCCGGAGGGGGGGCTGTAGACTGCTCGTCGGCGGCGTTGGTTCGATCGGCACCGTAGGGAAAAGCTAGGTCGGCCAATGGCACTTCGGCAAGCGTCGGCCGAGCGGGGCGGATCATGAGGAGCAACCGCCGGAGCTGATCGGACTGGATGCGACCCGATCGTGGAGGTGCCGAAGAGCTTCCTATCCACGCTCAAGTCCGGATTTTTCTCGTGGGCGCAGACCGGCCTTGAAACCGCTCTTCTCGCGGGTCGTCCGCTCTGTGGCATGGAATGCCGTCAGAGGCTATGGATATCGATGTCGGGCAGCTCGTCTATCCGTCCCTGAAAGATTGCCCGGTCGTCGTGGACCTGCACGAGCTCTCCCCAGTCGGTCGGCGGGCCACGGGCGGGAGAGACTGGCGGAGGCGCCGCTGTACGCGGGGCGAAGCCATCCTGGCCTTCGCCCGCTTGCGAACCTCCGGTTCGACGTGGGCCGGCTCCTGCCGGCAGTCGTTTGGTCACTGGCCCCGGCTTGGGTGTAACGCGATGAGCCGGATGTCGCCGCCGCACCCCGGGCACTCCAGCGGAAACTCCTCCCCCACCCGCGCCATGAGTTTCGCCCACGCAATCCGGGAGGTGTCGTGGGAGGGCGGTTTGTCGCATGAGTCGCAGCAGTCGGCGGTGGCATCTCCGCGCGCCGCGTGTCCGCCGACCGCATGCCCATCAGTCGCGGCATTGCGCCGCTTGCCGACATTCCCGATCGCGAGGGCGGTGACGGCGGACCTGAGCTTGTGATTCGGGGCGAACACCCCTGGCTTGTTTAAGTCGGCAGGCGATGCCGGTGCTTCCGCGGCGGCGGCACGAGATCGGCCAGCCGGTCCAAGAAGTCAATCGGCGAGAGTTCGACGACGCCGCTGGCACCCGGGCGTGTGGACTTGCGCCCGCGCCCCGGGCCGACCCAGTTGGCCGCCTTGTGTCGCGGGAGCACGTAGCGGACGCAGGCGATGCGGCCGTCTTCGCCGCGCATCACGGAGAGCCGCTCCAGCGCGAAGGGCGGCCGGGCACAGTATCGCGGCAGGTGCTCGAGACTCTGAAAATAGCTCGGCACGTCGCGGTCGATGAGCGTGATCCGGACGCTGGCGTCAACCGAAAACCCACTGTTCTCTCGAGCGAGCATGTCGGCGGCCGCATCGGCGTCGAGGAGCCGCTGCATGCGGAACCAACGCACGACACGCCGGCGGACCCTCTCGGTAAGCGCGGCCAAATCCGCCTGGGTGATCGCCCGAGCCGGCAGGAACGCCGGCGGCCCGTCACCGGTTGGGACGAAGACGCCGTCGGTCGCGCACGCATGCAGGTGCACGTGGTGATTGATCGCCGATCCGAAGCGGTGCAGAAAGGAGACGGCGCCGAGTCGCGGGCGAGCCGGGCACGGCCGGTCACCGTCACGGGTCAAGCCCGCCGCGGTACGGAGCAGCCGCTCTACTCTAGAGATGAAGATCCTCGTGAGGGCTGCGACCGCGTTTGGGCGGTCAGCGAGGAAGCAGCGCAATCACTTCGGCACGGAGATCACCCACTGCCGCACCGGTACCGGCGGAATGACGTGGTCGACGAGATGCGCAGCCGTCTGCGTAATTCGGCGGCCGTTGCAAGACGGACAGACACCCCGGCCCTTGCACGAGAAGGCCACGACAAAACCCTGCCCGCACGATGTACAGCGTGCCCGGCCAAATCCGAAGCAGAGGATGCCACAGGTGAGGTACGACCGCAGTTCCCGTTCGACGTGCGCCGAAACGGGCTGCTCAGCGACCGCCCGAGTCTCGAGCCAGCCTTCGAGGTGCTCTGCGACGACCTTGTAGAGCGGCGTCTTCTCTGGTCGGCGCTGCTCGTAGCGGCGGGAACTCGCAGTGCCGACGTGCGGGCGGACTATGGACCGCGTCGGCGACGCAGTCAGCACGGCGATCATGGGCGCACCGGGGCATGGACGAGAGAAGTGTGCGCAGGTGCACTAGTGCGGCGACAAGGCCGACGCGAGCGACTCTCACCAGAGCCCCCTGCTCAACTGCTGCCTCAATCCACGCGACGTCTCGGTTCAGGAGGCCTGCGGCGCACGCTCCTGCGGGCGCCAAAGGCTCTAACTGCAGTCATGCACCCCGCGGCTTGCGTTTTGCGGTCCGGGATTCATCGCTCCACTTGTAAGCCGGCCGGAACGGCTTGTGCCCTTCGCGGGCCGCGGCGGCAGCCTCGTCGCGGTTTGCAAAATCGTAGGCCCGCAAGACCGTGCCGCGGCTGACCCTCATCTCGCGAGCCAGCCGATCGAACCCCTCCCCGGCTTTCCTACGGCGATCCACCTCCGCCGCAAGCCGCTTGTACCTCGGCACGAACGGCTGCCCCGGCTTACGAGGCCGACGACGACGTCCGTCGATCCGGCCCGGCGGCCGCTTTCCCGTGCGGTGCAGATAGAGGGCGTCCCGCACCACCTCCGCCCCGATGCCGAGCGCTCGTGAGATCAGGTCGATGCCCGACCCAGCCTCCGCCATCTCCACGATCTGTGGCAGCATCAACTCGTATTTCGGCGTGCGGTGCAGCGGAACCACGACGTCGCGGCGGCCGCGAGGCGCCTTTCCGAGCATTGTCCAACGGTCGGTATTCAGGAACTCCCACATGCCGACCGTTGGATCATCGGCCCCGGCCCCCTTTCCGCGGTCGAGAGCGGCCAGGGCGGGAATCCCGTCGATCGTGAACTTCGCGACCATCTCCGGCCGCTTCCGCCCTTCGATCTTCTTTGACTCCACGACCACGTCGCCCACGAGGGCCTGCAGGACCGGCGCGGCTCGCCCGACGTCCGCGAGGAGCACCTCCCGGAGTTGGGTCAGGGCCAGCACCACGTCCTTCTCCTTGACGCTCGTGACCGGCGGCCGGCGGTTCCGCCGCTGCTCCTCCCTGAGCTCCGCCCGCTTCGCCTCCAGCTGATGGTTCAACTCCGCCACCTTGTTGAAGATGGTGTCGAGCCCGCCGGCGTCCTCGACCTTCTCGAGCCGCTCCGTCAGCCTGGAAACCTGCCGCAGCCGGCTGGTGATCTCCTGTTCGAGCTTCCTCTCGGTGTCCCGGGGCCGCCGGGCCGCCTCCGCCAGCCGGATGTTCACCTCGGCCGTGAGGTCGGTGATGAAGCCTTCGTCGAGGATCTGGGCCGACACCGCCTTGAGAACGGCCTCGTCGATGATCCGCGCCGACTTGTTGCCCTTGTTGCGGCAACCATGCCCGCCGTGGATTGCGTTCAAGCAGACGAAGCTCCTGTACTTGCCGGTAGATCGGCTCAAGGCCATCGGCTTGCCGCAGCCGCCGCAGACGGGCCGGACGAGCACGGTCGGGTAGACATCCACCCGCCGCCCCGGGCGCTCGTGACGGTGTTTCTGCTCCTCCGCGGACTGCTCCATGTCGTCCGATCGGACCTCGATCCTTCCTGGCACTTCATCAGCGAGTACGGGATCGGCCCCTCGGGTTGGCTGATGCAGGGGGCGTTGCTCGTGCTGGCCGGGGCGAATCTGGCGATGCTTTTCGCGCTGCGGCCGTCCCTCCGCGGCGTCGCCGGATCGCTCGGCGCGCTGCTCTTCCTCGTCGGCACGGCGGGCACGATCCTCGGCGGGCTCTTCGTCACCGATCCGATCGGCACACTTCCCGAGGCCGCGACGGCCGGTGGACGGATACACGCGCTCGGCGGGGCGCTCGGCTTGGCGGGTGTCCTCGGCACCTGGATCATCAGCGCGGTGCTCCTCGCGCGCGACGCCTGGCGGCCGGCGCGCCGCGCGGTCATCATCGCGACCGCGATCTTCACGCTCGGCTTCCTCGTGGCCTTCGTCTCGATCGCCGCGCTCACGGCGCGTTCCGGTGGCGTCTTCGGCCCCGACGTGCCGGTGGGCTGGCCGAACCGCATCGGCATCCTCGCGGGATGCGCATGGCTGCTGATCGTGGCCCGGGAGGCGCGGCACCTCGCGGGGCCCCGCTGAACGGCGTCCGTCACGCCGCCGCGGGGGCGACCGAGCGGCGTCGATCGCCGCGCCGCTGCTTCGGGTCTCACCCGTGTTTGCGGACCAACCGGGCGCATGGTAACCTCCGCCCAACGGGGATCGACAGGAGGGAACCTCGCGTCAGGGGGATCGGCATGAACACGCTCTTCGACCCGGACGATTCGGCCCTGCGCCGCCTCGGAACGGGTTGGATCAGTGGCTCGCTCTCGGTCGCGCTCGGGATCGTCGGCCTGCTCGGTGTGCTCTGCTTCCACTTTCCGTCGTACCTCACGATCCCCGACGTCCGCCCCCACTATCCCCTCGTGTGGGTCCGGCTCCTGCTGCACGCCATCCTCGTCTCGGCCTTCGTCACCGGGTGCGCGAGTTTCGTGCTGCGGCGCACGAAGACCCTCGGACTGTTCGGCATGGCACTGGCGGTAGGGGCGACGCTTCTCGGCGGCTCACGGGTGCCGATCGACGGCCCCACCACCGAATCGGTCTACCTCGGCCTCGACTACGTCCTGCTGCTCTTCGTGCTCTACTCGCTGATCTTCATTCCCATGGAGCGCGTCTTCGGGCGCCTCCCGCAGCGCGTCTTCCGCAAGGACTGGCAGCTCGACCTCCTCTACTTCTTCGTGAGCACGCTCCTGGTCCAGGTGACCACCTTCCTCACGGTGGCCCCGGCGTCGCTGCTCTTCGGCTGGGCCCAGGGCGGGGCCGTCCAGCGATGGGTCCAGGCGCAGCCGGTCTGGCTCCAGTTCCTCGAGCTCGTCGTGATCGTCGACCTCGTGCAGTACTGGGTCCACAGAGCCTTCCACGAGATCCCCTGGCTGTGGCGCTTCCACGCCATCCACCACTCCACCGAGGTGCTCGACTGGATGTCGGGCAACCGCCAGCACTTCGTCGACGCGGCCGTGACGCGCGGTCTCGTCTACATCCCGGCCTTCGCCCTCGGATTCTCCGAGCTGCCGATGATCCTCTACGTCGTGCTCGTGTCGGTGCAGTCGGTGTTCATCCACGCCAACGTGAACTTCCGTTTCGGTCCGCTGTCGTACCTCCTCGCCACCCCCCACTTCCACCATTGGCACCATGCGATCGACCGGGAGGCGATCGACAAGAACTTCGCGGTCCACCTCCCGCTCCTCGACATGCTCTTCGGGACGTTCCACCTTCCCGCCGGCCGTTGGCCGAAGGCCTACGGGGTGGTCCCCAACGACGTTCCCTCCGGATATCTCGCCCAGTGGGCCTACCCTTTCATGCCGCGGAAAAAGCGGCCGCCCCGATCGAAGCCGGGGGTTCCGCCGGCCCCCCGAGCCTGAGCCATCGGTCCGGGTATGGCCCCATGACGACGCTGTTCACCATCCTCTCGGAGACCGAAGGAAGGTTCGGCCAGGGGACCGTGCCCGGGGAGTTGCACGCGCTTCTCGACGAGATCGCGGCGCTGTTCCTCGACGGCCTCCCTCCCCATCGTCGTGCCGCCGCGACCCACCACGAGTGGTGTCAGGCCTCGCCGCCACGCCTCCGCACCGCGGTCCGGAGCGTCAAGCGTCATCCGCTGTGGCGGGGTCTCGGCGAAGGGAGCGCCGAGGCGGTCCGCGGCCTCGACGGCATGGACGAGCTCTACCTTTCGCGGCTCCCGCGGAACCGTGAGATGCTCTTCGGCGCCGCCGCGAACTTCGATCTCCACGTGGACGGCGTGTTCCACTTCCCGTTCGTGCGTGTCTACCGCGTCCTCGTGGGGCTGGCGGGAGACGACCACGTGGAGACGCAGTTCCCCGGTCTCGGGGTGGCCGTGCGGATCGGCCGGGGCGACTTCGTCGTCTTCGACTTCGATCGGGCGCGGCACCGGGTCGAGCGGATGCCCGCGGCCCGGGGGGACCACCCGCGCCTCCTCCTCAAGCTCCACTTTTTCGTCGCCCCCGCCGGGCTTCCGGCCGGGGTCTACGCGTGGTTGGTCACCCGGGCGTACATCGCCTACGAGGCCGTGACGCGCCGGGTGATGGCAGCCGGCACCGAGCCGCGCACGGTGCCCGCGTTCGCCCTCGGCATGCTCGGGCAGTTCGCCGTCCGTCATCCGCGGCTGTTCGTGGTCTCCGCGGCGCTGCCGCTGGGGGCGGGCGTCTGCGCGCTGGCCGGCGCCAGCGTTGCGGGTGGAACGCTCGCGGCGGCTGCGACGGGGGTGATCGGGGCGTGGGTCGTGGCCACGGGGCTCGTCTGGCTGCGGTCGCTGGCGCCGGGAGAGCGCGACACGCAGGCGAGCGAGGAGGGCAGGAACACGAGGAAGTTGAGCAGCAGGCCGCCGGGGGTGATGGAGGCGACCGAGAGCACCGGGGGCTCGCGGCACACCAGATGCGAGACCTCCGGGAGGAAGTAGAAGCCGATCACGCCAGCGGCCCGCGGCCCCACCGGCCACGCGGCGGCGTCGATGGCCCACGCGCCTAGGCCCACCGAAGCGACCGCCACGAGCGCGGCGATGGCGTGACGGCGGAACCACCAGCCGACCGCCAGGGCGTATGGCACGAGCCACGGGACGCCGACGAGGGAGAAGAAGAGCGACAGGCAGGCCCAGCCACACATCACGTGGAAGGCGACGTTGCCGGGATGGCGGTGGCAGCGCTGGAAGGCCTCGAAATCGCGTTCGACGTTCATGTCCCGGCGCCCGCGGCAGGTGACCGTCGCGGCCGATTCCCGCCCGGCTCCCCGCTCACTCGCTCTTCACGATCTTGTAGAGGTGCCCCTTCGTCCGCAGGTAGAGCGCGCCGTCGTACACCGCCGGGGATGCCATGCAGCCCTCGTCGAGCGTGTTCTCGGCGATCACCTCGTACGGCTCGACCGCCGTCACCACGAACGTCTGTCCCTCCTGGTTCGGGCAGTAGATCCTCCCCTCCGCGACGACTGGCGACGACGAGAATTCCCCCCCCGAGCCGCTTCTGCCACACCGCCTTGCCGGTGAGCGCGTCGAGGACGGTGGCCGTGCCGGCGTCGCCCACATGGAACATCCGCTCACCGAGGAGCAACTGGCTCGACCGCGACCCGGAGCCCTGCGGGCTCGTCCACGCGACCGCCGTGCCGGTGATGTCGCCGCTCCCCTCGGGGCGGACGGCGAGCGTCTTCATTCCGCCGGCCGCCGTGTTGAGATACACAAGGCCGTTGCCGAAGAGCGGCCGGGCCGACGCGTTCATCCCGCCGTGGTTGACGCGCCACAGTTCCTCGCCCGTCGACGGATCGTAGGCGATCGTGGCTCCGGCGCTCGGGATCACGATCTGCTCGCGCCCCAGGGCGTGGATCACCGTCCCCGTGCCGTAGGCCTTCTTGGCGTCGCCGTCGTCGGTGGGTCGGCGAAACTCGCTCCACGGCGTGTCCGCCCGCGCGGGCCCCCGCCCGGCGCACAGCCCGGCCAGGGCGAGGAGCGCGAGGCTCCAAGACGACCACCGAGGGCGGGAACGACTGGAGAAGTGACGCATGTCCGAGATGATCCGCATGAAGCCCTGCTCCGCCGTCGCCCGCCCACTCGCCCCTGACGCCATCGTCCAGGATACGCCCCGCGGCGCACCCCGGACCACCCCCGCGCCGCTCGGTCCGCCGGGTCGGGCGGCGCTCGTCATCGCCGCCATGGTGGGCGTCGTCGCCGGCACCGCGACCGCCGGCGACTGGCCGCAGATCCTCGGGCCCGAGCGCAGCGGCCGGGCCGCCGCCGACGAGCGCCTCGCCGACGCCTGGCCCGCCGGCGGGCCGAAGGTGGTGTGGAAGCGCGACGTGGGGCACGGCTACGCCGGCGTCGTCGTCGTCGTCGCCGCTGACCGTGCCCTTCTCTTCCACCGCCGCGGCGGCGAGGAGGTCATCGAGGCCCCCTCCGCCGCCAACGCCTCCCCCCGCGACCTGAACGGCCCAAGCACCGGCCCCCCAACTGGCCCCATGTCGGCCCACCAGTTGCCGTCCGAATCTGGCTCCACGGGGCTCGCCCGGGTGATCGTGAGCCGCCCGAGTGCCCGCAGATCCAAGCTCTCGTCGTAGATGCACTTCACGCCCCCTTCCAAGCCAACGACCAGCTCCATCTCGGCGGTCATGCGGCACCTCCAACATTCCCACGCCTGAGGATGTTCCGCCGGGGCCGATCGACGAGGAGATCCCCGACGGCCTGCTCGATCCGCGTGAAGTCGTTGGCCACCATCGCGCGGAGCCTGACCGAGTCGCGAATCTGCTGGGGCTCGATGCCGGTGATGACCTGCCGGGCCTGATCGACCAGGGCGTCCAGCTCGGGGTTGCTGCGGACGTTCAGCCGCCGGAACCGCTCGAAGAACTCCGTGAAGTTCGTGATCGCGGTGTCCCGGAAGACCTTGGGCTCGCCGTCCTGGAGCCCCGTGAGCCGTTCGGCAAGATGCGTGACGAGCTTCTGGAGTTCCCCGGCGAAGGCTTGCTCGGCCAGCCCGACGGCACTCTCGAAACGTTCACGGACCCGGGCTTGTTCAGCCTCGAAGACGCCGGGGTTCAGTGCGATCAGGTAGTGCGGCGGCTCGATCGGCGGGTAGGAGACTTCCAGGTCGAACATCCCGTCGAGCGTCGTGGGGTAGTCGGCGGGATTGAAGAGTGTGCCGAGTCGTCGCTGGGCTTCGCTCTTGATCTGGTCGTACTGGCTGGAGAGGTCACGGGCGGCGAGTTGGAGCCGCTCGCGATACCCAGCCATCGTGCTCGCGAAGACGCCGAGTGAGCTCTGCGGCAGCAAGCGGATGCCAGCCTCGGGGAACGGCAGCGTGACCGTCCGCCAGTAGCCTGACGCTTCCGACCTGACGGCGGCAACGGCACGGTAGGTCGGGTTCTTCGTGTCGAGAATCAGCTTCGTTGCCGAGAGCAGCTCACGGTCGGCATGGAACGTTCGGGCCGCCGTGTCGCGCTGCTCCGGGGCCAGCGTCTTGCGGGTGCCGAGCCACGTGAACGCGAGACGGACGGCCGCCATCGTGGAGCGGAGCCTGTTGGCGGCGGAGCGTTCGGTCTGGGTAGCGGGGGTGGTGGATGTGGGGGTCTTGGTCCGGTGAGAGGTGGTCTGGCCGGTGTCGGTGGTGGTGGCGGTGGACATGGGTACGTGGGATCTCCTGGGAAAAGTGAATGGGAAGGACCGGCCGCGCAGACGGGTGGCGGCGCGATCCGAAAAAGCCCCTGGATGGCGACGGTTTTCGGGGCCAGGGACGGGCGATTGGGCGTCAATGGCCGGCTTGGGTTGCCTGTACGAGACGCGATAAGGATTCAGGGTGCAGCCGGCCGTGGGCGGACAGCCGCGTGCCCGGCAGGCACCGGCTCTAGGTTATTGGCCATGCCGAGGCAGCCATCGGGGCTATGCAAGAATCACAACAACAGCCTCTCGCCCCCGCATTGCGGTCGACTGCTTTCGATTGATGGATTGACGGGCTGCTCTTGGAGAAGCCGCCCGAGAAGGTCACTTCCCTCGGGTTAATCGGATCCGGACTGAACCTGATCGGATGAACTTCAGGCGTTTGAGGTCAGAGGGTGGCGTCGGCAACGGACAGCCACCCTTCGCTACGGGTAACCTATAAGCGTTGGTAGGTTGGTGGTATTGCCACGTCGTCCCGGGACCGCATCATGATGCGCCGAGTATTTCGTGAAGTCGCCGAGTGGATTACCCGAGTAATCCACCATCCACGCGAGGAGCTGACGCACTGGCAGGCGACGGCACGATTCGGGTACGACCTCGCCCGGGTAGGAGCCAGACGGCTACAGGACGATCGGGCCCTGCAGATGGCCGCGGCGCTCGCCTTCCATACGCTGTTTGCACTGATGCCGCTGGCGGTTGTCAGCACCGCGCTCTTCAAGGGCGTTCAGGGCGTCGACAAGCTCCAGTCGCTCGTCCATCAACTTGTGCAATCGGCTGGCCTCGACGCTGTCCGGATCATGCCGGCCGACGGCACGGCTGCAGAGGGAGGTGTGTCGTTGGGTGCTTGGGTTGAGGAGATGATCCGCAAATTCGGTACGATCGACCTGGAAACACTCGGCCTAGTCGGACTAGCTGCCATGATCTATGCGGCAGTAGCGATGATTGTGACCATCGAGGACTGCTTCAACACAATTTACCGCGTTCCCCAGGGCCGCTCATGGCTTCGACGGATACCGGTCTATTGGATGGTGCTCACGGTGGGGCCGCTCGGCATCGCGATCCTTTTTCTTGTCGATAGCCACGTGGGGCGGTGGATCGCCTCTATGGAAGCCCGCGCCGGTCTGATTCACGTTCTGGGCGTGATTTGGAGCGTCTCCATCATCACGCTCATGCTTCTAGGTACTTTCGTACTGTTGCCCAACACGCAGGTGTCTTGGCGGTCTGCAGTGGGCGGCGCCTTCGTTTCGGCGGTGCTCCTCCATATCGGCAAGGTGGGGCTCGCCGCCTACATCAATAACGCGTTCTCCTATAGCCACCTCTACGGTCCGCTCGGGTTCGTTCCGGTGCTCATGATCTGGACCTATGCGATGTGGATCTGCATCCTGTTCGGTGTGGAGGTAGCGGCGATCGTTCAGCGGCTCGGAGGACGGCAAGAATTGGAGGAGATGGAACGGCGCAGGCCCCGATCGATGCTATTGGATGCCTCGTCAGTGCTGCTTCTCATGGAAGCCATCGCTGAGGGCTTCGAGGCGGGGCGGGCGATGCCTCTTGCCACGCTCGTGGAGGAGACGGGCCTCCCAGAGCGGGTGGCCGCGGAGATCCTGGAAAAACTGGTCGCCGAGGGTTTCTTGCACCGCTTGGCGACGAATGTGGCGACCTATGCGCTCGCCCGACCGCCACACGACATCTCCACCGAGAGTCTCTTAGAGTTCGGGCATGGCATGCTCGATGACTACAAAGGTCGCCGAAAGTCGCTCACAGTGGAGTCGCTCCGACGCTCGCAGAGGGAACTCGTCGCCAACACGTCACTCGCTGACCGAGGCTGGCTTTCCGTAGGCTGATCCCTGCCGAACTGGCCTGACAGCGGGACCGCTTCCGAAGGCTGCCGCGACTTATTGGAGGGGCGCTACTGGCCCTGGCACCATGCGCGAGCCCCGCCTCCGTTCATTGCGACAAGACTCTGCTACCGTGCCTGGCGGATAAGGCGACACCCGCCTAATAGCATGGCCTTCTGAGCCGGCACCTCGCCGCGAGTCAATTCACCCCCGGCTCCCGCATCACCCTCCGCCCGCGACCGCCGCTGCCCATCTCCGCCCGCGAATACACGCCCGCCCGATCCACCGACAAACATCTACCCGAAGCCCACTGGCGTAGAGTCTCGATCTTGTCGCCCGCAGTGACAGCCACGGGGACGACGTTCTGGGCGGACTGAACGAGCGGCACGTCGAGCAGGGCCGCGAGCCGACAGCAGGACTTGATCTCGGCACCGGTCCACTGGGTGTCGTCGGGCCGGGGCTGCCGGGGATCGAGGCCGTAGTGCTGCTGGTAGATGCCCCAGATGCCGTCCTTTTTCTCACGCCCCGGCAAGTCCACGAAGCACGGAACGTGTCAATGACTTTGAGACACCTGCGTGACGAAATGAGTGTCGTGCGGGAGCTGAATCGCGCGTGGGATCGCCACGTTTTCCGGGGGGTTGATCCAGACTTCGGCCGCAGGGCTTGAGGGCCTCGGGATGCCGCGGACGAATCGTTCCGGATGCAGTGCGTAGGCCTCTTCGAGGACCACTCGTCGCTGATCGAGGATCCTTCCAGCAGCCCCGGTGTGGACGGCGGCGGGCGTGAGCAGCCCCAGGTTGATGTGCCGGTGGTGGTGGTTGTACCAATCGATGAGCCGGCGGCCGCAGTCGAGGGCGTGGTCGAAGCTCTCGAAGCGATCTGGGAAGTCGGGATGGTTCTTGAGCGTCTTGAATTGGCTCTCGGAGTAGGGGTTGTCGTTGCTCGTATGCGGCCGGCTGTGGGACCGGGAGACCCCGAGGGATGCCATGAGTTGGCTGACAGGGCGGCTCGTCATCGCCGC
>Ga0114970_10002454_pt1 | contig 13829 bp, 11 predicted proteins | sample M_140205_XF_Meta_FD_87030 | JGI IMG/M metagenome (GOLD analysis project Ga0114970, IMG submission 87030) | Freshwater microbial communities from Lake Montjoie, Canada to study carbon cycling - M_140205_XF_MetaG | ecosystem: Environmental > Aquatic > Freshwater > Lake | place: Lake Montjoie... | reverse complement strand
TGTATGACTGACGAATGTACGCCGGGTTCCTATCCACGCTCCTCGCCAGGCCAGTTCCCCGCGTGAGCACCAGGTGGGGGACCGCAGCCAGGCTTTTCGGCTTTTTTGTTCCCGCAACTGTGATTGCAGTATTCCTTTTAATTTTTCGTGGTCAGGTTGCGGAAATGATGGACCCTATTACGGACTTCACAGGCTCCCGGCAAATCAATCGTGCCCGAACCTGGAAGGTGGAGTCCCTGATTGTCGGCAATGAACCGATAGCTGTCGAGACCGGTGCCCTCCTGTTCTTTGATTTCAATCGACGCTGTGTCTATGTCAATGGCTACGGCAGGCGCGCCGGAACATTCGAAGCGCAGAAGGCCAGGCGAACGTTTCGGATCCAGGGCGTGCCGATAAGCCAGAACTCAGAGGCTATCGTGGGATCCTACCGGATCGCAGGTGACCGGTTGCTCCTTGATGGCCATACAGGAGGGAAGCCAATGTCTCTGGTCCTTCGGCGTCACCGGTGGGGACGGTGAAGGGCGTCCACCTTCCGGGCCTTTGTTCACCCGATCAGGAAGAGCCAAATCTTGTGAGAGGTGGAACAATTCCTGGCGCAAAGGCCTGTTAGGTTCTGCTTTCGGAAACGAGAGCGAACGTCCGCATCGATGTCCGAATCAGCTTGGCTGTATACGATTGCACTAGAGATACTTACGGACACAGGACAGCCGCTGACGTCCGGACAAAAGTCCGCTAGCTCAGGCACTTCCGCAGATAACTCATGCACTTCGTGACTTCTTCCACGGAGGTCCCCATACCGGGGTATTCGTATTCGACGAACGCCCGGATGGGGTACTTGTTGTCGCGGATCAACTGCAGGGCCGCCTTGATGGGGGAGTCGCCGTCTCCGAAGGGTTCGTTCACGCCATCGTTGCGGTGGCGATCCTTGATGTGGATGTGGGTGATGTTCTCGTGGTTCGCTTTGATGAACGGCACGGCATCGTAATTGGCAGCTGTGAAGTGGCCCAGATCGAGGTTGATCCGCATGTATTTGCCCATGGCCAGGGCTTTGGCAAAGCTCTCCGGAGACCCGAACTGGTTGGGGTCCTTCACGTTGGCGTAGCCATGTACCGCAACCCGAATCTTGTATTTGTCAGCAAAGGGTGCCACGCGCTGCGCCACGCTCAGGCTGGTGGAACTGGCGATCAGATCCACACCCAGAGCTTTGGCCTGCGCGAAGCCTGCCTCGATTTCGTCGTCGGTGAACTGGTCGTTGAAGCCGAGGGTATAGGCGTAGAGCGCGATCCCGGCGTCATCGAGTTTCTTGCGGATACCCTGGTAGTACGAAGCCGGGGTTTCGAGGCGCCACTTGCGAAGAGCTTCGCGCTCTGCCTTGCGGGTTGCGATTTGTTCCGGCGTGGGACCTGCCTGGGCGGTCCGCGCCACACCATAGGCAGGGCCGGAGGCGGCAGGTTTGGCGGCGCTGGCCGGGGCTGGCTCCAAATTCAGATTGTAGAGTTCAATTTCGCCGATGCCGCAGGCCGTCACGGCGCGGATGATGTCATCAATGTTGTCCTTGCCGGGCATCCGTGGCAGGTCACGGAAGCTGTAGGTGATGGTGCCCAGATGGACCCCCGCTACCGTTGAATCGAGCCGGGCCGCAAACGCTGCAGCGGGTAGGCCCACTAGTACCGTTTTTGCGAATTGACGACGTGAATGCATCATTTTGTTTCCAAGGATAGTCTACCTTGAGAAGAAGCCCCTGTAGCAATCAGCTTGACAGATTGGTCGACTTCGACCTGAGATGAAGAGACGGCGAAAAATTTCATGGCAAGCTGGTTTTCTTTTCACCGGAGTTGCCAGTTTTGTAGTTGGCGCCGCTCCTGCGATGGGAGAACCGTGCCCTGCCACGCCTGCACCAGGCGTCACGGCAGCCATACCACCAAAGGATGTTTGCATCCCGGCGGGCTTCACGGGGCTCACCCTCGACTACTTCGATGATTACTCCTGGAAAGCCTTTGTCGCAATGGTTTGGCCTTCGCTATATGGAAGCCGGGGTATTCCCGACGACCAGCGGACGTACGTTGGCTCGGGAGCGCGGGTTTTTGAGACGTTCAAACCCCTGTGGGAGATCTTTCACCGGGATGGCAGTCCGCCGGCAAGTCCCGACTTTGAGCAGTACGAAGCGCCGCTGCATAATGCCTGCCAGGCGAGGGCTGGCTATGGGGATATGGTGCTTGGGTCCGATTCCGGGATTCATGATATTGGACAGGCCGGGGACGGCGGTTTGCTGGGTCCACTGGTGGCGCAGAACGGGACCTACGTCCGCTACCTGAACAGCTACAACGAGATTGCCTTCCGGCATCTGGAAAGCAACAAATGGTATCTGCGGAAGGCGCTCCCGGTGATTCCCGTGCCCCGCCCCCTGACCCCACCGGTCGAGTTTCCGAATGGCGCCATCGTGATCAAGTCAGCATGGATCGAGACTGAGGGCCTGACCGAGGCCCAGAAGAAGCGGATCTACATACGGATGGCAATCGTAAAAGACCCGGGAACGGGCAAATGCCGGAGGACGCCGGTGGGGCTGCTGGGAATCCATGTTGTACAGAAGACGCCCAGTCGGCCCCAGTGGATCTGGAGTTCGTTTGAGCAGGTGGATCTGGTCCCGCCAGCTGAACCGGGAGGACCGGGGAAGTTCCTGTTAAACGAAGGCAGCGGGGTGCCGATGCCTTCGGCAAATCCTCGTTACCTGATTCCGCTGGCGAAGCCTCCGGTGGCACCGTTTAACGTCGAGCGTTCCCCGAACGTGCCCATCCATCCGCAAACCATGGAGACGAATGCGAAGTATCGAAAGCTGCTGGCAGGGTCGGTCTGGGAGAACTATCAGCTTGTGGTGACGCAATGGCCGCTGGCCCCGGGTGACCAGTCGGTGCCGGTGAAGGCCAGTCAGGCAGGCGATATCTTCCAAACGTTCCCGGGTGACGGGGCTACCTCAGCATACTCAAACCTGGCGCTGGAGACTTTTCATCAGGCTCGCCCGGCACAGGGTTGCATGAACTGCCACAACCGGGCCAGACTGACAGCAGATTTCATGTGGTCCGTGCAGATGCACGCTTACCCGGAACAGATCGGGCTCCCGCCCATTGGCCCTTCACCCGGACAAGGAGCAGGGCAGGCCCCGAAGAAGAAGTGATTACACTGGGATGGTGTGCTATTTGCGCCATCTGACGATCTTAATGGGACTGCTGCTGAATATGGCAGCGGTGGCGTCGGCAGCGCTCGGCATCATGCCCCTGAGCGAAATTCGGGCGGGCCAGCGTGGCGTTGGCCGCACGGTCTTCACGGGCGACACGATTGAGGAGTTCCAGGTGGAAATTCTGGGAGTGCTCAACAATACCGGACCGAAGGAAGCTCTGATCCTGGGCCGCTTGTCCGGGGGGCCTCTGGAGCACACAGGTGTGATGCAGGGCATGAGCGGGAGCCCGGTTTATGTGGGCGGCAAACTGATTGGTGCCGTGGCGATGGCGTTCCCTTACGCCAAAGATCCGATTGCAGGTATCCGTCCGATTGAAGAAATGCTGCGGCTGGATTCCATGCCGGTTGGCCGGGTGCAGACTCCGGCAATCGCGCTGCACAGGAAGGGCAGTGGCCTGGATGCGGGGTCGCTGCTGCCGATTCCGGTGCGGGGAATGGCCCCGGAAAACCGGATGACGGAGGTCGCCACCCCCATCTCGTTGTCGGGCTTCACAAACGCGGCGTTAGAAAGTTTTGGCCCTGCGCTGAAGGGCCTGGGGCTGGAACCACGCCAGGGTCTATCGCTGGGCGGTGCGCCGGATATGCGGATGGGTGACCCGAAGAATCTGCGACCCGGCTCGATGATCTCCGTGCAGTTGATGACGGGGGACATGAGCGTGGGCGCTGATGGTACGGTCACGGCCATTGACGGCGACAGAGTCTATGCGTTTGGGCACCGCTTTCTCTCGCTGGGCCCGACTGATTTGCCTTTTACCCGCGCCGAGGTGATCACGCTGCTGGCGAACGTAAACACTTCTTTCAAAATCTCGACGGCGCGCGAATTGATGGGCATCATCTCGCAGGACCGGAACACAGCGGTAGCCGGGGCCCTGGGTCGGCGGGCGGTGATGCTGCCGCTCGATATCACCGTGGTTGAAGAAACGAAGCCAGCCGGTGAGTACCACATGCAGATGGTCCAGGACCGGTATCTTTCTCCTTACCTTCTGCAGATGGCGCTGTTTTCGGCCATCGATGCAACGCAACGCGCCACTGGAGCTTCCAGCGTCACGGTGCGAGGGACGATTCAGTTCGAAGGCCGCCCGGAAACGGCACAGGTAACCAGTATTTACGCGGCCGATGGCGGGTCCAACATGATGGCTGCCACCACCACCGCGGTGTCGCTCTCGTACCTGATGCAGGGTGGGTTTGATGCGCTGAAGGTCAGCCGGATCACGTTTCGGCTGGAAACCTCGAATGCGAAACAGGGGATGAATGTCGGCCAGGTGTATTTGTCGCGGAAGGAAGCGAAGCCGGGCGACACGGTGGAACTCATCACGGTGCTGGACGGGGAGAACGGGCGACAACTGACGCGCAGCGTGAAGTACACAGTCCCCCCCGGAACGGCACCTGGAACGCTGAACTTTACGGTCGCAGATGGTTCGCAGACCAGCCTGGCGGACTTGCGACAGGTACTTTCGGTGACGCCGAGAACCCCTGAGCTGATGATCTCGAACGTGAACCGTCTGCGTTCGGCGGATGCGGCCTATCTGCGTGTCTGGCGGGCCGAGGCAGCGTACGAAGTACAGGGTGAGGAGTTGCCGGACCCGCCACCGTCACTGGCAATCGTGCTTGCCGGGGCACCGTCGATCCCGAAAAGCCTCAACTCCAAAATGGCGGAAATGCGAATTGATGCGGACGGAAACATGGTGACGGGAACAAAGACCGTGCAGCTGGAGGTGAAGGAATGAGACGGCTGCTGGTTGTATCCCTGGTCTTTGCCGGATGTCTTGTCGGTGCCACTCCCTCGGCCTGGGAGATGTCCACCTTTGCGGACTTCGTGAAGGGGAAGTTTGAAGGGGTGTCGTTGGGGCGGGATGGTCAGTTGGCCGTGGCCCCGAAACTGGAAACGCTGTTCGACTCCGGCCAGCCAGTCATCTGGGCCGTTGTCCCCGCACCGGATGGCGGTTTGTATGTGGCGACCGGACACCGGGGTAGAGTCTTCAAGGTAGAGAAGGACGGCAAGGCGACCCTGCTCTGGGCAGCCCCGGGGCCAGAGGTGTTTTCGCTGGCCGTGGATCGGGCAGGAAGCCTGTACGCGGCGGTCTCGCCGGACGGCAAGATTTTCCGAATTGAGAACGGCAAGGCGACGGAGTACTTCGACCCCAAGGCAAAGTACATCTGGTCGCTGACGCTTGGTTCCGATGGCGCCCTGTATGCGGGGACTGGTGCCGAAGGCAAAGTGTTTCGCATTACCGGTGTGGGCCAGGGCGAAGAGTACTACGCGACAGGTCAGGCGAATGTGACCAGTCTGGTGGTGGATGGCCAGGGCAGACTGCTGGCAGGAACCGAACCCAATGGAATCCTATACAGGATTTCGGCGAAGGGGAAAGCCTTCGCGCTTTACGATTCCAGCCTGCCGGAAATCCGGGCGGTAGCTGTTCAGGCGGACGGCAGCATTCTGGCAGCAGGCCTTGGCGGTGCGCTGGCGAAGAAGATTCAGGCGGCACAACCGGCCGCGCAAGCGGGACAGCAGGACAGCGCTCCAGCCACCTACAGCGTGACGGTAACGGCTGCGGAGTCCGACATTAAGCCTCCCGAGGTGAAGGTACCGCCGGTGGCAACGGCACCGACTGCAACACCACAGGCCACCACATCGGCAGCCACCGCCGTTCAGGACGTCTCCGGAGTGGAGCGCAGCGCTATCTATAAGATCAACGCAGACAACACCGTGGAGACGCTGTTCAGTTCGAAGGAAGAGAATGTCTACGACATTCTGACTGCTGCCGGTGGCGCGTTCGCGTTTTCCACCGACCAGGCGGGCCGTGTCTACCGGATGACGGCGGATCACAAGCTGACGCTCACGGCCCAGACGAACGACGCCGAGGTTGTCCGGTTGCTGCAGTGGAACGGTGCCATGCTGGCAGCTTCTGCAAACCAGGGGCGGCTGTATCGGCTGGGGCCTGCGGGAACCACCGGAAGCTATGAATCTCCCGTGTATGACTCCGGATCAGTCGCCAAGTGGGGACGGCTGAAGTGGCAGGGCGAGGGTGCGGTGGGAGTGCGGACGCGTTCCGGAAACTCCGGGCGTCCCGACAACACCTGGAGCGAATGGTCGGACCCGATCCGCTTAGCTGCGGGAGCACAGATTTCGAGCCCCAATGCGCGTTATTTGCAGTTCCAGGCTGACTTCACCGGCGCCGGGGCCTCCGTTACCGGCATCGTCGCAGCCTATTTGCCGCAGAACAATCCTCCCTCAATTCGCTCCATCACGGCTCTGACGCAAGCTACTGCGGCGCAGACATCGGGCCAGAAGCAGGGCGGTTCTACTACACCGTCGTTCAGCGTCACCGTTACGGACACGGGTGACGCGGCGCCCGTTACGTCCACAGGTACCGCCACACAGACGCTCTCGCGCGCTCAAGGGCAGCAACTGATGCTCTCCTGGCAGGCCGATGATCCCGATGGCGACCGCTTGGTGTTCCAGGTCGATTTCCGGGGCGAGGGTGAGCGCGAATGGAAGAACCTGCGGCGCAACCTGCACGACAATACCGTCCTGATCGACGGCGACGCGCTGGCGGATGGCAAGTACCTGTTTCGTGTGCAGGCGTCCGACCGGGAAGCGAATGCTGAGGCGAGCGCCCGGGAAGCTGAACTCATTAGCTCGCCGGTTCTGATTGACAACACAGCCCCGGTGGTTCGGGTCAGTGAGTCGAAGAGGACCGGAAGTGCCGCGGACATCGCGTTTTCCGCTGCTGATGCCGCTTCCACGCTGCGGCGTGCCGAGTGGTCGGTGGATGCCGGTCCGTGGCATGCCGTGGCCCCGAACGATGGCGTTCTGGATTCCGAGACAGAGCAGTTTCGATTGCACGTTGCCGATTTGACACCGGGAGAGCACGTTCTGGTGATCCGCGCAGCCGATAGCGGTGGCAACGCAGGTTTGGCGAAGGTGATACTCCCGTAACGTGGCTGCGCAGAAAACTCTGGAACGCGTGATCTCGAAAGCAGGCCTGGGTTCCCGGACTCAGGCGCGCACCTGGATCCATGCCCGCCGTGTGAAGGTGAACGGGAAGGTGGTGGAGAACCCGGATCACTGGATCGACTTTGACCGCGACAAAGTGGAGTTTGACGGCAAGCCTCTGGAGGTGAGCGAGAAAATCTACCTGTTGCTGCACAAGCCGGTCGGCTATATCACGACGTTCAAGGACCCCGAAGGCAGGCCTACCGTTTACGATTTGCTGCAGGGTGTGGAGACCTTCGTTTCCCCTGTCGGCAGGCTGGATCTGGATACCAGCGGGCTGCTCATTCTGACCAACGACAGCCAGTTTGCCGAGCAGTTGACGAATCCGGACTATCACGTTCCCAAGACGTATCGGGTGCGGTGCCAGACGCCGGTCTCAGACGCCGGAATCGAGGCGCTGCGACAAGGCGTGGAACTCAGCGATGGCCCGACACGCCCGGCGAATGTGAAACGCATCGATGAGAAAACCGTGGAGATTATCCTGACGGAAGGTCGCAATCGTCAGGTAAGGCGCATGCTTGAAGCCATCGACAACAAGGTGGAAACCCTGACCAGAATTCGCATTGGAACTCTGGGTGTGGGCCCGCTGGAGGCCGGGCAGTGGCGCAGGCTCACCAGCCCGGAACTGGATCAGCTTTTGCGTCGCCGAACCGCGCCCCCATGACCGCGCTGACCAACGGGGACTACCGGGTTTCCCATTCGGAATGGAAGTTCTTGTCGAGGACCAGCTTTGACGGATTCGAAAACAGGAATACTCCGGCACCTTTGGGTCGCTGCAGCTGAACGGGAGGAGGGGCTGGCCCCCGGGTAATGCGTCGCACCGGCGGCGGATTCCGGTCACCGTCATCGAGCGGCGCGAAGGTCATGCGCTGCTCCACTCCGTCGCGCTCAATCGTATCGAAGCGAACCGCCACCAGCCACTGCGTTTCGGGCTGGAGAAACTGTTCGAAACGGAGAATCCGGCCGTGCAGACGGTCGGTGGTCCGAACCAGAACCTGGCCTTTGTTGCGAACTTCTTTTTCCACCACGCCGATGATGGCATCCCCAGCAGCGGCGGTCTCACTGCTGATGGGGGAATCAATGCGGACACGAATTCGCGTTTTGGGCGGCACCGACTTCAGGGCTTCTTTCGTCTTTTCCGCCGTGGCCTGGACCTCGTCGTTGTCATCGAAAATGAGAGTGGAGGTCCCGGTAAATTCGCGGCAATTGGAATAACGCTTTTCGTTCTGCGATTCCTCACCGTTCGAGAAGAGGATGTCCATTCTGGCAACGGAAGGCAGCAGGAAATCCCCGGAGCCAACTTTCAGGCGTCCGTAATCCATGGTGTCCACTACGTGACAGAAGTTATCGCCCTGGGGAAACTCTTCGGTATCGATGACGAGACGCTTCAGCTCTGCAGTCCCCGGCACGGCATAGAACTTTCCTCCGTAGCCAATCACCCGCGAGGGATGGCCTTCGCTTTTGTAGGTGTAGTGGCTCTTCGCCTGGGGGACTTTGAAGTCAAAGGCTGCCAGCAAGCCGAAGGGCGTCTCCAGGGGACCCAGATAGTGGAACTGCTCAGCGTCGGGACCAAAAACAGCCGTCAGGAAGGTTGCAAAATCGCCGCTGCCGGTGGAACCACTGAGCGCGAGGTCACCCAGCTCACCGCTCTCAAATTCGGTCGCACCGGCCCAGGAGAACATCTCTCCCTTGTTGCTGATGGCGACATCGAACCGGAGGCGGTCCCGCCAAACGGCCTGGCCGGGAGTTGTGATACCGGCTCTGGCCTGAATCAGATCCGTGCATTTGTTCGGACGACCTGCCGGGTACCGAAAGCGATATTGCACGCGGGTAACGGTCTGCACGCAGGTGTAGCGGGGAGCCCGGCTGACGTCGTTGACAACCTTCTGCCGAATCTGATTGAACAGGGTCTGGGCGAAGGGGACTTGCGTGAAGGCACATACCGACGCCGAGAGTAACAGGACAGTACCGACGGCGGATCGCATGAGATCCATTTTAGGGAAGACGATTCCGTAAAGGAACGTCACGCTTGCGAGGGCGTTTCGCTTCCTGCTTGAGGTGAAGCGGCAGAATGTGAGTATCGAGCCAGGCAAAGGCTGCTTCGAGACCGGAGTCTTCGTAAGTGCGGCCGATTTGGGCTTCCACTTCAGAGGGGTCGCCGAGGGCTACCAGAAACTGGTTGGAAGTCATCCGTTCAAAGCGGGGGGCATCAAGGACACCAACCTCACGCAGGACGTAGCGCCGTGCCCACAGAGAGAGAACCGCGTCTCCAATCCAGGCTTCTTCGAGGATTCGGCGACGCCGCGCGTCTTTGGCTGTTGTGGAGCCCGTTCTGGAAGCCGCCGACTTCATTCGTAGCGAAGAGCTTCCACGGGGTCGAGGCGCGACGCCTTGACTGCGGGCCAGACACCAAAGAACAGGCCCACGGCGCAGGAGACAGTGAAAGCAGTGACGACAGCCCAGGTGGGCACAGAGCTGGGCAGCGCGGGGACGAGGGCCCCTACGAGCATAGTTAAACCCACTGCCACTGAGATGCCCAGGACGCCGCCCAGGCCCGTCAGCGCAGTAGCTTCGAAAAGGAACTGCCCGATGATATCGAACCGGCGGGCACCCAGAGCTTTCCGGACTCCAATTTCACGTGTCCGTTCGGTCACGCTCACCAGCATAATGTTCATGACACCGATACCGCCTACCAGCAGGCCGAGAGCCGAGATCGCGATGGCCACCAGACCCACCAGGCCAGTGATCTTATCGAACTGCTGAATGATCTGGTCGGGCGTGGAGAGCGAAAAATCGTCCAGGTCATCGGTTTTCAAATGGCGCAGGCGGCGAAGAATACCCGTGACTTCGTCGAAACAATCTTTTCGCATACCATCTTTGGCCTTCGCGGTGATCATATAGCGATCGATTTGCGGGTAGCGGGATTCGGCGGTACGAATCGGCATGGAAACCTGCGTATCCGTGCCATTCTCTCCGAAAAAGCCACCCTTCGCCTTCGCCAGAACGCCAATCACCGTGAACTCCGCACCGTCCAGCATGAAGGTTCGGTTCAGGGCGTTTCCATTGGGAAACAGGGCTTGTGCCAGATTGAAGCCGATCACGACGACGTGGAGGGCGCGGTCATTTTCCTCTTCCGTGAAGTACCGACCCTGGTCAAAATCTTTAGGGGAGGTTTGAGCTGTATTCGGAGTCGTCCCCACCATGGAGAAACTTTCGGTCTCGAAGCCCGGCACCTTGGCCGTGGCAATGTGCCCATTGGTGACCGTGGGAATGAAGAGTTGAATCGAAACCATGTCCACGGTGGTGGCGGTCCGCTGGATTGCCTCTGCGTACTCTTTCTTGATCGGGCGGCGTTTCTGTTCCTTGGGCGGCGCAAAATTGCCGCTGGGATCACCGCTGGTCTTGTAGACGAAAATGTTGTCCGGACCGAGTTCCTGGAAGAAGACCACAATTCCCTGACGAAGTCCGCTCAGCAGCGAGGCCACCGTGACAACCGTTGTGATGCCGATGACAATGCCGAGAATCGTTAGCCCCGACCGAAAACGGTTGGTCCAAACCGCTGTCAGCGCCATCCCGATATTTTCCCTGGCCGATATCTGCATTATTGAGTCTTCACTATTCTGTTTTGGTCTTCGCTATTCTGCCCGGAGGGCCACAATCGGGTCGAGCTTCGAAGCCTTGGAGGCCGGATACCAGCCGCTGGCCACGCCGACGCCCCCGGAAACCAAAACCGAGAGCAACACATAGAATGGGGAGACTTTCAGGGTCACGCCGAGGGCGACAGTAAGAATTGTGGTCATGGTTGCGCCGATTGCCACGCCCAGAAAACCACCCGCGCTGGCCATGATGACCGATTCGATCAGGATCTGCATCAGAATGTCTGACCGGCGGGCGCCGAGCGATTTGCGGATACCGATCTCACGGGTGCGCTCGGTAACGCTGACCAGCATGATGTTCATGATGACGATGCCGCCGACCACCAGGGAAATCAGCGTGACGGGCACTACAATGGCCGCCACCAGAGCTAACAGGCTGTCGATGAAGCCGCGAATCGCGTCAGGCGTCAGGAAATCGAAACGGTCTGCTTCGCCCGGCTTCTGGTGAAACTTGTTCCGCAGTGAGACCCGGGCCAGATCGAGTGATTGCTGCATGTTCAGGCCGCTGTCGGGCTTGGGCCTCCCGAAGATGGACATGCCGCGCCCGGAACCAAACAGGCGGTTGAAAGTGGAGAGGGGAATGTACGCCGAGTTGTCCTGACTGCGCCCAAATGACGAACCGAGACGTTCCTGCAGGCCGATCACCACAAAATCGTTCCCCTGAATCTTGAAGGTTCGACCCAACGGCGAGCCACCGCCGGAGAAGAGATTGTTGCGCAGATCGTCGCCGATAACGGCAACCAGCGCCGAAGACTGCTCTTCGGTTGGCGTGAAGAAGCGACCCGATTCCACCACGATGTCACGGATATCGACCAGGTCTGCCGAGGCTCCCAGAATGCTGGTTTCCTCTGACTGAAGATTCTCGCGCTTGGCCGTAACCTGCGTCTGCCGATAGCCCGACCAGAGAGTGTGCTCGCTGTTGTTGGACTCCAGGTACCGCGCTTCTTCCATCTTCATGGGGCGGTTGTAGCGAAGTTTGTCCAGATACTGACGACGGGTCATACCGCCTACAGAAGCCACCTGGGCAATCAGGAACGATTCACTGCCGAACGCTTTGGCGGTACTTTCCTGAGCGTAAACACCCAGGCCATCAATGGCAGAGCCTACGAGGATCACGGAAGCCACGCCGATGATGACGCCCAGCAGGGTGAGGAAGCTGCGCATCTTGTGGGAACGGATGGAGTCCCAGGCGAGGGCAACCGCGCTGGAGAGTTCATAACTGAATCGGACACGGGCCGAGGCCGCTGCAGAACGCGCCGCAGGGCTCTGGGACGCAGATATTTCCAGTGCTGCCATTCTTTTCAGGATATCCTCATGTAGGTTACGGATTCTGTTCCCAAACGGTTCGATGCAAATGTTGACAAGCTTTCGCCGCCCTCTCCTCGTCGCCCTTTTCCTGCTGGCGCTGCTGAGCTTTAATTCCCTGTGGCTTCTGGCTGGAGGGCAGACTCACCTCGACCTGCTGTTCTGGCCGTGGAAGCCGGGACTAAGCCTGGCAGCTGCGGGCTTCGTGGTGATGCTGGCAACGGCGGCGGGGAAACGCGCGTGGCTCGCGGCAGCGCTTCTGGTGGCAACGATGGTGGTGGCTGGACTGGTGACGTACGAGGCTCATCTGAATGAACCGGTGGACGAGGATGGGGAGAATTCAGAGCAGCTGACGCGGGGACTCGGCCATGGGCCCTTGCCGACGCCCAAAGAACTGTCGTAGTTTACAGTGATGGGACCAGAAGGGCCAGAAAAGCATCGCGAGATTGGCGAGGTGGAAGCGGGTAGTGAAGGTGTTCGGATCGTGGCCGCGCAAGCAACACGTCTGGCCCTGGAAAAGTGGAATACTGAGCCCGACCTCCGGCCCGGTTCTGAGTTTCTCTGGCGAGCGCGGCACAACTTAGGAAAGCCGCCTGCTTTTTGACTTTCGCTACCAGACCTTGCAGGAATCTCCGCCGCGGACCATGGGCAGACCAGCCTTGCAGCCGAACGCACTCTGAAACTCCGGCATGTTGGATACCACGCCGTTCACACGGAAGCGGGCGATGGAATGGGGGTTCGTCTGGGCCTGCAGGCGCTGGACTTCCGGCGTCTGGTTCTGGCACCAAACCTGGCCCCAGCCGAGGAAGAAGCGCTGTTCAGCGGTGAAACCGTCTTTCACCGGCAAAGCCTTCGCTGCCACCACATCCATCAGAGCCATCAGCGCCACCCGCAAACCGCCGTTGTCGGCAGTATTTTCGCCTAACGTCAGCTTGCCATTCATGTGGACGCCGCCGGGGAGTTCGAACGCCTCGTACTGCTTCACGAAACACTGGGCACGCTCTTCGAATGACTTCCCGTCAACATCAGTCCACCAGTCCTGCAGATTCCCTTTGGGATCGAACTGGCGGCCCTGATCGTCAAAACCGTGGGTCAGCTCGTGGCCAATTACCGCGCCAATGGCACCGTAGTTGGTGGCATCGTCAGCACTCTTGTCAAAGAACGGCGGCTGCAGGATTCCGGCCGGAAAGTTGATGTTATTCATCTGCGGATCGTAGTAGGCGTTCACGGTGGGAGGCGTCATGAACCATTCCCCGCGATCAATCGGCTTGCCGATCTTGGTAATCTGCCGGGTGATTTCAAATTCATTGGCCCGCAGCGAATTGCCCAGCGCGTCGCCGCGCACAATGCGCAACTTTGAATAGTCCCGCCACTTGTCGGGATACCCGATCTTATTCGTGATGGCGTGGAGCTTTTCCATCGCCTTTTGCTTCGTCGCCGGAGTCATCCAGCTCAATTGCTGAATGTCCTTGCCCAGCGCGGCTTCCAGGTTCTTGACCATGGCGAGCATCCGGTCCTTACCTTCCTGACCGAAGGTCTGTTGCACATAGGCGATGCCGACTGCTTCGCCCAGGTCGGCGTCGGCGGCCTGCACGCAGCGCTTCCAGCGCGCCTGCTGCTCTTTCGTGCCGCGGAGG
>Ga0114970_10002451_pt1 | contig 13833 bp, 31 predicted proteins | sample M_140205_XF_Meta_FD_87030 | JGI IMG/M metagenome (GOLD analysis project Ga0114970, IMG submission 87030) | Freshwater microbial communities from Lake Montjoie, Canada to study carbon cycling - M_140205_XF_MetaG | ecosystem: Environmental > Aquatic > Freshwater > Lake | place: Lake Montjoie... | reverse complement strand
TGGGCGAATCGAAGTCCCAGCCGCTGGGCGAGTAGACATCCCAGCGAGACCCAGCCGCTGGGCGAATCGAAGTCCCAGCCGCTGGGCGAGTAGACATCCCAGCGAGACCCAGCCGCTGGGCGGCTAGGTCTCTAGTTAGTAGTCTCAGATCGTAGTTATGAATACGCCCGTATCGTTAGGGCATAGATCCTCGTAACGCTGCCCATCATCAGGGAAAGCGAGAGAATCTATCGCTACTAAGTCGCCGAGCGGGTTTATGTGAGTGACCTTATAGACATACTCGCTGTTCCGGTGCGCTCTCCATACGTCGCCGGGCTTCAGGTCTCCGAACTTCGCGTTATAGTTCATTCTGGTCTCCTGTGAAGTAGTAGTTGAGGATTGTTTCTTTAGCGCTAGCGAGTCCCCATTCGACTCCTAGCCATTCGCAGTCGCCCGCTGAGGTGAGCCGGTAGAAGTCCCAATAGCCGCGTGTGGTTGCAGATTTCGTAATCGCGAACTTGCCGCATTTCGATTCGTAAGAGCCTGCTTGTAGTTTTGTGAACGCGGTCATCAGTTGCCTGCCTTCCTGCTGATAAGAGTTACTGTCATGCTCTTCAGCCAAGATCGCGAGCCGTGAGCGATCTTGTGCTTCGTGTTGAGCGTGGTCTTCGCTAGGTCGATCTCTCCGTTCTTGCGGATGCGTCGTAACTGGATGAGGCTGCGGTGCCTGTTGTGCGGGTCTTGTATCTTCCCTTGAACGTAGTAGCGAGTTGTCTCAGTGACTTTTCTAACCGTGACTGGACTGCCGTTGAAAGAGAGTCCGTAGTAGGTCTCGTCTCGCGTGTCTTCAATGATGTCGCCGACTTTGACGTTTCTAACCTTTATTTGCTGGTTCATTGTGGTCTCCTGTAGTTGTAGTGGTTAGTTACCGGCTGCGAGTGCAGCGGCGAGGCGGTCAAGAAGGATGCGACGGTGACGTGCCTCGGCGTATGTGTGTACGTCACCGAGAACCTTGAGTTGGATGCGAAGACTTGCGGATGATGCTGCGTGCTGTGCTGCTGTCATGCTGTTTCCCTTTGTGGTAGTGGTCGTTGCGGTCATGAGTTCATTATAAGCCCTACGGTTACGCCTGTCAAGTCATTATTAGGATTATTTCTGAGAATCGGCTAAAGCGCTAGTACTGCCTCAGAAACTTTCCTAAAGTTTTATTTCGACTCAGCCACTAGCGGCCAGCATCTGATCCGAGCGTGACCGTTCTCATGCGCGTGGCGCGTCGCTGCAGCCCACGATACAGAACCTACCTCGCAAGAGTTACATACCCATAAGATTTTGCGGACGACCTTCGGCTTAGCGATTGTTTCGCTCCTGCTGCCAGTCTCCAAATGCCCGGCCTTTAGCGAGGCGGCGAGCGTGTGGGATGTTATTAGCGACTATCCCGACACGGTTTGGGCCGAGGACAGCAAGCCGGTCATCTTCTGCCTGATCGTGATACCCTGCAGCGATGAGCGCTGCGCTATCTGCGAACACTTCGCAATGTCGGTCTGTCTCTCGGTCTACTAGATAATCTTGTTTACCTCCAAGGCTGTAGATCAGCACGAAGTTTTTGGGTATCCGAGACTCCGCTGAGAGCCGCTTGAACAGTTCGACTTCCTTCGTATACGCGTAGAACATCGCCACAGGCGTTGCGGCGGCTATCTCGCACCAGTCGAGAGCGTACTTCTCTGAGTAGAAGTCTCCGGCATCATGTATGCGTATCCAAGCGCCAATAAACTTATTCGCCTTCAGTTCGCTAATCATCTCAGTAGCCCATTGGGAAGACATGGAAGCAACGAGGTTACGCGTGTGAGCGGCTCTGACGTTCGAGAAGTTATAGGTTCCATGCCGGGCGTAACATGGAGTAGCGCAAACTCCGGCGTTGGGACAGGTATCTATGATTTCTCCGGTTGGTAGCGTCGCTCTGAGCGCCGGGATACTCCAGACCCAAACATTAGTTCGCTTGAGGTCTCGGTTACCTTGCCTCAAGTATCCCATTACTGTTCTCCGAGGCGCTGGTATCGTTCGCGGATTACTCGGCCCGCTGCGAGCGCTGCCTCAATATCTAGGCGCTCTACCCTTCTGCGCTGCCGTTCGGTCAAGCCTCCCCAAAGTCCGTGGCGTTCTTTTTTTGCGAGAGCATGAGTTAGACACTCGTCTGCTACAGGACAACTTGCACATAGGCGGCGTGCTTGGTCGTAGTGGTCGTTATGTCCTCGGCCTGCATCAGGATAGAACATAACTGTTGGAGCGCCTTTGCAGGCGGCCCGATCTAACCACGGTGCTGCATGGTAGGTGTGTACCGGGAAGTCGTCTACCCATCGCTCCTGTGCCTCCGTAGGTTCTATGTCTAGTCCTTTGGCTTTGGCACGATAGAGTCTGCGCCGATTAGTCGAATACGCTCGGCACTCGTCGCACCTGCAGCCGTGAGCATAACAAGCCCCGGTACCGTGAACGTCTCTTTTCTCGTAATAGCGGCTAACTGCGCGCCAATCTACCGTCCTCGGCACGCTCAGCGGCTTTTTGCGGAGTTTTTAGAAAGGCTCGGCATCGCCATAGCCGGAAGTATTAGCCGTCGCTCTCGCCGTTCCTGTGGTGCGCTCCGTACGGTGGACTTCGACTGTAGCCCATCTGAGGCTTGGCGCTACCTCGTCGGCGACGATCTCCGTAACGCTGCGCTTCTCGCCTTGGTCTGACTCGTAGGAGCGTTGCTCAAGGCGGCCAGAAACGATAGTGCGAGTGCCTTTGCGTAGGGACTCGCTACAGTGATCGGCCATTTCTCCCCAGACGATGACGTTGAAGAACGAGGTCTGTTCCTGCTTCTCGCCGGTCTGCTTGTTATTCCAACTGCGGCTGACAGCGATGCCGAGCGTCGCTTTCGTCTGGCCTCCGGGCGTATAGCGTATCTCGGGGTCTCGCGTCAGGTTCCCGACTATCGTGATCGTGTTATCTGCCATTAGTTTCTCCTGTTGGGGTTAGTGTGCTGCAGACTCTAACGAAACCTGCGAGCGTGATTGCATCTTTACTGAACTCCTTACTGACCTTGCCTCGCTTCTCCCATAGCGGTATTCCCTCTGAGGCGAGTAAGTTGCGAAACTCGTCTGGAGTCCAACGCCGGTCAGAGATCGCTTCGCACCATCTATGGACTTCTGTGAGCCGTATCAACTCGGATTCTTTGACTGCCATTAGGCGTTCCAGTCGGTAAGGCATCTTCGTGCGACGGTCATTAGGTGCTGGTTGGCTCCCATATATTCGTTGCGGTCAGAAGAACGTAACGAGTTTAGGAGTTGCTCTACCTCGCCGGAAGCGTAGAAGTCTCGGTGCAGTTCCCACTTGTAGCCCTGTGGAATGAGTCGGTCTGTCCTGTCGCATAAGTCTTTTATCGCCGAGTCGAGTTCCTCGCGAGCGAGCCAAGGCGATGCCTCAACACTCGATTCTGTCCATCTTGGGTGCGGACGCTTCCAGCCTTTATAGGCTCCCACTCGGACGCCATCCGGTGCAGACTCATCGTTGTAGTGGAGCGCTGCGGCGGCCTGTGCTTCCTCAGCCGTCGGGAAAGGATTACAAAGGTTGTGCATCACATGATCTCCGAACCACAGCCAATAATCGTGGCGCTGAGCGTTATAAAAGATCGAATAACTCCATTCGGAATCTGACTGTTCGGAATGGCGATTACCTACGCCTGAGCCTGTCCATGTGATTGTCTCTGTAGTCATTGTGGTCTCCTCTAGTCTGTTGGGTTGGGATGGTATTTGTGTGCGATTAGTAACATCTGTTGCCATGTTTCGTCGGGGTCTTTATCTAGCGTCAAGCAGACTGCGAGAGTCGTAGTCCAGATCAGTTGAGCAAACGCAAGAGCGAGCCGGTCTGTATCGCCTTCCGCTAGGAGTTCCATCAGGGTCTGCTCGTCGCCGTATTTCATGGCAGTGACCATAGCGCCGCATCTTGAGAGTTCTATTGCTAGTGGACTCGGTTCCACGCTCGGCTCGATTCTTGTAGGGATACTTGACTCTAGCGGCTCTGCTGAGCCTAAGCGCGAATGTCTTTGATAGTTGCGGCCTCTATAGCCATCTCGTTGAGTTGGTCTAAGAATCTAGTAGCGATAAGTTCCAGCGCTATTGCCATATGCTGAATACTGCCGAGAGGCTTTGCTGAGTCGGTTAGTTCCTGTACGTCGTCGTCTAACTCCCAACCGCGAAAGTCTGTCCAAGTGTAGGCAATGTTTCCTTGCCATACGAGACCCTGTATAGCGCTACAGGCGAGTTCTGCACGAAGGCTCGCGTAAGCGTCGAAGTCGAACCGGTCTTGGTAATCGGTGAAGATTTCCCATGACTCGGTATAGTCGTGACGCTCCACCCAATCAGAGTAGAGACCCTTAACAAAGTCGATGCCAAATGTCCCGTCTAATGCGATGTCGGCACAGTGCGCTACCTGTCTTGGTTGCACTGCGGAGAGTATCGTTGCTCGGACTGTTGGGAAGGTAGGTGCTGTGGTCATTAGGTTCTCCTTGTTAGTGGTTGTCATAGGGCTGGTTACGGTCATCTTCTATTTCGGCTGAGCATTCAGTACACGACTCTGCGTTATCGGATTCGGGGGACGCGTCAGCGACTCCGCACTTCCAACAGTTGACGGGAGTTACTGATAACGGGATTGTGTCCCAAGCGATGTGCCATACGATCTCGACACGCAACTTGTTGTCCCATGCTGGATCAATCAGGTTCCCGTAGTCAACTGTTGAGCGACGAAGGGTACCTACGTTTGAGGTAGTTCTGCTAGTAGCCATTAGACGAGCGGGTAATCGTTGCCGAATGGAGTACCGTTCCAACATGACGCTGTGTAGCAGGCATCTGAAAGTTGGTCAGCGTAGACATGATCCATCTCGCCTTTGATCCAAGTCTTTCCACCGCGTCGGAACAGGCGGCGTACGGTGTATGCGTCAGGTACCGAGTCGTAAGTGACCTCAACGATGTGGCCTGCGCTTGAGTCCTTAAACTCGATTGTGTAGAGACCTGTGGCCTGTAGCCTGCCTCCGCAGATTGCTAGGACTGTCATACGACCGATCTGGTCAAGCATCGTGCGCCGGATTTCGGTTGCTTCGGGGTGAGCGTCTCTTGCTGTGTTCACGTTCATTGTGGTCTCCCTTGTGGCTGGTTCCTCTCGTCCGGCGAGTGCCGAGCGAGTCTTGCTGTATTGCTAGACGGCTGTTGCGGCTGCAACAAGTCGGACGAGTGAAGCGTATGAAGCAGAGCCGATGCCGTTAGGCCCGACGATTGCCAAGGTGATCTCGTCGCCGAGGATCGTTGCTGCGTTGATGGCGTCTCTTGGGGTGATGGTCTTTACTGCGTTCATGTTGGTCTCCTGTGTGTTAGTGGTTGTTGTCATGTAGATCATTTTGAGACCTACAGTTACGCTTGTCAAGTCATTAGTAGGATTATTTCTGAGAAGCCTCCAAACTCCTAGCCAGCACTCAGAAACTTTCCTAAAGATTTATTCTCAAACAGCCCTAAACGAAGTCGGGAGGCCGCCGACAACCACGACAGCGGCCTCCCACCGTCAAGCGCCGCTGCATCTAGGAGACCAATCGAAGGGGCATGGCATTGACGGGAACACGATGAGCATAGCCTCCGCCTATCCATAAGACAGCACAGACAGCCCGTTAGCGAGACTTCTCAGCGAGGCTACGCAGGTACGCTTTAGATCGGCGCGAGCCTCTGCCTGCATCGCTAGAAGCCTCAAATGCGAGTACGACTATTAGCGCCACAGCGACAACAAGCGCCAGCCCGTAAAGGCTCCACATAGCCGCCGCAAGCCGTATGCCTGCGCTGAGCGTCCCGCTAGAGCCAAGCCCGTAGCCGGTAGCGATACCGACTGCGAGAGTCAAAGTTCGAGGCTGGACATTTCGCCTGCGAGTCTCGGAGCGATTCACTTAGACTCCTCTGCAGATTCGTCTCGAACTACTACAGACTCATAGCCTATGTTTCTAAGTGTTTCTGCCATGCGCTCTGCTTCAGGCTGACCCATGTAGTGGGAGTTAAACTCGCTGCCGTCTACCCATACCGAGAATGTTTTAGCCTTCATCTGTAGGCAACTTCCACGATACGACCTCAGCGGCGAGGAAACTTTCTGCCGCTTCCACAAACTCGCTAAACCCATCGGTGAAATAGCCCTGAGTTTCTATACCTTTGACCAGCCCTGCAAGTCGCATAAGCGCTACAGGCAAGCCAACGAAAGTTTCTACATCTCGCATTGGCGACGTAGCAGTTTCCCAAGCGAGTTCATAAACTACTTCGTCTGCAGTGCAAACGCTGTCAAGAGTAACGACAGCATCTTGACGCTGAGTCGTGAAGATTCTCTTTGTGGTTGCTTTACTCATCTCAAGCACCTTCGATTCCGTGAGCCTCGCAAGTCGCTGCATCTGCATCCATCGCAGCGAAGACTCGCTCGTAGGTGCAAGAGTCCTGCGCTGTGACTCGGATGATGTCCCACCCGAGGATTCGGGAGGTGTATTGGCGAGCGATGAAGATTGCCTCGCGCTGTGTGTTCGCCGCGAACCTCATGTTGTCCCACATGAATCCGGCGTTAGCGCGGTGCGTGAACCTGACGAGGTAGGAGGTCTGCTTGCCGCTCATGGCGAGCAAGAATCCTGCGGTACCTTCGCGGCCTGCGTCGCGTAGGTCTCGTAGTTGGCTGTCGCTGTAGTCCTCTGCTAGAAACTTTGTGTCCATTGTGGTCTCCTTGTGGTCGTTACGTCTCGCAAGGCAAGTGCCGAGCGAGTCTTGCTGTATTGCTAGTTCTAGCGAGTAGCAGCAACCTGCTGGTACTCTGTGTCAAGGATGTTCAGAAGAAGGATAAAGTCCATCTCGACTAGAACAGACAACAGCGTCAAGTAAGCGGTGCGCTGCCCATCGTAGTGCATACGGACGTTCTCGTCAGAAGTCTCCATGACTATTTTGTGAGCGTGTGTGGCCTTACCGTACAGGGACTCTGCGGTGATTACTGGTGCGTTCATTTCGGTCTCCTTGTGGTCGTGTGCTGGCGATTTGCCAACAAGAAAGATTATGGACTAACAGAATACGGCTGTCAAGTCATTATTAGGATTATTTCTGAGAATCGGCTAAACGCCTAGCCCTGCCTCGGAACATTCCCTAAAGTTTTTTTCTAAATAGGCCGATAACCGGCTCTAAATACAAGAAACCTGCTCAAGTTTGGCCGCGAACATTTGCGCTAACAGTCCTCAGCGCCTCTATGCGAGTAGTAAGAGTCCGCAAGTATTCGCGACTACCCTCCTTAGACGCTGCTAAAACAGTGTAATTGCGCTCCTGTCGCTCGCTCCTGAGCCATGCCGTAGACTTTCGTACATCGGCGGTAACTTTCGCTCCAGCGGCGAGACCGACAACAGCCGAGTGGTATGCGTGCTTATAATCCATTTCTGCAGTCGCTACAGAATCGCATAGGTTTCGATAGTCCAACGTAGCATCGGCGAGAGCATCTGACAGCGACAAGATGAGGCTCTCAACTTCGTGCTGCGAGAGTGGACTTCGATTCATACGGCTCCCTTTAGAAGATAGAACCCTGACCGTTCAGGGAACGCAGATCGTAGCAGAGTCGGCATAGCCACTTGCCAGTCTCGACCCTATGTTTTAAAGCGTGCAATCCGCCTGCTCCGCGTTGCTGTTCCCAGCCTTTGACTTGCCGATAGTCGCGCCGAGGGTCAATAGATTTACGACAATCGCAGCATAAGACGAAAGCGCCGGTCATGCTTGTTGCTCTGCGTATCGTGTGGTATCTCTACCATTGACGGTATCCGGTATCTCGACTACTTGCCATACCGTATCGACCGGGACGCTGAGAGTAGATGCGAACAAGGTTATATATTCGGTCGATAGATCGTGTGGTAGTTCTTGTGCCGCTGTTGCGCCCGTACGATCATTCGTGAGGAGTAAGACTCGCCTCATCAGTTACCACGCGGGTCAAGACCGCAAGCGGTTTCGAGTATGCGTAGATATTCGAGTAGCGCAGGCTCTAGTTTCTCGCCTACATAGTTTACGGTACAAGTACCGCAGTGGTACCTTTCCTCGTTAGCGTCATTGACCTCGTCCTCTGCAGGATCGTCGCCGAGGTCTGAGTAGTCGAGACCGAATGCTGCAGCCTGCCAGCCTTCGAGCCACGCCTTTGCGAACTGTTCGCGTGCTATCTGTAGCGTATAGATTTCGTCATTTGAGAAGGTCAAGGTCTCTCGCTTTCAGAGGGAATGAGTGTACCCATTCGTGGTGTGTCCTACATAGTGTGATGATGTTATCTAACTCGTATGGGGAGCCTCCTCTTCCTCGCGGTAGGCGTTCATGTCCGTCAAGCGGCCCGTAACAGCGAACTTCTGGAACTAGACGAGCGCCGATACAGCCTCCATCGCGTGCGAGTGCAGCCGCTTTCGCTTTCGCCCGATCAGGTTTGAGCGCCTTAGTCTTTGCAGATTCTTTCGCAAGCGGCCCGCTCCGCTTCAATGGAGTTTTCCGTTTCAGTGGTTCGCCACGTTTCATTATTCCATTTCCCCTTCAGCGATAGCGCATAAGAGAGAACATTCGAACGACGGTTCGTCTGCATGATTTCCACGGCTGGGGTCAAGGTCTTTCAGATAGACCGGTACGCCTTCTGAACGTAGAACGCTCGCACCTAGAGACTGCTCTAACTCGGCCATACGGTCAAACGTGTCTGGGAAGTCTCGACGTATTTTGTTCCAGTAGCCCATCCCGCCTTTAGGACAGCCGATACAGTTGTTGTTCTGGTAGCCCAACTTATACATTGTCGGGAGTTCGATTCCTGCTCGCGCGATCATTGCGAGACAGTCACTTTTTGTGAGTCCTTTATCTATCAGCGGAGTAATCAGATCAACTCCGGGATTCTGCTCTCTGAACCTATCGGCCCTATGCGCTTCCTCAGCGGTATAACCGAATACCTGTCTGTCGGTTGGTCTCTCGAATCCGTAGCGCATTTTCTTTTTGAGTTCGCCGGTGCAAGGCGCACCGTATGGAGAGACAATAAACTTCCTCGCTTCCCATACGGCCCAAGTATCGGCATACTTTTCTGACTTGAGGCGAACGACTTTAACTCCGAGCCAGTCTTCGCACTCGTCTAAGAATCGTTTGTTGTCAGGATGTTCGCTACCCGGATCGGTATATGCAACAACGATTTCGCCGGTATTACTTGCTAACGCTAGTTTCGTTGCTACTGCAGAGGCGGCTCCAGCGCTGAACCAGCAAAGCGTACGAGGAGTTTCGGTCATAGCGCCCACGGCCCACGGCCCGACATACGATATATGTCTGCAGCGATAGTCAAGTTTTTGTCGGCATCCATCCATGTCGTCTGCCAATCCCAACCGCGTGCAGCGAACTTCGCAGCATGAACGGGAAGCGCCAACTGAGCGAGGCCATAACACCCGCTCCCACGGTTCCATGCGTCAGGCTGACCGTTAGATTCTCGCCAGACGATACCTAGAAACCACTCGGCGGTATCGAGTCCGAACTCGTCAAAGTGGAGATGGACTAGAGCGGCGATGTCTGCTGGCACTCTCGACTGTGTCGCTATCGGCGTTAAGGGTCTCGGTGTGGAGGTCGTAGTAGTGGTCTCCTGAGCGGCTGTAGTGGTCGTAGTAGCGATTGTTGTAGTAGGTGGAGCGGTAGTAGTAATTGCGACTTGTGGCGGCTGAGAGGTCTCTGAGGCTCCCTGACAGGCACTAAGTGTTATGGCTAAGAGTAGAGCAATGCGAATGTTTGGGGGCATAAGAATCCAATCGGAGAGGGACAGGGTCGTCGGCAACGAGCGTGCCGGAAGTTCTATTCTAGTCGTTAGGCTCATTCTTGTGGCCTAGCAACGATCATGCCTTGATGAAACTTGTAGCGTTCAGGGTCGTAGCCACGCTCTGTGAGGTAGGCGGCGTCCCCGATTTTTGCTCTGTGAGCGGCCTGCAGCGCTACATTCTCGCGTAGGCGCTGCGCCCAATCGTGATTGTTCATCTTGCTTCCATCGTCTTTCCGATCAAATGGGTATACGACTGGCGGCAAACATTTAGCGCTGCAGCGTGCAGCGGTGCCGTGACCTTGGAGACTCGTCCAAGTGAATCCTGTACCGGCGCATTCGTGACACTTAGCGGCGTTGATGGAGGGATGCCGTTCTACTGAGCGCTGTTCTGCAACTATCGCTCGTATGCCTTCGATAATGTCGGCTGGAGTAGGAGCGGTACGTTTTTCGGTAGCCCATTTGCGTACTGCGGCTGTCGTCTGGTGTGCAGGATAGTGGCCGAGTAGTCCCCACCATGCTGCTACAGCCTCGTCAGTATCTAGCCTCGGCCAGACTCCTGTCAACATTTTCCATAGAGTCGAGAAATCTTCTTTCTTCATTTAGTCTCCCATGCGGTTACGAGCGCTGACATCTCTGTTTGCTCTGAGGGTAGTAGTGGTGCGCGTGTTCCGTGCTGATGGTCTGGGTCGCACTCAGGCCAACGCCGAGCAAGAGCGGTAGGGGTCAGACTCACTCCGGGCCAGCGTCGCCTAAATACTGTAGCCCTAACGATTATGGAGTCTCGCGTGGCTCCGATCTCTTTCAGGTCAGCACAGGCACGGTTATACGCTCCGCGGCTTGCCTTCGTAATGTCCTGAGAGTCAATGCCACAAACCTCCATGAGGGTATCCCATACGACATCTGCTTTGCGTTGTGCCGCAACTTTTGTCGCGTCGCTTGGCGGCGCTATAAGTTCTAAGTGGCTCTCGTTAAGAATGGTTCTAGTTAGGGCCGCAGTTTCGCGGCCACCCGTAGCCGCAGTTTCGCGGCCACCCGTAGCCGCAGTTTCGCGGCTACCCACCTGCAACCTTGCAGGTTTTACCCTGTGGATAAGGTAGCCGTTAGAGGTACGATCTCCTGAAAGATCGTACCGGCCTTCGACCTCAAGTACCTCAGCCTCAACGAGTTCTTTCACAGCCCGGTCAAGACTGTCTACGCTGCGCCCTAGTCGCTTGGCCAGAGTGCTGCGAGAAGGCCATGAGTAGCCGTCTGAATCGGCATACCTGCACAGAATCGCATAGAGCCGTACGCCTCTGTCTGAGATCGGCGAGTCAATCAACCATTCGGGGATGATCGCAAACGGCCCTGTATCGCTACTGATTCGCCTATTTTGCGTATCGTTTGTAGTGCTATTATCTGTCACGCGCATAACTCCCTTTATGTGCTAGTGGATCGAGCGAGGCGGAGGCCGCACTCTGCCTCGCTCTCCACAAATAGTTACCGCTAGAACGGTTCGTTATCTGCTGGTACCGATGTAGCGAGGCTCGCCACAATAGCAACAGCGGCGTTCATCTGATTGGCAGGTACGGGCCAGCCGATCCCTGAGTGCTTTCTGCGGAGTTTATATTCGTCTCGTAGGTTCTCATCTAGGGAACGTACAGACTCAATCAGAGCCTCCATACGGGACGTATACTCGCCGTGAGTCGTATAGCCGAGAGTCTGCCATTCCTGCAGCGCTGCAGGTTCCGGCATTGGGGCTGGACGATTTTGTGGCCCTCTGCGAGTCACCTGTTGCGGTACTTCGTCAGTGATTTCCTCTGCCGAGACTTCGCCCATTCCGAATAGGTCTGCACAGGCTCGGTTAGTTGCACGCGTCATCGCCGTCGCAGGAATGTCATGCTGAGGCTTTGAGAACTTGCGCTCCGATACGTCGCAGACTCCGAGACCATCCATATATCTACCGTTAGGCGCTGTGGCTCGCACTACAACCTCGGCTCTCAGAATCGCTCCGTTATCGTCTCGGTCGTAGATACGCTCCCGCACTTCGCAAGATACGCCGAACGCTACAGCCAACTTTCTCCATGCAGATTTCTTGCGAAACGATCTGCCGCCGATGTGCTGTACGTCGTCGTCGGTTAGGAGTCGCGAGCAAAGTTGCTGGTACTCATGGAACGATTCTTCGATTGCGCTCACACTTGCGGCTGGTCTTACGAGTGCATCAGAGACAGGTACGGTTACGAGTCCTGCAACTGAGCCGACTTCCTCGCCTTCTGCGTCTATGTAGTCCATGTCGTCTTTCATGCTGCGCTCCCTTGGTCTGTTGGTTTGGGTGTTACTAGAACCGATACTTTCCAGTCGCCCGCCGAGTATTCGTCAGGGTCTAGGTCGTGCTTCTTCATCCATGTGGTGCGTACCTCTGCGCCGCCGCACCTATATGCGTCAGTGAAGGTTCTAATAGTTTCTTCTGGAGTTCTCGACTCGCCCGACTCCCGATCGTATCGTGCGATAAGTGACACCGCTCGCCTGAGATCGTCATTCTGTTCGGGAGTCCATTTACGCTGCTTCGCATACTTGACTTCGACATGATGCTCACCTATGTCAGCATCCTTGATGCCGTCTAACATTTCTGCTACAAGTTTCTCTGCGTCGCGTACCTCGTCGCTGACCATACGCTTTGCTTCGCGTATGACTAGGAGTAGGTCTAAGACATCTTCCGGCTGTTCGGCCATTCGCATACGCTCTACTATCCCAACGAAAGAATCAGTTAGGAGTTGTGCTGCGTCTCTAGTGGTTTTGCTTGCTTCTGCCATTGTGGTCTCCGTTCAGTTATGGTCATTATTGGGTAGGGGTGGGACGGGAGCCGCTGCCACATCGGGCAGGAGTGCGACAGCGGCTCTCGATCTATTTAGCCTGAGTGCGTCTCGTAGTCGGAGCCACAGGCTTTGGATTCATCTGGAGCATGACTTGATCTATGCCGACGATGCGCGTAGCGGCGACAAGATCATGCCGCCTCGCCCACGCGTATGCAGCATTCTGGAATGAGGAAACCTCAGCGCGAAAGTCTACGCCGCGTGTAAGTTTGCGAACCTGTCCATCGGCCCAATCGTCCCAAGGGTAAGCCTCTTTCCGGCCTAGCCCTTTTCTAAAGTCGAATACGTCTACTATTTCTGACATTGTTGTTCCTTGCTGTTGTGTGTCTCACTCCGCGAGTGCTGAGCGAGTCTTCCCTTACTATCTGACTATCCACTCGGCGAGAGCCGGTGCCAGCACCGGAACGACGAAGAACACTGCCAAGCCAAATAGCAAGTCTCTAACGAAGTACCTGTCGCATTGCATTAGTTGGATTCCTTTCCTGCGAGTGCGTTCCACATCTGAGTAGTGGAGAGCGTCGCTTGGTCTCGGTTGAGACACATCCCGACATGATTGCGGAGCCTGCGTGCCTCGGTGCGGTTCATCTGTGCGCTGTCTCCGTAGCCGCCTCGTACGTTCATAAAGATTCTCGGCTGTGCTGGTTCTACCTGCTCAACATAGATCGTCTCAAGCGAGTCGAGTTCGTAAGCGTCGGCTTCGAGTCTCGTCGCCTTGACTAGAGCGGCACAGTTTTTGCAGTCGCAATCATTCATTCTGGTCTCCTGTGTGTCGGTGGCTGTTGTGGTCATGTAGAACATTATGGACTAGATAAATACGGCTGTCAAGTCATTACTAGGATTATTTCTGAGAATCCCCGGAATCCCTAGCGAACGCTCAGAACATTCTCTAAAACTTTATTTCGAGTACGCCTAAAGAGTGCTTAGACCAGCCCTAACATTTCGGCGTAGGCGTGGCGCGTGATCTTGCCGATAGCAAAGTCATCTGCTCCGGGAATCCAAACCTTGCAAGTGATTCCAGTCTTAGTTTCTCCGGCTGTGAAGAAGAAGCAGACCTCCCCGGTAGGTAGTTTGCAGTGTCCATTGACTCCGCCTCCGTCAGCGAGGTCAAAATCAGTGACCTGCGCGATACCTACCTTTTTGATAGCGATAGTCGCGTTCATGCTTGCCTCGCTGCAGC
>Ga0114970_10002450_pt1 | contig 13836 bp, 12 predicted proteins | sample M_140205_XF_Meta_FD_87030 | JGI IMG/M metagenome (GOLD analysis project Ga0114970, IMG submission 87030) | Freshwater microbial communities from Lake Montjoie, Canada to study carbon cycling - M_140205_XF_MetaG | ecosystem: Environmental > Aquatic > Freshwater > Lake | place: Lake Montjoie... | reverse complement strand
GCCCCATTCCGCGTAATTGCAGGACACGAGCAGCCATCCGTCAGGTTCTAATAGGTCGAAGCAGTCTCGGATGAGCAGAGGCAGATCTTTTTCGATTCGGAAGACACGACCGTCGGCCCGCCCGAAGGTCGGCGGATCGAGAACGATGAGATCGAAGGTTTCGCCGCGTTTGCGCAGCCTCGGAACAACTTTCATCGCGTCGTCGGCCAGAAAGCGGTGACCCTCTGCGGGATCAATCCCGTTCAACTCGAGATTGCGCCGTCCGGTGCCGAGCACTCGTTTCGACGCATCCACGCTGCAGGTCTCCGCTCCGGCCGATGCGGCGCAGACTGTGAAGCTGCAGGTGTAGGCAAAAAGATTAAGCATGCGCTTCGCACCAAGCCCCCTAACCCATCCGCGGTTGAGGCGTTGGTCGAGGAAGAGTCCCGACGAATAGCCGGCTGCCGGTTCCACGACGTAGGCCAATCCGTTTTCCCGCACCACGATCCCGCCGGGGTCCTCGCCGGCCACGAGCAGCGCCGGCATTTGGTCCGCCGCTTTTTTCACTAATTCCCGCGCGAGGTAACCGCGCGGTGCGAAGCCGTAACGCGGCAGGACATCATCGCGCAGAACCTCGACCCGCGGAGCCTTGTGCCCGCTCCAGAGCAACCAGTCCCCGTAGCGGTCGAGCCAACCGTCGGATGATGTCGCCAGGCGGTGCGTATCGGTCCCCTCCTCCGCCCACCGCGCCCACTGATCCTGGGAAATCCACTCCATGCGCACAGAAGATGCATCAGATAGTTTGCGGCGCCAATCCCGCGATTGCATTGTGGCCCCCGTGCCCCGACTTCGTTGCTTTTACCATCCGGACTACTTCCTGCCGCTGCCGCCGGGACATCCGTTCCCCATGGAAAAATTTCCGCAGGCGCATGACCTGCTGCTGGCCGACGGGGCACCGGTGGAAATTTGCCCCGTCTCTCCCGCACCCAACCGGCAGCTGTTGCGGGTCCATACGATCGAATACCTCCGCAAACTGGCCCACGGTGCCCTCGATGACCCCGAGGTCTACAAACTCGGATTGCCCTGGCAACCACGACTGCTGCGCCGGTCGTCACTGGAAACCGCAGCCACGATCGCCGCGTGCCATCATGCTCGCGAGCACGGGATGGCGGCGAATCTTGCCGGCGGAACACATCACGCCTTTCCGGACCGGGGCCTCGGATACTGCGTGCTCAACGATGTCGCCGTGGCCGTCCGCGACCTGCACGAAACGCATCCGCAACTTCGCGTTTTCGTTGCCGACACCGACGCGCACCAAGGCAACGGAACCCACGCCATCTTCCGCGAAGACGACCGCGTCTTCACTTACTCCATCCACGGGGAGCGCAATTATCCCAGCGCCAAAGAACCCGGCGATCTCGATGTGGGTCTACCGCGCGAAGTCAGCGGCGACGATTATCTCGCCGCGTTGGCCGACACCTTGCCGCCGGCCCTCGACCGCTTCCCCGCCGACCTCGTCGTCTGGATTTCCGGCGCCGACGTGCACGAGCACGACCGTTTCGGGCAAATGCGACTGACCACGGCGCAGATGGCCGAACGCGACCGGATGGTTTTGTCATGGTGCCGCGAGCGGAGTTTTCCCGCAGTGGTTCTCTACGGAGGCGGGTATAACCGTGAACCCGGCATGACCGCGCGTTTGCACGCAAACACCATCGCAGCGACGGCCGCCGCTTTTGCTTCCGAGCCCCATGCTTCCGCGCTTTGAATTGGTCGTTGCCCGCCACCGCGAGGATCTCGCGTGGCTGAAGCGCGTGCCGCGTGAATTTGCCGTGACCATCTACGACAAGGGCGACGGTTCGAGCGGTGGCGTGCGCTTGCCCAACATCGGACGCGAGGCCCACACCTACCTGCATCACCTCGCGACAAAGCGCGACGAACTGGCCGAGCTCACCATTTTTGTCCAAGGTCACCCCTTCGACCACGCGCCCGACCTGCACCTCTGCTTGCGCGCCTACGCCGATGGTGCGGCGAGGCCTTCGGATTTTTGGTGGCTGGGATTTCTCGCCGATACGGATGACGCACGCGGCCGGCGGCTCTTCGTTCCCTGGAGCAAGAATCCGGAGCGGCGCGAACTCGAAATGGACCGCTTTCACCAAGAGCTCTTCGGCGCCCCCGGGCCCGAGGTTTACAGGTTTTTCGTCGGAGGACAGTTCGCCCTGACCAGGGGCACCGCTTTAGGCCGCTCACAGGAGTTTTATGTGCGGGCCGGGGAGCTCGCGGCCGGGTTTCCGCTTGCACCGCATTGCTTCGAGCGCTGCTGGGACAGGGTTTTCTGCTGTGATGGGACCAGCGCACGCCTGCCCGCAGACCAATCAACGGCCTACTTCAAACCCATCAAGCGCCGGACGATCTTCCTGCCACCATGCAAGGATTCTCCCGAGGAGCCCATCAAACAACAATGACGGGCGCCATCTCCCCCAAGACGCTGCGCGCCACCAGTTGAGTGATGGGAATTTCCAGAGGTTAGGTGCGCGCCGGGACGATTGCGCGTCGTGTTTCATTCATCGCGGCAAAATCATCCGCGGGAATACCGTGCGCTGTGGGGTGGAATCCCCTCGCCTCAACCGGGGAAGACCGGGGCCTCGACCAATCCTGCCTGCACCGCGTAGCGCGTCAATCCGGCCGTATCGTGCATGCGTAACTTTTCCATCACCTTCTGCCGGTGCTTCTCCACTGTCTTGATGCTAATGCCTAGCTTGCCCGCGGTCTGCTTGTTGGCATTGCCTTCGGCCACCAACTTGAGCACCTCGGTTTCGCGTGCAGTCAGTTTCTCCGAATTTTTTTTCCGCAATTGTCCCGCGGGATTTTCCTTTTCGTATTGGGCGAGCTTCCGGTGCACAGGCGGGGCGTAGACCCTGAGGCCGGAGGCGACATCCCGGATGGCCTGGGGCAGTGTGGCTGCGGCCGACTTTTTTGAAAGGTAGCCATCCACCCCCGCCTCCAGCGCGCGCTCCACATAAGGATCATCCTCGTGCGCGGTGAGCATGATAATGCGGATGTCCTTGACCGACGCGCGGATACGCTGCGCCGCCTCGATACCCCCGAGCTCCGGCATGGAGATATCGAGCAGGACCACCTGGGGCTTGAGCTGGACCGCCTTCTCGCAACCCTCGCGTCCATTGGACGCCTGACCGACGATCTGCAGGTCGCGTTCCGCGTTGATAACAGCGGCCAGAGCCTCCCGCACCATGGCGTGGTCGTCGACAAGAAGCACGGAGATCAGCTTCACTTGATCGGCTTCTTTTTACTTTTGGCTGCACGCTTGGCTAGAACCTCCGCGACAACCTTGGTGCCGTGACCCGGCTTTGCCTCGATCCGTAACTTGCCCCCCATCCCCCGCATCCGCTCGCGCATGCCGAGCAGCCCGAGACGGCCGTCTTTCTGCGACGCGCTGACATCTTCAGCGGTGAATGATTGGCCGTTGTCCTTGATCTCCAAGCGCACACCACCCCTCCCCATCTCCAACTTGATCCATGCCTTGGTCGCCTGCGAGTGGCGCTCGATGTTGTGCAGCGCCTCCTGGGCAACGCGGAACAGATTGGTCAGTTCCTCGCCATCGAGGTGATCGGTTTCGGGACAATCGGTGTGCAGGAGCAGATCGATATCGGTGCGATCCCGCAGCGCATTGACCTGCTTCTCCAGCGCGGCCAGCAGGCTACGGTTGTCGAAGAGGACAGGGCGCAAATGTCTGGCAAAACTGCTGACCATTTCGAACGCGGTGGCGAGATCAGCCCGGACGCAGCGGATCTCGGAGATTTGCTCCTCCGGGTTCGAGTTTTTTTCCACCAGCGCGAGCCTCGCCGTGACCGCCGAGAGAACCTGGGCAATGTTGTCGTGAAGTTCGCGACTGACCATGCGCTGAGTCTCCTCATGAGCGTGGAGCAACTGCCCGACCAAGGCGTGCAGTTCCTCGATCCGCGCGGCGGCCAAGGCGGGCAACTCAACCGGGGCACGTCGCTCCATGGCGCTTGGCCAAGCCCCGGTTGTGCGAGAAGGTACTGAGTCCAACCTTCGCAAGGTAACGGCGGTGACCGCCCCATGGGAAGAAGGATCCCCGGCCGAGACTGAGGGAACCCACGTTCCTTGCGCGCCTCGGCCTCACAGGCACCACCAACCTTTCACCGCTTCGCCATAAGCAGCTTCCTGCTTGGTGCAGGCCTCGCGCTTTTCGTACGCACTGCGCGGGCGGGGCAAAATCAGCCCCGAGCATTGGACGGACAGCAACTTGGCGCAGGGACGACTGCTTCCGGACTCTGTTGCCTAGAGCCTCAGGGATTGCAGTTGTTGCCATGGTCAAGCAGCACCCGGCAACAGCAAGGCGCCTCCATGGGCACAAACCCCACCTCAAGCTGCGAGATTTGAACATTCTCGCCTGCGGGCAGGTCTGAGCACTCATGCAAAGAACCAAGGCCGTTGTTTCCTCCCGTACCGGCCTGAACGTCATTCTGGCCACCCGCCTCGCGACCGCGGCCAAGCGGATGCAATCTGTCGTGCTGCTCAAGTCGGGCGGCCACGTCGCAGAAGCCCGCAATACGCTCAGCCTTCTCGGCCTCTGCGCCGTCGGCGGCACTACGATCGATATCGAGGCATCCGGCGAAGACGAGCGCGATGCCGCAGACTTGGTGGAAAGCATCCTGTCGGACTCAGTCCGCTGATTTGCAAAGACCTCTCGACGAGGCTCGCTGCCAAGGCCATCGGCCTAAGCCGCAGTTGAAAGTTGAGGGACCCAGCGCGGGCAATTCACATCATCGGCTGGCCTCAAGTTTGAGGTGAGTTTAACTGCATCGACAAGACGTTGGTTTTCAACCTCTCAATTGGTCGCCGCGGCGACCTGCCTCCGCCGCGCGCCGACCCTCAACCATAAACTCACAACGCTCTTCCTAGGATAAGTTTGGCGAGTGCGGACAGGATTGCACCAGCGGTTTGCATCTTTGCAGACATTATCTTAACAAGAATAGGATAATGCAAACGTCGCAAACACTGATGAAGCAATGAGGACGCCCGCGATTCTCACGGGGATCTTCTGTCTCATGACCGGGTCTGCGCAGTCCTTCACCATCCAAGGACCGGGCGTCAATTCAAGCGACTTTCGGATTACCGTATTTGCCAGCGATCTGGATTGCCCGCTTGGAATGGCGCAACTTCCGGACGGTTCGCTTTTGGTAGCCGTCAGCCAGGGCGAAACCTTCTACAACTCGACCGGGGCAATCATCCGCCTCACTGACACGAACAAAGACGGTATCTCGGATGGCCCGGGCACGACCTTGTTTGCGAACCTGCCCGGCAGTCAGACCGCACTTCGCGCCGCCGGTAATCTGGTTTTTGTAACCGGCGCCAAGAAGCCAATCACCGTGCTCCGCTCGGGTGCTTCCCCTGCGGACCCACTCACCCTCGTGGGCGAAATCATCATCAACTACCCCACACCCGACACCTGGGAGCATGGACACTCCGCTCTCAGTATTCGCAAAACGCCAGGCAAAACGGACAGTTTCGATCTGCTTTTTCACGTCGGCTCAGAGAGCAATTTCACAGCAAGCACCCACGGCGTCAGTCTCACGAACAACCATATCGCTGGTGCCGTCGGAACTTTGCCGGGCGACTCCATCTACATGATCACGATCACCGATGATGGCGAGAGCGTGACCGCCGCGGGCGTGACGCAAATTGCCTGCGGCCTCCGCAATCCCGCCGGCTTTACCTTCCATCCCGCTACGGGCGATTTATATTTTCAGGACAACGGGATCGACGGTTCCCCGGATCGCAATGAGCCCGTGAGCGCTGACGAGCTAAATCGTGTAACGCGAAACAACTTGGGCGGCGATGTCGAATTCTTTGGTTTCCCATCCAACTACACCGCCTACCGTACAGGCACAATGGTCGGAGGCGAAGGCATCCAACCATTGATCGCCTTTCAGCCGACACCCGATCCCTTCACGGGACTCGAGAGCGAGGGAGCCAATGATGTTGCCTTTGCGCCATCCGGCTTTCCCGACGGGCTCAACACCGGGATCTTTGTGGGTTTTCACGGGAAATTCAGTTTCGCTGGAACCGATAACGAGGAAAATGCGTTAGTCTATACGGACCCGGCAACCGGGGCATATTTCCACTTCATCGAAAGCCAGCAACCGGACGTAGGACATCTGATCGGCTTGATGACGACTCGCGATTCGTTGTTCGTCGCCGACGTGGCCTCAGACGGCAACATCATGAATGGAAAAGGGACCGGCGTCATCTACCAGATCAAATCACTCGTCAATCCCACACCCCCGAAGCTCAACCTGCAAACAAACCGATCTCAAATCAACCTGACCTGGGACCGCGGAGTCCTGCAGGAAGCTGACGAACTTGCATCCCCCTGGAGCGACCAGCCGGATGCCTTTTCGCCCTACCCCGTCCCCATTGTTCAACCGCGACATTTTTACCGCTTGCGGTACTGATGATGGTTCTGCATAGCCGCAGCACCGAGTCGGTCACATCGCTGATGATCAGCAGCAATCAGACAATAATCGTCATCGAGGCATCTTGGGAAGATGAGCACGGTGCCGCCGAGTTGACAGGAAGCGTCGCCTCGGACCCGGCCCGCTGATTCGTGGATTTGTTCCACTGTTCTCATACCACTGACCGCCTGTGGTGGATTATAGCCTGAGCGGTGTGAACCTAGGGCTCACACCGCTCGCACACCGACCCCACTGCTGCTTATTGCGCCCTGCTTGAGTCGGTCTTGGTCCCCGCATGCTGGACTGTGCAGACGCGCAGATCCGACTGGCAACCAGTGCAGTTGTGCTGCAGTTTGCCTGTCTTCATGAATGTCTCCCCGATCGTCTCACACTCGGAGCAGAGCGTTTTGTGCGTTCCTGAGTGGATGTGGTAGGTTCCGGGTTTTCCCCCGCCACTGTGTCCTGCGACCCACACGGTGTCGCTCTTTCCGCACATCAGCGCCTTCTGCGCCATCGCGGTGTTGTTGGTTGCACAACCAGCCAAAACGGCCGCACCTGCGATCATTACTTTGATCTATCTCCGCTTCATGCCACAAGGCTCAAGCACACGCACGCGCTCTCCTATAGGGTGATTACCCCACGGCTTGAACATTCTTTCCCGTTGGACGCCGCGGAGCAACAGATGCAAGTTATTTCCGGAACGAATGGACACTAGAGCAGAAGGGAGCACGGAATTGACCGAAGCGGATATGACCGGTTTTCAGCGCTGCCGCAGTGAGAACCTCGTCGGGGCCGATGTTCCGGGTTCCTCCCGCAAAGACCTCTGCCGCTTGCACCATGCACCAAAACAAAGATTAGTTTTTGCCGTCTATGGATAAACCACCCCAGAGCACGGAACCACGTGGGTGGGAATCCCCCTCCGGCGTGGTCGGCGCTCCCATGCATCCGCGTGAGTCGGAACGCCTCGCGGCGTTGCACGATTACCGCATCCTCGACACCGAGCACGAGGCGACATTCGACCAACTGGTCGCGCTGGCTACCGAATTTACGGATACCCCGCTTGGCGCGATTTCCTTCATCGACCTCAAACGCCAATGGTTCAAGGCCTCGCGAGGGCTGGAGGTATCGGAGACCGAACGAAACCAATCATTCTGCGCGCACGCCATTGTCGGCGATGATCCGGTGTTCACCATTCCCGACGCGACGAAGGATCCGAGATTTGCCGATAACCCGCTGGTCACGGGCGAGCCGGGCATCCGCTTTTACACGGGTGTCCCGATCAACACCCCGGACGGCCTCCCGCTCGGCAGCTTGTGCGTGATCGATCGCAAACCACGCAAACTCACGGCATCACAGGACAGGATGTTGCAACACTTGGCGCAGATCGCCGCCGCCATTCTCGAGTCGCGCCGCCACACCAAAATTCTCGAAGATCACGTACTTTTCGCCGGATCCGGACCGGATGAACTCCCCGTGGCTTTGGAGCAGCTGGTGACGGCACGAGGCGCACTGCACAGCGGCTTGTCCCACCTGCTGCAAGATTACATCCCTCTCCTCCCGGAGGTGGCGGCGCGCATCCGCCAGATCGGCGCTAGTCGTACCGTGTGGCAGCTGCCCGAGGATGCAGAGGGACCCCGACGGCAAGATGCCTGGGCGGCCTTCGACAGCAATCAGCCGAAAGACGATGCGACGCACGAAGACACCGTGCAGGTCGGAGAGATGGCGTATCTTGCCTCGACCATCCCGCTCTCCTTTCATGGGCAGGTTTTCGCGCGGGTCGATTTTATCTGCCCGGATCCCGCGGATCTGCGCATGCGAAGCGCCTTCAAGCTGCTGCTCAGCTCTTTCTCGCTTTTGGCGGACCGCGAGATTCGGACGACCGAGTTGAAGTTTCAGGTCGGGCACGATTCGCTCACCGGCGCAGCTTCGCGCGTCTTGCTCTTGGCCGAAGTGGACCGTGCGCTGCAGCGAACGCAGGGCACGAATCCCACCCAAGTTCTCTTCAATATCCACCTAGGGAGCCTGATCGAGGTCAACGACAACTACGGACACGCCGCGGGCGATGCGGTGTTGGTGGAGTTGGCCCGGAGGCTGCGAGGCGTTCATGAGGGTCGGAACTTCGTCGCCCGCATAGCGGGCAACGACTTTGTTATGCTGGCTTGGGATTTGGATCCGAACCACGGGCTCAGCCGGATCTTTCTCGAACTGCGCCACTGCGTGGAGAAACCATTTCAAGTCCCGAGAGGCGACATCTCCCTAAACAGCGACCTCGGTTGCGCGATCTTCAATGACGCCGCAGTCCATCCGGTGGAGATGCTGCGCCGGGCAGAGGTGGCCATGCGCTACGCCTCATCGCAGGACTCGGACTCCCAGAACGAGATTTACACTTACAACGATGCGCTCCTGCGGCAGCGCAAGCAAATGAACAGGGACAACCTTGCCGTCAGGCAGGCGTTCGCCGACAACCAGCTATTCCAACTGTTCCAGCCGATCGTCAATCTGCAGAGCGGAAAGCTCTGCGGGGCCGAGGCCTTGCTACGCATGAAAGATCAGTCCGGCAAAGCCATTGAGACAGCGTGCTTCATTCCTGCAGTGGAACGCATCCGCCACCAGTCCGCGATGGATGAGTGGGCCTTCAACGAGGTGCGGCACGAGTTTTCGCCTAGCGGCGTCGGGTTGCCACTCCGGCTGGACGGAGATTTTCATCTGTCTCTCAATGCCACGCCTTCCATGCTGGCAAAGGAGGGGCTCGCCGCCCGATGGCTGTCCCAACTCGCCGACAGCAGTATTCCTCCCTCTTTCCTGACGCTCGAGATCATCGAAAATCCGCTGCTGCACGAGAGTGATGCCCTTATCAAGAACCTGCATACCTTCCGAGCCGCCGGCATGCGCGTGGCCGTCGACGACTTCGGCTCGGGATACAGCAACCTTCGCCACTTGGCTGATCTGCCGGTGGATATTGTCAAACTCGATCGCTCCCTCCTCATCGAGGCGGGTGACAGCATGGCCAAAGGGCGGGCCCTTCTTCCGGCGATCATCGCCATGTGCCACGGCCTGGGATACATCGTGCAGGCGGAAGGCGTGGAGACCGCGGAACAGGAGGAGTTCCTGCGCGCGAACGGCTGCGATTACGCGCAGGGATTTTTCTACGGAAAGCCCGTACCGCTCACTCGATTGCTCAAGTTGCACCAATCCTGAACTGCGCATGAAAATATCCTCGTCACCAACCGAAAAGGACGCACGGACCACCGGCCCTGCGAGCAAAAGCCAATTCTAACAATTGCTGGATGCGGCGTGGAGAGATTGCGACAGCGAAGGACAACCCCTCAGCGTGCTGGCGCTCGAAGTCGACAATCTGGAGGGCGTTTCTTTGCGCTCTGACCGCCAGACGACCGAGGCTTGACTGGAATCCTTTTCCCGCGCGTTGCGGGTACATTGCAATCGCCAGGGCACCAAAGTGCAGGAGATCTGGGGCGGCAAATTTATAGCCATTCTCCCCCACACCCACCCGGCGGGCGCGCGGCACGTAGCTGAAGCCTCCTTGATGCAGCACGGGACCTGAATGAGATCCTTGCGGACGACTTCTCCGGTGCCAGCATCACAGTATCCGTCAAGGACGACGCGAGCTTTCTGGTCACACTGCAGAATCTATTCACTACCGAGAGCGCATCCGGAAGCCAACGGCGGGGAGACTGATAAAACTGCACCTCGCGACGGCAAGGCCAGCTTTAGGGCCTGGCCTTTACGATGGAGCCTGGGCGGCTTAGTTTTCGACCATGCTAACAAGGAACGCAAAACGTCTTGCTGCTGTGATCTTAGCGCTGCTCTTGGCTGCGGGCGCAGGCTGGGCGGCCGCGCGTCACTATCTACCTCCCGTCCTCGCCCAATGGGTAGCGGGCACCTCGTTCAACCGCATGCTTTCGCAGGCCGTCTCGCACGCGCTCAAAGTCGACGGACAATTCGGCCCGTTGCAGCTCGGTGAGGATTTTTCCGTCACGGCGGCTAGCTACCAGAGCACGGGCTGGCCCGGCCAAGCCATCGGCAAACTGGACACCACAAGCGCAACCGGATGGTTCAACCCCTGGGCGATTCTGCGCGGGGAATGGCGGGTGGATCGTATCGACCTCGTCAGCGCCGACTTCCGCCTGGTCGCACCCGATGCGGCCCTCAAGTCCTCGGACCCCGTGACGCCTCCCAAGCCCTGGTATGCGCGGCTCATGCCGTCGCAGTTCTCCTGCGGATGGATCGACTGCGCCGACATGCAGATCGCTTTACCGTTCGGAAACACGGCGGTCCGAGGCGAGAATCTGCAGATCGGCGCGATGATGATCGGCGACAATTTCAAATATTTCGGAAAAAACGGAAGCTTGCACTATCCCCGATATCCCTCCCTGGATGTCGATGCCCTCGAGGTCTATGTGACGCGCGAGATGATCGACATCGGCTATCTCTATCTGCGCGAACCATCCTCCGCGCACAGTAATCTCCAAATCGCTGCGCGTCTGGGGCAGCACGCGGACAAGAGCATCAAGTCGACCGCATCCCTCCACCGGCTCAACCTCGCACCCTTCCTGCCAGCCGACGTGGCCGCAATACTCTCGGGACGACTTACCGGCGAACTGTCCTATGCCACGGACCAAAGTGGAGGAAACGCGAGCGGCCAAGGAAAATTCTCTCTGGAGGACGCGAGCCTGCACGATTGGGAATATCTCGAGCGCATCGCCCAGCGTTCCGGCAACCCAACATTCTCGCGCGTGCACTTCTCTCAGGCCTCGCTGGACTATGCGCTCAAGAATGGCATCCTGCGCGCAGCAAACCTCGTCATCCGGGGTGACAATGAAATTGACCTGCGTGGAAGCGGTGCGTGGGCCTTGGCCACATCGGACGCCAGCCTGGACGTCACCGCTTCGCACATTCCCCTCGGCGCCTACCTCCCGGAATCACTCAAAGGCGGCGTAGTGGGTGAACTCGCCGGTCGGGTGAAATGGGTGTGGCGTGGCACGGATATCAGCCGTGGCAGCGGAGGTGGCACCCTCCAACTGACCGGCATGAAACTGGTTGGCTTCAAGTTCCAGCAGTTCCTCGACCGGTTCCTCAAAACCGAGGACTACAGTAAAATCAGCTTCAGTCAGGCCTCGTGCGACTGGCGCCAAGATGCGAGCGGACTGACTCTGGCAAATATCAAGGTCATCGCACCGGGGCAGGCTGGCCTGCGCGGTTCGGTGCACCTCGCGCCCGAGGGCAAACTCTCCGGCACCGTGCAGGCCGGGCTTCCCGACGGATCGCTCACTTGGCTTCCCGACGCGAGCAAGACGGTCTTCGCGCAGGAGAGCGAGGGTCTCCATTGGTGCACGATCAATCTTTCGGGCACCGAGCACAAACCCGAGATGGATTTCACTTCGCAGGTCATGCACCAACTCGAGAAGCACCCGATAGCCTTGGCCGAGTTAGTGATGCGAGGCATCAGTTGGTGGATCGGCGACGAAATACGTAAGAAGCCGAGCGAGGGCTAAGCCCCAACCGAATCGAGAGGCGCTGTGGGTTGATTCCTTGGATACCCGCGCATCTCCTGCTATGAAACAAATGATGTGGATGGCTTACGCCATGGCGGCGGCGGTGCTCTGGGGCGTGAGTTACGCTGCGTGCGGTCGCACGATAGAGCGTGGCATGTCGCCCTTGGTCTTTTTCTTTTTATACACTGCCTTCGGGGCGCTCGCCGCGGGCCTCTGGTTGGTCTCGACCGGCGAGCTGGGCACCGTGGTCCGGGAAGTGTGCGCTCTCGGCGAGGATCGGATCTGGCTCGTCGTCTCGATCATCAGCTCCGCGATCGGAGCGCTCCTGATCTACATGGCCATCGGCGAGAAAAACGCCACCCTCGCCTCGCTCATCGAAATCTCCTACCCGTTCTTTGTCGCTCTCTTTGCTTGGCTGTTTTTCCGCGACACACAGATCAATCTGGCGACCGCCCTAGGCGGCCTCATGATCCTTGGCGGGGTGGCCGTGGTCTTCGCCGCAAATCGCGGTTAGCTCGGCCCGGGATCCCGTTCGGCCATTCCGTAGCACCAGATTCCTAGGGTGATGCGACCTTGCCCGGACGAAAGACAGGCCGTAAATTATAGATATTCATGCCGCGCACCGACTCCGCAACAAGCAGGCATCAGCAACCGTGCTCACTTCGAGCCGGTAACAGCGTCGGTGGACGATCATCGTGAGGAACGCAAATGCTGCGCGCCTGCAAGGGCTCGTCCTGATTTTTCTCTCACTCACTTTTTCGGCAAGCGCCGAAATCCTCACCTTCGAACAGTGCGTGCGAGAGGCCACCCTCAACAATCCCGGCCTGCGCGCCGCGGAGCAGGAAATCCAACGCACCGAAGCGGTCCGCAAGGGCTCCTATAGCCCCTTTCTTCCGCAGGTGACGCTGTCATCGGACGTCAGCCGATCCCGCAACGAACAGACAACGGTCAGCGGAGGCACCTCCTTCGGCACGCCAACCACCTCGTCCCAGTATGGCAACAGCTACATGGTCCAACTGCAGTTGCAGCAGAGATTGTTCGACGGGTTCTCGACCAAGGGCCAGATCGACAAGGCACGGGCCGAAATCGGAGTGGCGACAGCGAAGCTGCTCACGGAAAAAGCCCTCGTCAGTTTCGAGCTGAAGTCGGCCTTTGCCCAGATGCTTTACGCGCAGGAACTCCAGCGCATCAGCAAGAACATCCTCGAGCAGCGGGAACTGAATGCCCGCATGGTAGGGCTCAAGTATGAAAACGGGCGCGAGGATAAGGGCGCTCTTCTCCTGAGCCGAGCGAACGTGACACAAGCCAGCACGGACATCATCCAGGCGGGACGCACGCTGGAACTCTCGCGGATCCAGCTGGTCAATCTCATGGGGCGACCCAAGGTCACGCCCTTCCATGGTGAGGGTCAGCTGGCGACGGCGCCACCAATGGTTGCGCCGGATTATGCCGCTCTCGCCCTCCTCACACCCGCCCACTTCCAACAAGATGCGGTGGTCAAGGCAGCAAATGCTGGCATCACCATCGCCCGCAGCACTTTCTATCCGCAGATCAACGCCTACTTCAGCAGCAGCAGCCAAAGCGAATCATCCTACGAGATGCCGCAAAGCTGGCAGGCCGGTCTCAACGGCTCCTGGGCGGTCTTCGACGGAACCGCGACCTACTTCAATGTCCGCGCTGCCCGAGCCAACCTCGAATCCCAGCGCTCGGGCCTCCGACAGACGGATGCCGACACCACCAGTTCGCTGGCCGAGGATCACCGCAGCCTGTGCGATGCGATCGAGAATGTGAAGGTCGGAGCGGAACTGCTCGACGCGGCCGCCCTCCGCGCCAAAATCGCCGAGGCG
>Ga0114970_10002447_pt1 | contig 13848 bp, 5 predicted proteins | sample M_140205_XF_Meta_FD_87030 | JGI IMG/M metagenome (GOLD analysis project Ga0114970, IMG submission 87030) | Freshwater microbial communities from Lake Montjoie, Canada to study carbon cycling - M_140205_XF_MetaG | ecosystem: Environmental > Aquatic > Freshwater > Lake | place: Lake Montjoie... | reverse complement strand
CTCTTCGGCGTCGAAAAGGACAGCAAGGAGACCATTCGTCGCCGTCTTAGCCGACGTGGCAGCATTCTCGATCTCGTCGCTGACGATGCCAAGCGCGTGAACAACAAGCTCGGCAGCGAAGACCGCAGCAAGCTCGACGAATACCTCACCGCTGTGCGTCAGGTCGAAGAGCGTACACGCCGTGCCGACGAGTGGCTGAACGTGGCCAAGCCCGCCGTTCCAGCCACCGATGCAGCTCGTCTCCAGCGCAAGCTCAGCATGGCTGAGGCCGGTGAGTATTACCGCCTGTTCTACGACCTCATGGTCATGGCCCTGCGCACCGATTCGACGCGCGTCATCACCTGCGGCATCGGCGGAGAGGGCAACGCCAGTGGCATTCCCGAGATCGGTATTTTGCAAACGCGCCACGGCCTCAGCCATCACAACGGCGACCCCGAGCAACTTCGCCGCCTCACCGAGACCGACACTTTCCTCATCGGTCAGCTCAGCTACTTCCTCGACCAACTCAAGGAACATAAGGAAGAGAACAACACCCTGCTCGACACCACGCAGGTCCTCTGGGGCAGCGGCATGGCCTATGGTCATAGCCACGGCAACGCCAACCTTCCCACCATCCTCGCTGGTGGCAAAGCGCTTGGCTACAAGCACGGCACGCATGTCGATTTCAACCTTCCGAAGATCGGCAAATACGACGTCACCAACGCTCAAGGCCACTACAACATCTGCTCCCGCCCCGTCGATAGCGATGCGCGTGTCAGCAACCTGCTGCTCACCATGCTCCAGCGCATGGACGTGAAGGTGGACAAGTTCCAGGACAGCGTCGGGGTGATCAAACAGATCGTGGCATAAGCGGGGTCGTGCTCAGCAATATCACTTCCTCCGCTCAGCCAGCGGAATGAAATCCTGGATCACACGCACCGCCGGATCGTCGCTCTGATGCCTTCCGCCGAGGATGAAGTCGTAACTGCCATCGTTCCGGCGCAGGTCCGGCATGAAGCAGCGTACCACGCGCTCGACTTGGCTTGCCTGACCATCGCGAACGGAAAGATGCGGTCGTAGTGCGATTTTGCCGTCGTGCGCGACCTCCACCTCGTGAAAACTGATGCCATGCATCGCGGTCATGATGAACACCCGGCCATCTGGCGCGGACCAGATCGTTGCTCCAGGCCGTGAGAACTCCAGCTGGCGTGACTCCAGCCGCGCGGCATCAACGATGCGGTGCTGCGCGATGCTGTAGGTCATCAAGACGGCATCGTCCTGTAGGATCATGACAAATTGTCCACAACGTGAGATCGCGAGTTGTGCTGGCCCCGGCAATGCGAAGCCAAAGAGATCTCGCAGGTGCCCCTGCCCATCGCAGTCGTAGGTGAAGACCTTGGGATGCTGATCCGCTGGAATGTCCGTGCTGCCATCGATGGCACGCACGTAGTCTGCGCGGATCGTGCTGCTCCCGGCGAAGATTTGTTGCCGCAGTGATCCATCCTTCGGGTTGATGATCACGCGGTTCACAGGCGACCAGATGTCAAAACAGCGAGTCATCCACGTGGCCACTTCGCTTGGGCCAAGCGTGCGCGGATCAAAGACTTCGAGGCCGGTGGAGAAGGCCTTGCCACCGCGTCCAGGTCTGCCGCGTCCGATTGCTGCCATGCGTCCGCCGGGCGCGGGGAAGAGTTCCTTGTAGTCCTTGATGTTGTCGCGATGCGCACCGTCGATATTGAGGCCTTGCAGTCGCTCGTGAAACATCTCCCCACTGAACGAATCGAGCACACGGCCCTGCGTGGCGTAACGGAGTCGCATCATGCCAATATAGCCGGGGACATATAACCATTGCGCATCATCGTGGCTCGCCCAGAGCGTGTTGTATGGACCAAGTCGAACCTGCGCAGGCATGGCAACGCCGCCAGGCATGGGCAGATAGGTCCGCTGCACACGTCGCTCGGAGTCGAGCTTCGAGAAATCCAACCGCGAGAAGTAGTAACCGTATTCGCACACGCCGATGGCTTGATCTGCTTCACCGGGGATCGCAGTAAGTGCAAAGGCCGGCCCTTGCACGACACCACCGCCGCCACCGAGTCCAGTCACATCAAAGCGCACGGTGATCACGCCGTCAGGTGCGCCATCTGGCTTCATAAGATACTCACCGCGCGCGTCCACGAGCTGGTCCTTGGTTGCCCCGCTCAGTAGCAAAGGCACTGCTGCGCGCGGCAAACGAAACTCACCGCAATCAAACTGAATCAAAGGCCTGCCCGCTGCGCCGATGTTAATCAGGCGCTGCTTCTTCAATCCCGTATGAGTTACGATGGCCGCCCCCGTGCTGCCTTCGGTCAGCTTGCCTGTGTCCACATCGAAATGCCACGGCCCGCCTTTCGCGTTGGGCGCAGCCGCAAACATGAGCCCGCTCTCCGTCTCCACCGGGCCTCCGACCTTGTGAGATGAATAGTCGGCGGGAGCGATCTCGCCGCGATACATCTGATTTGGCGCGCCCTCCCAGCAACCCGCGTGCAACTTCACCTCAGCGCGAAATTTCTCCGCATCATCCCAGTGATCCTGAGGTAGCGAGATCACGCCGCTGCACACCTCGACATTGCCGTTGGGCGTCAGCACCCGATGATGGCGCGCGAAGACGATGAATACGCGTCCGCGAATCACCAGCAGCTCGCCCAGCGCAGTGTCCCAACTGCGTCGCCAGCCCGGCACTTGAGGGAGCAGCTTCGTGATCGTCGCCATAAAATCGACCGGCGGTTGCTCGAACTTCTTCTTCGCAGGATCAAAGCGCACGAGCCCCGCACCGTGCTCGACATTGGAAATATAGATCCTCCCAGCGTCATCACAATCCGCGCTCTGACCACCCTGAGCCAGACCGCTCGATGTGTCACCAAGCATCGGCAAGCCATTCGGTGCCGGCTCATCCGTTGTATGCACGGCAAACTCCTCGGGCCCGAGTGTGATCACTTCATCGCCAGCCTTCGCTGCCCATTGCGGATTGACCGGCACTTCCACCATGAACTTCCGCCACTGCTTCACACGCAGCGTTTGCTCATCCATCACCGCCTTCCGATAGGAAAAGTAGATCCGCTGATTCACCAGAAGCACACAGTTCTGCGACCCCAGCACAGGCAGATCGCTCTCCGCCATGACAGGAAACGTGATGTCCTTCATCGCAAGCACCCGCGCTGGTGCAGCCAGCCGCTCAAGCCGGAGCGTCGAGGCATCAGGCAACGTGATTCGCGGCAGATCGCCCGTCCACTTCGTCCCTCGTTCCATGGCCGTCACAGCCGTGCCCTTCGACTCCGCCATCGTCACCGCACCCACCTTCACCGACTGCGTTGCACCAGCCATCGTCACCGAGATTGCATCCAATGGGCCAAAGCCAGTCATATCAACTGCCAGCGCATGTTGTATCACCGGATCAGCCAGATCGACCGTGAGTGAAGCCTTGCCACCGAGATTGATTTCCGCCTTCAAAGGCTGCTGACGCAAGCGCATCAAATGCAAATCGTCGAAGCAAACAATCAGTTCATCCGCGCTACGAAACGCGGAGATCTCAGCGGCGGGACTCGCGCAAGTGATCAGGAGAGATGCGAGGAGGAGCGTCTTCATGGTTGCAGATACGCCGCCATAAACGGCCATCGAACAAAGTAAGTTCCAGTTTAAGCCGGAAGTGGTGGAAATATCCGTTCCAAAGGTGTGAACGTCGCGGATCGAGTCTGACGGGGTCTTAACGCTGACTTTTCTGCCAAAAGCAATCGGCTGCGGCGTATGCTCTTCTCCCTATGTTGCCCATGCGTCTTCTCGCCCTCTTCCTGACCGTTTCATGCCTTCACGCCGAGGACAAACCCAAGTTCCGCACCGATGCCGACGGCCCAGTGAGGGCCGATGAGAAAAAGAAGAATCCAAAGGACAAGAAACCCGACGATAAGCCCGACTGGTATCAACTCATCGACGGCCAGTTTCCGCCAGAAGGCTCGGCGCATGCGGTCTCAGGCGAACTCATGAAGGTGGATCATTTGGAACGACGCTTCCAGATTCGCGTGGATCGCAATGACAGCCAGGATCGTGGCGTCTGGGACCTGCCACTCGATGCGGGGATGCTGCCATACGGCTCCATTTGGTATCACGGAGCACCGGCGGCACTCCAGGACATCCCGCTGGGCACGCATCTGCATGGATTGTTTTATCTAGCCGATCCCGATGACAAGACGCCTCCGCCCGACACCTCCTACAGGCGCAAGACACCGGAGTTCGACTTCCGCCGCTGCTTCCGCATCGAGGACGACTTCACCTTCAACGCACGGCAAAAGCAGCTGTGGAAGATCGACAGCGTGGACCTTGAGACAAAGAAGCTCACGGCATCGCTGACAGGGGATAAACCGAAGATATTCGATCTGCTCGCCAGCACGCGTGTGTTTCAGGGCAAAGGCTTCGCTGACCTGAAGGCGCTGCAACCCGGCCAGACTTTCCTTTGCAATCTCACCTGGGTCACGCTCTACGGCCCCGGGCGCATCACCGACATCTGGCTCGATGAACCGGCTCGTGCCCTCGCCACCACTCAGCAACTCGAACGCCACCGCATCCATACCCGCGAGCGCGGCCTGCCGGGTTGGGTCGCGACCGTCGAGGACGAGCCGCAACTCGTCACCATCACCTTCTTTGGCAACGTGGATCCGAAGCTCTTCGACGAACTCACCACGAAAGACCCCAATGCCCCACCACCGAAAGACGGCAGTCCGCCACCAGTTGAGCCACGCGGAGGTCTCGCCGTCGCACGCGAGTCGCTCATGACTTACGACCCGGTCAATGATCGCAAAACCGGCAGCGTGCTCGAAGTGAAGAAGATCGCTGTCGAACCCGGCAGCAGCGGCATTCAAATCAAGCTTGAGATGGACATGATGCTCGAAGGCTACCGCCCAAAACACATCGTGAGCTTCCATCCGCCGACGTGGAAGGTCATTGCGCTGCCGAAGGAAGAACAGTTCTCTGGGCGAGAGTGAGTTGCTTGTGCATCTTTAGTTCTTGCCAGACACAACATTTTTCACGGCGGATGATTTTTTTGGCCACTTTTCCCGGCTCATGACCAATCCACGTCATAGACCATGTCGTCCCCTGAATCTGACGAGCGTTTTGTGGCGCTGCTGCCGGCAAACCAGAACCATATTTTTCGGTTCCTGGCGGCGCTGGCGCCGTGACCTCGAACTTACCGATCCGGACGTTCCGGTCATCCTCGCGTGAAAGGCATCCGCGCCACTCGATCCAGTGAAGAAAACGCACGCATATCTGCAACGGAGATGCGACGCATCTTGGCACCACCCAGCCCGCGTGACACCCCCGAGTTTTCCGGGGTAGCGGCCTGCCAAGAAAGGCGGCATCGTGGCGTATTTGTTCCATCCAATCATGACCTCCCGCCTTCGCTTTCACTCATCATTCGGCGCCGCGCTCATCTTCGCGACGGCTGGCGGCGTGGCGGCTGTCGCGCCAGTCGCCGCACTCGATCCCACGGTGGCCACTTACTTCGATCAGCACTGCCTGAAGTGCCACGACGCCGAGGTGCAGAAGGGCGACTTCCGCATCGACACGCTGAGCCCGAAGGTCGGGCACGAGAACAACCCGCAGTGGCTGGAGATCATGGAGCGCATTAACTCCGGTGAGATGCCGCCGAAGAAGGAGAAGAAGCGGCCCAAGGCCGAGGAGAGCGCGCAGGTGGTCGAGTGGATCGCGGCGCGGATGAAGGAGGGCGAATCCGCCCGGCTCGCGGCTCGCGCCCGTGTCTCCTACAACCGGCTCACACGGGAGGAATATGTGAACACGGTGCGCGATCTCATCGGCGTGCATTTCGATGCCTCCGATCCCGGCGGACTGCTGGAGGATGAGGATTGGCACGGCTTCGAGCGCATCGGCTCCGTGCTGAACCTGTCACCTTCGACGGTGGAAAAGTATTTCAACGCCGCAGAGATCGTCCTTGCCGAGGCTTATCCACCCGGGAAGCCGGTGACCATTGACTCAACGCATCGCGCTTTTGAAGGCAGATCCGTCCGCGAACCCTACCGCGAAGAATTGGAAGCCCGGGGCCTCCTCGACAAGGTGCGCTACGAGATGTGGCCGCGGGACAGCTTCGGCCGCTCGGCCCTGGAAAATCTGCCCGTCGCCGGCATCTACGAGATCAGCTACACGCTCAGCGGGCTGAAGCCGGTGAATGGCCGCGCGCCGCGCATGAAGGTGGTCGAGACGAATCTGGACCGGGTGCTCTTTGAACAGGACATCGTCGCGCCTGAGGACAAGCCGATCACGGTGACATTCCAGGCGCATTTGCCAAAGGGGCGCCCTCAGATCAAAGTCTTCAATAATGTGCCCGGCCCATCGAACATGCCGCTCTCCGGTCGCCACGGTGCCAAGCCCTTTGTCAGCATCGCCGATGGGCGCCTCCCGTGGCAGATTAAGCTGACGGACGGGCAGGGCGCGCCCCGCTATCCGTTTCTGATCCTCGATTCGGTGTCGTGGAAAGGCCCCATCATTTCCACGCAGGAGCAAAGCCGCCGCGCCGAGTATTGGCCGAATGAAGAGGCCAATCTGGATGCGGTGCGCGAGGGCTTTGGCCGCCTGGCACGCCGCGCCTTCCGTCGTCCGGCCACGCCGGATGAACTGGATGGTTACGTGGGCATCGTGCGCGCGGAACTGGCGGCGAAGGAGAAGTTCAGCGATGCGGTGAAGGCCGGCATGCTGGCCATCCTGTGCTCGAAGAACTTTCTGTTCATTGCCGAGGGAGATGAGGACGCCAGCCGGAATGCGCTCAACGATTGGGAAATCGCCTCCCGGCTTTCCTATCTCCTCTGGAGCACCATGCCGGACGATGAGTTGTTCGCGCTGGCTGAGGCGGGCAAATTGCGCGACCGGGCCGAACTCCAGCGCCAGGTGGCGAGAATGCTGGCCGATCCCAGGGCGGCGCGGTTTGGCGATTCCTTCAGCCGGCAGTGGCTGCGTTTGCGCAAAGTCGGCATGTTCCAACCGGACAAGAACCTCTATCCGGATTACGACAGCCATCTGGAGCAAAGCATGATCGCTGAGACGAAGGCTTTCTTCCAGGAGGTGCTGCATGGCGGGCTCACCCTGCGGGAGTTTTTGGATTCGGATTGGAGCATGATGAACCCGCGGCTGGCGCGGCACTATGGTCTGCCCGCCCCGGAGGGGAAAGGTGATGCACCCCAGCGCGTCACTCTGCCCGCCGACAGCCGGCGGGGCGGTTTGCTAACGCAGGCGGCGATCCTCTCGCTGACGTCGGATGGCACCCGGCACCGCCCTGTGCATCGCGGCGTCTGGCTCTCGGAGGCCATTTTCGGCAAGTCACCGCCGCCGCCGGCGGCCAATGTGGATCCCATCGCTCCGAACCCTGTGGACTCACCGAAGGCGACCCTGCGCATGAAACTGGAAGCCCACATCAAGGACCCGAGCTGCGCCTCCTGCCACGCGAAGATCGATCCGCTCGGCCTCGCCTTTGAAAACTACGACGCCATCGGCCGCTGGCGCACCGTGGAGCAAACCGAAGGCTTGGGTGACAACCCTCCGGTCAACCCCGCCGGCAAACTGCCCGACGGGCGCGCCTACGAAACGCCCGAGGAATTCAAGAAGCTGCTGCTGGCGGACATCGACACCTTCACCGCAGCGTTCATCGAGAAACTCGCCACCTACGGCATGCGCCGCAGCATGTCCTTTGGCGATCGGGACGCCCTGAAGGCCATCGCCGCCGCCAGCAAGGCAAAGGACTACCGCCTGCGCGACATCGTCGAGGCGTTCGTTTGTTCCGAGCTTTTTCAGAAGCGATGAACTGAATTCTCTCCGCCGCATTTTCCCCAAGTCACAACCCAAGAAACGAACCAACATGAGCAACCTGAATTTGAATCGATGGAAGATGAACCGCCGCCATTTCCTGCACGGTGTCGGAGCCAGCATCGGCCTGCCTTTGCTCGATTGCATGGCGGCCCTGCCCGCGCCGTCGAAGCCGAAACGCAGCGTGTTCCTTTACATCCCGAATGGGGTCAACACCCTGACCTGGCAGATCGAAAAAGCCGGCCGGGATTTCCAGTTCACCAAGACCCTGGAGTCGCTCGAAAAGCACCGCGCCGATGTCACTCCCATCAGTGGCTTGCACCACCCGATGGTGCTCGGAAAACACCACAACTGCGACAGGGTCTGGCTGACGGGCGCAAACGTGCCCGGTGATGGCGGCGCCTTCCGCAACAGCGTGTCCGCCGACCAGCTCATGGCCGAGGTCCAGGGTGCCTCGACGCGTTACCGTTCCCTCGAAATGGCGATCGAAGGCCACTCGCTCGCGTGGTCGCGCGACGGCATCCAGCTCCCCGCCGAGCGGAACTCCCAGACGATTTTCAACATGCTCTTCGGCGTCGAAAAGGACAGCAAGGAGACCATTCGCCGCCGCCTGAGCCGGCGTGGCAGCATTCTCGACCTCGTCGCCGGAGAAGCGAAACGCGTCACCAAGAAGCTGGGGAGTGAGGACCGGACGAAGCTCGACGATTACCTCACCGCGGTGCGGCAGGTCGAGGAACGCACCCAGCGCGCCGACGAATGGCTGAACGTTCCGAAGCCTAAACTCGACAGCGCCGAGATCGCCCGCCTCAGCAGCAAGCTCGATATGACTGCCGTGACTGCCTATCATCGGCTCTTTTTCGACCTCATGGTCATGGCCCTGCGCACCGACTCCACCCGCGTCATCACCTGCATGATCTGCAGCGAGGCCAATGGCGGTGCCATCCCCGACATCGGCATCTCGCAGACCCGCCACGGCCTTTCCCACCACAATGGCGATCCCGAGCAACTCCGTCGCCTCACGCAGACCGACACCTTTCTCGTCGAGCAGTTCAGTTACTTCCTCGACCAGCTCAAGGCCCACAAGGAAGCGGACGGGCAATCGTTGCTCGATACCACGCAGGTGCTCTGGGGCAGCGGCATGGCCTATGGTCACAGCCACGGCAATGCGAACCTCCCCACTCTCCTCGCCGGCGGAAAGGCGCTCGGCTACAAGCACGGCACTCACGTCGATTTCAACCTGCCGAAGATCGGCCAATACAACGTCGCGGACGCCATGAGCCACTACAAGGTCTGCTCGCGTCCCGTCGATGGCGACGCGCGCTTGAGCAATCTGCTGCTCACCATGCTGCAGCGCGTCGAGGTAAAGGCGGAGCAGTTTCAGGACAGCGTCCGGCCCGTCTCGGAAGTGGTCGCGTAAGACCGCTTGAATCCATCGCACCCCGATATTGTCCCATGCGTTTGACCCTTGCCCTCTGTCTCGTGGCGTACCTTTCGGCCCGTGCCGAATCTCCACCGAGATTCCGCACCGACGCGAATGGCTCCTACACTGCGGAGGAACTCAAGAAGCTGGCGGGAAAGGCGAAAGACACCGTCCTTCAATGGTATCAGCTCATCGACGGGGACTTCCCGCCTCTCGGTTCGGGCCATGCGATTTCCGGTGAGCTGATTCGCGTTGATCATCTGGAGCGCCGGTTCCATCTCCGCGTGGACCGCGACGATTCCCAGGGAGCCGGGAATCTGGACCTGCCCATCGACGCCGCCATGCTGCCCTACGGCTCCATCTGGTATCACGGCGCGCCCGCCGCGTTGCAGGACATCCCGATCGGCACTCATCTGCGCGGCGTCTTTTACCACAAGTCACCCACCGACAAGACCCCGCCGCTGGCAAACCTCCACAGGCATGGCCGCCAGTCGAAGGACGTGGACTTCAACCGTTGCATCCGTCTCGAAGACGACTTCAGCTACGACAAGCATGCGTCCCAATCATGGCAGATCGAATCGGTCGATCTGAAAACGATGAAGCTGACCGCGCGCCTGCATCGGGGCGAGGAACCCATCGGTGAACCGAAGACTTTCGACCTTCAGCAGAGCACCGTGGTCCGACAGGGGCGCGGTGTTTCAGAACTCGATGCCTTGAAGCCGGGCCAGCGCGTGTTGTTGAACCTCACCTGGGCCACGTTGTTCGGCCCTGGTCGCCTGCTCGAGATCTGGCTGGATGACGAGAGCCGCAAGCTCGCGACGATGCAGCAAACCAAGCGTCACCACGACCACATGCGCGAACGCGGCCTGCCCGGGTGGATCGAATCCGTCGATGACGCCGCCGAAATCGTCACCATCACCTTTTTCGATACGTTCGATCCCGCCCTCTTCGAGGAACTGAAGATCGTGCATGAACCCACCATCGGATGGCCTTTGGTCAAAGAACCAAAAGACCCGAAAGCGCTCAAGGGGACCATCGCCGTCGCCCGGGAATCGCTGCTGATGTTTGATCCCTTGAACGACCGTCACGGCGGCAACATCCTCAAGACCGAAAAGCTGCCGCCGCGACCCGGCGACAGCGGCGTCCGCATCTCGGTGCAATGCGATATCCTTCTGGAAGGCTACCGACCGCATTGCATCGTGCGGTTTTTCCCCGCGGCATGGCCGGCGAAGTTTCCGCCGATGGAAGAACGCTTCCAAAGTTTTTGATGAGATACGAAGACCACTTCAGCAAAACCCATGATTCCTAACCCATGACAACTCCATTCCCCTTCTTCCGCGCGGCGATTCTCTGCCTCCTCTCACTCACGACGCTGCACGCCGCGGAACCATTCCCCGCGTTCGACGCATCGCTCCTCGACCCCGCGGCCTTTGCGGAGCGCGTCGGCAATGCGGCAGAATCTCTGGTCCAAGGTGACGCCGAAACGGCCAAGCTTGGACCAAAGGCGGTCGTGTGGTGCAAGCAAACCAAGCCGCACTGGAAGGGCGTCAAGTTCGGTGAGGGGCGCGAAACGGGTGTGCGGCATCTGCGCATTGGTTTCACCCAGTCCGTTCGATTGGGCAGTGTGTTGGTAGGCGGTGGTGGTGCTTTGAGTGTGTTGAAGGCAGGTGCCGCGTATCCGGGCGATTTGGCTGATGATTCGCAATGGGTGCCTGCGTTGCGTTTGTTGGGTGGTTCGGAGTCGAATGCTGAAGTCGCCAGCGGTGACTATGGCCTGTGGGTGTTGCCATCGGGCACTTCGACTCGGGCTCTGCGTTTCAGTCACACACCTGCCGCTGGAGATCGCGAGACCGCAGGGTTACTCGCGGGTGTCTGGCTGCTACCGGAGCGTTTGGGCAATGTTGCACCGCAGGCGCTGGTGCAGTCGCGGGCGCGAGATGATGTGTCGATGAAGCTCGTCGATGAATCGCACAATCGAACCTGGCAAACCTGGGAGAACGCTGAGGAAGGTGCACCGCTGCCGATGTCTGCTGAGAATCCCGAGATCATGACACTCACTTGGTCAAAGCCAGTGACACTCAGCAGCCTCTGCCTGTTGTGGGCTGGTTTTGCGTCATGCGAGATCGACGCCTTCATTGGGGCAGAGGATGAAAATGTGCGCGAGGCTCTAGCGGCGTCGTGGACGCATGTCGGCTCTGGGCGTGATCTCCAGACGTGGTATCCAAGCCAGCTTGGACCGAACTGGATCGGCTTGGATCGCGAGGTGAGCACTCGGGCGCTGCGCGTTCGCATCACCGCAGCCACCAAAGGCGTTGGGCATTATGAAAAGAAGGTCAAAGATGGACGCCGTGTGTGGCTGGGCGAACTCATGGCCCTAGTGCCGATGCGCGAAGCCAGGTTGTCGAGTATCGTCTTGCCAAAGTCCGGCGAGGAGCCACCGCCGATCCCCGTGAAGTTCACATTACCCGAGGCGGGTCTAGTCACGCTGGTGATCGAAGACAAGGCTGGACATCGCGTGCGCAACCTCGTTAGCGAGACTCCTTTTCCCGCAGGTGATAACATCGCGTGGTGGGATGGTAGCGATGATTTGCTGCGTGATCCCGAAGCCGCGAAGCATGGTGTTTACAACATCCCCACACGCCCCGTCGTGCCCGGCGACTACACGGTGCGCGGCCTGTGGCGCAAGCCGCTGAGCCTGCGCTACGAGTTCAGCATCTACAATGCCGGCAAACCCGCCTGGACGACCGCCGATAACACCGGCTGCTGGCTCACCACGCACACACCGCCGACGAGCATGGCCTTCGTGCCCGGTAGCCGTACAGCAGACGGGCAGCCTCTCATTTTCATGGGCTGCTACGTCGCCGAGGGCGGGCATGGATTGCAATGGTTGCGTGAGGACGGCACCAAGATCGGTGGGCAGCACTGGGTTGGCGGCACATGGACAGGCGCACCGACTCTGGCAGTCGATACAGGCGAGAATGCTATCGCCGATCACCTTTGCTATGTGGGCTCGGTTTGGGAAGGAGAACTGCGCCTCACGGCAAAAACCAAGGCGCTCGGCGATCAGCCCATCTTTAAAACACAACTCGGTGACGATCCTCGCCCGAAGAAGCCCACAGATCCGAGACCGGCGCTCATCGAGAACTTCGAAGGGGGAGATCGTCAGCTCGTACTGAGTGGCATCGCGGTGCACGATGGTCTCATTGCTTGCTCGATGCTGCGGAACAATGAACTGCTCTTTGTCGATGCGAAAACCGGAGGAATCACAGGCCGAATGTCCGTGGACAGTCCAAGGGGTGTTACCTTTGATGCCGCAGGCCGCATGCTTGTCATTAGCGGGAGCAAACTACTCGTCTTTGCATCGACCAAGGCCACCAAGGCCGATGTGATCATGTCCAAAGGACTCGAAGACCCAAGACACATAGCCACCGACAAAGCGGGCAACTATCTGATCAGCGATCGAGGCACCTCACATCAGATCAAAGTGTTCACGCCATCCGGCAAACTTGTGAAAACCATCGGCAAGGCTGGTGCACCGGCTGTTGGCGATTACGATCCACAACACATGAACAATCCGAACGACCTCACGCTCGACTCGCAAGGTAGCGTGTGGGTCGCCGAGAACGACAACTACCCTCGCCGCGTTTCCGTGTGGTCTGCAGAGAGTAAGCTCGTGCGCGCTTTCTACGGTCCCACCGAATACGGCGGCGGCGGCGCGCTCGATTCACGCGATGCGAATGTGTTCTTCTACAAGGGTCTTGAGTTCGCGCTCGATTGGAAGAGTGGCACTGATTCATTGAAGCGGGTCTTTGCCCGACCCGAGTCGCTGCTTGAAGCGCATTACGGGCACTACTCGCCCGATTGGCCGCTGTATCCATCGCAGGGGAAAGGCCGACGTTACTTCACCAGTTGCTACACGCACACTCCCACGGGCGGTGACAATGTGGCATTCATCTGGCTCGACACCGGCAAGGAAGCCCGCCTCGTCGCCGCGCTCGGCGATGCGCACGCGTGGAAGTTTCTCCGCGAGCAGTCGGAATTCCGCACCGCGTGGCCCGCAGGCACAAAGCCCGAGGATGAAAACCCACAGCCCGACAAACACGCCACATTCCTCTGGATGGACCTCAAAGCCGACGGCAGGCCGCAGACTACCGAACTCCAGATGACCCAAGGCGCCGCACGCGGCATCACCGTCACGAAAGATCTCGATTTCATCGTAACGCAACTCGGTGAAGACACTGCGATGTTCAGCCCCACGAGCTTTGATGCGAATGGCGTGCCGCGCTACGACTTCATACCAGCGCGCCTCGGCGCTGCAGGTGGCAGGCCACCTTCGAGCGGCGGCAATCAAACACTGCGCAGCCACGACTGGACCATCTCCACGAACGCCACCCCACCTTTTTCACCACACGGACTCGGTGGCATGTTCAAAGGCGAGCCGCGCTGGAGCTACCCCAGCCCTTGGCCCGGATTGCATTCCAGTCACGAAGCCGCAGTGCCAGATCGACCTGGCATGGTCGTGGGGCACACCCGTTTGCTCGGCGATTTCATCAACGGCCCTGCTGGTCCAATGTTCGGCATCAATGGCAACATGGGGAACATGTATCTCT